>Ga0099364_10005874_pt1 | contig 18042 bp, 20 predicted proteins | sample TergutTh196P3_FD_73070 | JGI IMG/M metagenome (GOLD analysis project Ga0099364, IMG submission 73070) | Microcerotermes parvus P3 segment gut microbial communities from Pointe-Noire, Republic of the Congo - Th196 P3 | ecosystem: Host-associated > Arthropoda: Insects > Digestive system > Gut ...
GTCGAGGCAGAAGGGGGCGGTGGCGAAAAAATTCTCAGCCTCCAAGGCTGCTTCCAGGGCTTTGCCTGCTTCCAGTTTTTTCCGGGCCAGGGCCAGGGCGTTCATGTCGGGAACCGGCAGGAGGGTTTGGCCGTTTTCGGAGGCGGGGAGCGCGGCTATGCCTCCCCAGATGATGAGGCGCGACAACTGCCAATGGGAAGCGTTGCCGGGCTCGACCCGGCGGGCCGAGGCCAGGTAGCTCTGCCCCGCGGCGATGAAACCGCGGCGCAGGGCGGCCGTATCTTCCGTCTCCGTAGCAGCCGTTTGAAGAGGCGTGGGAGCGGCGGGTTGGGGCGGCGGCGGGGCTTTGGGCGGATCTTCGGGCGTCGCGGTCGGTTCGCCTGGGGGCTCAGGGGATTCGGGAAGGGGGAGGCGTTGGACCGCGGCCGTAAGATCGCGCAAGGGCGAGGCCTCGGGCATGAGCGAGGAGACGAGGTCGTCCAGTTTGGCCAGGGCCTCCAAGAGTTCTTGCCGCCGTTCCGCGGTTACTGGAGAATCCTGGGCCTCCCGGAGAAAACCATAGGTGCGTTCGTGCCACCAGTCGATGGCGGTCACTCGGCCGCGCAGGCGTTTGAGAGCGGGCCATCCCGTTTCCCAAAAATTTTCCAGAAGCCCGGTCAAGACGGAGAGGCCGTCCAAGAGGCCGCCCAATCCCCTGGTCTGCCACAAAGCCACGCCCAGGTAGGCGGCTATCTGAAAATCCTTCGATTTTTCGGCGAGAATCGCCACCGCGTTTTCTTCGACAGCCAGCCAGGAAACGGCTGCCCCCTGGCCGGAAAAGCTTAGTTTTTCAATCTCTTCAAGCACGGCGGCATATTCCGGCTCGTAGCGGGCGTTGCCGCCGGCCGGAGTCTGGCCGGGCACCGGGCACGAACCGAGCGTTTCAAAGGAGATATCCGCCATTTGAGCCCCCGGAAAATTAAATCCGGCTAAGTCGGCTGTTGAGTGTTGCCGTCGGAGAAGGTGATGGTGAACGCGCCGTCTTCGCCCACCTCCAGGCGCACTCCCGAGGCCGGAGCGGCTTCTTCTTCGGACATTTTTTCCAAGAGGGTCTGAGCCAGCCGCGGGAGAATATTGGCCGCCAGAAGGTGGTCGATATTGCGCGCGCCGGTATCCACTTCGGCGCATCGTTCGACAATGGCCTCCACCAAGTCGTCGGAGTAGCTGAGGCTGGTTTTGTTGTTGGCCAGGAGCCTCCTGCCGAGAGCGTCCAGCTTCATTTCGGCAATGCGCCCCAAAGCCTCCCGGTTTAGCGCGACATAAGGCACGACCGTCATGCGGGCCAGGAGGGCGGGTTTGAAATGAGCGGTCAAGTCCTGGTGGATAAGGGCCTTGAGTTCCCCGCTCTCCGTTATGCCCCGTTCCGCGGCCTCTTGCAGCTTGTCCGAGGCCAGGTTGGAGGTCAAGAGAATGACCGTGCTGCCGAAGCTGACTTTTTTCCCTTCCCCGTCCGTCAACTCTCCCTTGTCGAAAACCTGGTAGAACAGGTTCATGACATCGGGATGGGCCTTTTCCACCTCGTCCAGCAAGACGACGCTGTATGGGCGCCGCCGCACGGCCTCGGTGAGCAAGCCGCCTTCTCCGTAGCCAACGTAGCCCGGAGGGGAGCCGATAAGACGGGAGACGGTGTGGCGCTCCTGGAATTCGCTCATATTGATGGTTATGGACGATTCCTCGTCCCCGAAGAGCAGGTCCGCCAGGGCCAGGCCGGTCTCCGTCTTACCCACCCCGGAAGGCCCGACCAAAAGGAAGACCCCGAGGGGTGCGCCAGGGGAACGAAGTCCGGCCTTGCCGGCCTTTATGATCCGGCTGATGGCCTCTATGGCCGAGCTTTGCCCCTTGATGCGTTCGGCGAGGTGTCCATCCAGGCCTGCTAACAGCGCGGCCTCCTCGCGGGCCACCTTGCCCACGGGAATGCCCGTCCAGTCTGAGATCACCTGGGCCACCACATCCGGGGTGACTTCAATGCTGATAAGTCCTTCAGCAAAAGCCTCGTATTCCGCCCGCGCCGCCTCCAGGGCGCGTTTGTTTTCCTCAAGGTCTGGCCCCCCGGTCTCTTCAGGCGCCGGTCCTTCCTTCCGTGTACGCAAGGCGTCGGCGTAAGCTTCCCGTGCGGCGATCAAGGTCTTAGCGGCCAGGCGCTCCCTTTCCCAGCGAATAGTCATTTTCGCCGCTTCCTCATGCCGGGCGGCGATGCCTTCGCGCAGGTCGGCCATGCGTTCCGCCTCAATCGGCCCGCCGTTCGCCGCGTCGCGTTCCAGAGCCTCCAGCTCGCGTCCCAGGGCCTCCGCGCCGCGTTCCGCGTCTTCAAGAGCGTAAGGCTTTACGGAAAGGCTCATTTTTACCTTGGCGCAGGCCGTATCCAGAAGGTCAATGGCCTTGTCGGGCAGGTAACGACCGGTTATGAACCTATGGGAAAGCTCGACCGCGCTCAAGACCGCATCGTCGCGCACCACCACGTTGTGGGCCTTTTCATAGCTTTCCCGCAGACCCCGTAAGATCAATGCAGACGAGGCCGTATCCGGCTCCTCCAGACTGACGAGCTGGAAGCGGCGGGCCAGAGCGGGATCTTTTTCAAAGTATTTCTTGTATTCCTTCCAGGTCGTGGCCGCGCAGGTGCGCAACTCCCCCCGGGCCAGGGCGGGTTTGAGCAGGTTGGCCGCATCGGAGCCGCCGGCCTGGCCGCCCGCCCCCACCAGCATGTGGGCTTCATCAATGAACAGAATGATCGGCGTGGGGCTGCCCTTGATTTCATCAATGACTCCCTTGAGACGCCGCTCGAATTCCCCCTTCATGCTCGCCCCGGCTTCCAACAGCCCCATGTCAAGGGACAGGAGGGTGACGCCGCACAGAGCCTCGGGGCAATCGCCTTCAACGATGCGCTTGGCCAATCCCTCAATTACGGCGGTTTTCCCCACGCCCGGTTCTCCCACCAGGATTGGATTGTTCTTGCGCCGCCGGGCTAGTATGGTCAATACGCTGCGGATCTCGGCGTCACGGCCGAAGACGGTGTCTATTTTTCCCCCCCTGGCCTTGGCCGTGAAGTCTTCGCAGAACTGGGCCACAAAGCCTTGGGCCCCGGCGGCGGCCCGCGTTTTCTCCGCTGCGGCTTCATCGGGCGCGGTTGGCGTGTTTTCCCGGGAGGCTTCCGTGAGAACATGGAAATTGGACGCGGCTTCCTCGCGGTTGATCCGGGCCAAGCCCGCGGTATGTCCGCTCTGGGAGTAGTAGGCCGGGCGTCTGGCATAGGCCAGGGCCACGGCGCCGGAGCGAATGAAATTCTGCCGCAAGTCCACCGAAGACACCAGCCAGGCTGCTTCCAAAAGCTCGATAAGAACGGGGGAGAAACCCGGCCGCGCGGAATTGCCGTTTCTAAACTCGTCCAAGGCGCGGGTGAGGTTTCGCGTCGTTTCGGAGCGGTCAAGGCTGTAGCGATTCAGGAGGATAGGGATATCCGCCTCCTGGTCTTCCAGGCATTTCAAAAGAAAGTGCTCCACCGCGACTTCATAGTGCGTTCTGCCGACCGAGAGAGCGGCGGCATCGTAAAGAGCCTGGGTGCAGAAGGTGTTGCACTTCTCAAGCAGCCGTTTGATGTTGACGCCGATCATGGCAGCCTCGCAAAAAATTGTAATCGGCCGGCGGAGCCGGCTCACGAATTAGAGTCAAACAGTTTAAAAGCCCGGTTTGCCGGCTTTTAAACTGTTTGATGCTCCAGTCGTCATGCTTTCCAACTGTCAACGTATTCGATATTGCCGTCGTTGTAAGTCCAGGTAATCTTTGAATAGGTGAAGGAAACCTCTTCCATATCCTGGTAGGGCTTGTTTTCCGGCATAAAAGTCATGAGGGTGTATTCCCGCATGTTCACGACGATGGCTTCCTCCAGCTTGATGGTGAAGTATTTTTCTTCCGTTCCATCGGGCTTTATGCGGTACTGGTCAAAGACGATCTCGCACTGTTCGCCGGTGCAGCAGGCTTTGAACAGCTTGGGGCTGGCGTTGTCCTTGTGCTTGATGAAGGTCATGGGCTGGTGGATCCGCTGGCCGGTGGGCAGGCCCGTATGCGTGTCCTTGGGGATTTCCACGGTATGATCCATGCCGTAAACGATGATTTTGTCCTTCTTATCTCCGCCCTGGGGGCAGTCGCCTTTGATGTCTCCCTGGCTCTTGCCTTTGACGGCCAAATAAGCTGTAAGGGCCATGTTCTGCTCCTTCCTGAAAAATGATGAGGGGTTATTCCTTGTCCAGTTTGCCTACCAGGGACAAGGTGAAGTTGGCGCCCATATATTTGAAGTGCGGCCTGGCCTTGATGGAAACGGAATACCACCCGGGGTTGCCGGCCACGTCGCTCACTTCCACCCGGGCCATCCTTAAGGGGCGTTTGCTGCGGGTGGTGGGATCAGGGCTGTCCATCTCGGTCACGTACTGGCTGAGCCATTTGTTGAGTTCCCGTTCCAGGTCCTCCCGTTCCTTCCAGGTGCCGATGTTCTCCCGCTGTATGACCTTGATATAGTGGGCCAGCCGGTTCATGATCATCATGTAGGGCAACTGTGTGGAAAGACGAAAATTCGTTTCCGCTTCCTGACCCTCTGGCGTGTTGGGGAAGTTTTTGGGGGCCTGGCAGGAGTTGGCCGAGAAGAAGGCGGCATTGTCCGAGCCCTTGCGCATGGTCAGGGCGATGAAACCTTCCTCCGCCAGCTCATACTCGCGGCGTTCGGCAATGAGCACTTGGGTCGGAATCTTGGTCTGGATCTGCCCCATGGCCTCGAAATTGAACACGGGCAGGTCTTCGACCGCGCCGCCGCCCTGCGGGCCGATGATGTTGGTGCACCAGCGGTACTTGGCGAAGGAATCCGTCAGGCGGGCCGCCAGGGCGAAGGAAGCGTTGCCCCAGCAGAATTCCTCCGTTTGATCCGCGGTCTCTGTAAAATTGAATGATTTGGCCGGAACGGTCTCCTCGCCGTAGGGCAAGCGCAAGAGGAAGCGCGGCAAGGCCAGACCCACGGAACGCGCGTCCTCGGACTCGCGGAAGGAGCGCCACTTGGCATATTGCGGCCCTTCAAAAATGCCGCGGAGGTCTTTCAGGTTGGGCAGGCTTTCCCAGGAATCCAGCCCGAAGAAATTATTGTTCGCCCCGGCGATAAAGGGAGCGTGGGCCATGGTGGAAACCGAGGCGGCATATTGCAGGAGTTTCATATCCTGCGGGCCGGGACCGAAGTCATAATCGGCAACGACCGCCCCTATGGGCTGCCCGCCGAACTGCCCGTATTCGGCCGTATATAACAGCTTGTAGAGGCCCGATTTGACTATTTCCGGCGCGTCCTCGAAATCCGCCAAAAGGTCATCTTTGGATACGTTGATGATTTCGATCTTGTTGTTTTCGCGGAAATCGGTCTTGTCCACCAGGTATTTAAGGGAGCGCCAGGAAGATTCCATTTTCTGGAATTCCTCGTTATGCATGATGGCGTTCACCATGACGGAAAGCTTGCGGTCCACTTCCGCGATCATGTCGTCAACGAGGGAGGCTGAGATTTTGGCCTCGGGCTTGACGACCACTATTTCCTTCAAAAAGGCCTCCAAGCCCGCCCGCGTCGTGGAATAGCCCTCGTCAGCGGGCTTCATCCTGGAAGCTTCAATGATTTCGTCCAGGAGGTTCCCTGTCCGTACCTCTTCGGGGCTCTGTTCAAGCTGTTCTTGCGACATTGGCTTTTCTCCGCCTCCTCTCTATTATTCCCGGAGCCCGAGGGCTTCTAGCAACTGCTCGCGCGCCGCCTCATCTTTCACGACTTCCTGCAGTTTTTTGCGGAAATCAGGGATGTTCGATAAGGGGCCCTTGAGCGCTTTCAATGATTCGCGCAGCTTCAGAAGCTCAGCCAGTTCCGGCACCTGGGCGGCCACGGAGTCAGGCTCGAAATCTTTCATGGAGGCGAAAGAGAGGCTCACCGGCATGGTGGCCCCTTCATCTTCAGTCAACTTGTTGTCCACAACTAAGTCCAGTTTGACTTCCTGGGCCTTGAGAACATCGTTGAAATTATCCTTGTCCACCGCGATGGGGGCGCGGTCTTCCAGAGGCCGGTCGTCCGGCCGGCGGGTGAAATCGCCCAAGACCATCAGCTTCAGCGGCAATTCCACTTCGGCCTGGGCATCACCCGTTGCCGGCTTGTAAACGATGTTGACACGCTCCTTAGGAGCCACGGATCCTTCTTTGGCCATAACCCTGTCACCTCTCCATGTTTTAAAGTGCGCTATTTTTAAGCGAAATTATTTCGTCAGATGGCCCCATTTGCCAGCATAGCAGTATATCGTTCAGCGTCTGGCCGGATCCCATCAGATCAAGGTCAAAATCAGGGTGAATATCGAAGAGGTCAAGCATATGGCGGTGCTGGGCCGTTACGCAGACTTTGGCCTCGAAAGCTTCGTCATCGGCCAGTTTTTTGACCACGGGGGCCATTTTTATGGCCTCGGGCCGGGTTCCGAATACGCTTAAGACTCTCATGCCTCTGTCAATCCACATTGTCCAGGCGGCAACGAAGCATTATTGGAAAAACCCTGAAAGTGAGCGGTTTGAGCGCCAAAGTTCTCAAATTGCTCATGTTCAGGGTTTTGTTAAGTATACCTAGATTGACAAAGTAATTCTCGGAAACTACTAAGATATCTGCCCATTTGCTCAAACCACCTAGATTTCAGCCATTATATTCCCTGGGGAACCAAAGTCAAGACCCAAAAAAAATCCCTTAAGGAGCCCGGGGCTGACAAAAACAAGTCTTTAGTTGACCAAAGTAAGCGTTTTGGCTAACATTACGGCACGAAACATGGCTTTCCGAATTCTTGGTCCTGATTTTTTTTTAAATTTCCGAGAGAGCACTATGAGAACCATCTATCTTGCCGACCCGGATGTATTTAAGGAAGCGCTGATTAATAGAGTATATTTTCTTCTTATATGAGGTATGAGGGGAATTGTGCGCTCAAATGCGTGTAAATCAGCGAATGATGCTTCCGATGTTCCCATTTTATGCCTTATTTTCTGAAAAAAGGCATAGTTATCCCTCAAGCTGGGTGGAGGAGTCTGCCAGCTCTCGCGCACATCAATAAATTGGCGCTGGCAAACAGGATAAGAAGTCGGTGGGTATTTTTGGCCAAGCCCTTATAGACGGTTTTGCTATACCCAAAGAATCTCTTGATGAGCAGGAACGGGTGCTCAACCTTGGAACGAACGGATGATTTTCGCCTTTCGAGCTGTTTCTCCCAATTGGTGAAGTTTTCCGGAAGCTTTTGAAGGTTGCTCACTCGTCGATTAATACGATAATCTATAGATGCCAACCGGGAACTCTCTTTTATCTCGTCTCGCTTTTCAAGGCCAAGATAACCCGCATCACCGTACACAACCTCATCATCTTCTCGAATAAGGCTTGAAGCCATTGTTATGTCGTGAACGTTGGCCGCCGTGGTTTCAAGGCTGTGTACATAGCCGCTGCCGGCATCTACCCCAATATGGCACTTCATGCCAAAATGCCACTCATTACCTTTCTTGGTCTGATGCATCTCAGGGTCACGCTTTTTTTCCGCGTTCTTGGTTGAACTCGGAGCCTTGATAAGCGTGGCATCCATTATACTCCCGCCGCGCATCATATAGCCGCAGCGCTCAAGCATTCCGGCGATTGCCTTGAAGAAGACCTCACCTATATTGTGCTTTTCCAACAAATGCCGGAATTTGAGCAAGGTTGTGGCATCCGGAACCTGCTCGGATGCAAAATTGAGCTTCATGAAAGAGCGAAAGGCATAGCTGTCATAAATGCCGTCCTCTATACCTTCATCCGATAAATTGAACCAGCTTTGCAAAAGATACATCCGCAACATCTTCTCTATTCCCATAGGTAGACGGCCACGCTTGCCCTTCGGATAGTAAGGCTCTATGTAGCCGACCCATTCATCCCAAGGAATTATTTCATCCATTTTCTTTAAAAATTCTTCGCGTCTTGTCGTGCGCTTGCGAAGACTATATTCTATATCGCTGAAACTTAGTTGATTCACTGTTCCGCACCTCCTCTCATGATTAAGAGATTATATCGCATCGAACAATTAACCTGATAGTAAATTCAGCATTAAATCAGCGCTTCCTTAAAGCCTCGGCCCTGAACCCCCAAGAAGTATCGCCCCTCGACCGGCTCAACCTGGTGGGGCTTCAGGGAATGGGAGCCCTGGAATACGAACCGGAAAAACAAGATTCAAGCCTGGCCGGGGAATTTTTGAACTTGGACGGCCTGGCGGAAAATTCCAGGCAGATTTTGAATGAAGAGGGCTCCCTGGAAGCCGTCAACACCCTTCTCCGTCTCTCCGGCTCTTCGGGAGGGGCGCGGCCCAAAATCTTATGCCAGGTTCGGCGGAACGACCTTTCAGTCAAAGCCCAAGCTTCAGAGCCTGGCTACGAGCCCTGGCTGATTAAGTTCCGCGCCAGGGAAGACCCTCCCGAAACAGGGCTCATGGAATACCTCTATTCCCTGGCCGCCAAAAAAGCGGGCCTGGATATGCCGGATACCGCCCTCTTCCCCTCAAAAATTTCAGAGGGCTATTTTGGGGCCAAAAGATTCGACCGGGCAAATGAGGCAAAAATTCATGCGCATACAGCCTGCGGACTCCTTCACGCCAGCCATCGCTGGCCTTCGCTCTCCTATGAAGGGCTTATCAGGCTGACCCACCTGTTAACAAAAGATAACCGCGAAACGGAAAAAATGATACGCCTGATGATTTTCAACGTAAAGGCCGGCAACAAGGACGACCATTCCAAAAATTTTTCATTTCTTATCAATGAGGAAAAAAGATGGAAAATGGCCCCGGCCTACGACCTGACCCCCTCTGGGGGATTCGGCGGCGAACACTCCACCACCGTAAACGGCAAAGGCCGGGACATAACGGACGCTGACCTGGCCGCCGCTGCCCAGGGTTATATTTCCGAAGCCAAAGCCAAAGAAATGATAGGTGAGGTGACCGAGGCCCTGTCCAAGTTCCAGATATTATAAGGAAGCGGCGGCCCGGCGCCCTAAACGGCCTTATCCAGGTCCCGGGCCAATTCCGTCAGGATTTCGTCCAGGCAGAGGCCGTAGGCCTCAACCAGGCCGGCCGCCCCGCCCTCCCCCGCCAGGGGGCGGACGCAGGGGTAGAGGCGGTCCATGAGGACCACGGCCGCGGCCGGCCTTAGGTCGGTCAAGGTAAAGCGCAGGGTCAGGACGGCCCTGGGCGGGGCGTGGTGAAAATCGCCGTAAAGCTCCTGGATGTGGGCCTCCAGGCCGAAATCGGCCACCGCCAGGCCCGGGGAGGCCGCCACCCGCAGATTCCGGCCGGCCCTGGTCAGGCGGTCGGCCGCGGCCTCGGCCAGAAGGCGGGCCGGGGGGGCCAGGAACTCGTTGTAGAAATCGCTCTCGTAGCGGTCCGGCCCCAGGCGGTAGATAAGGGCCCGGCCTTCGCAGGCCGGGGCGGCCGTCACCGCGCCCAGAAGCAGGGTCCGCCGGCCGGCCGCGTCGACGGCCGGGCCCTGGTATTCGGGCGCGGCCAGGGTGAAGCGGCTCTTTACCGGGTGGGGCTGCCCCAGGCAGGCGGCCGTCATAAGGGCCGACATGAGGAAAAAAGCGAATCTCAACATCTTCCCGCTCAGCATGTTAATTGTTTGAGGCCCGGCCCTCCCGTTCCGGTTCCATGGACCGGGGGGGAAGCCCGAAAAGGGCCTGGCTGGGCTGATTTTTCAAGAGTTCCGACATTTCCCGCAAATTTTCAGTCATGGCCCGGAGGTTATCCAGGGTTTCCGGCAGGCCCCCCCGGGAAGAGCCCAGGAGCTGGTCCAGCCGCCTTAAGCTCTGGCGCAGTTGGGCGGCCGAGGCTTCCAGGGCCCGGCCCAGGCCGCCGCCCTCGGCGGGGCTGACCAGGGAATCGAGGTGCCCGGCCAAAAGGCGCAGCGAAGCCGACAGGGCCTGGATTTCCTCCAGGGTTCCGGCCAGCTCCCGGGACAGGCGGGCCGCGTTCAAATCGCCCACGGCCCGGTCTATGCTCTGGAGGGTCCGCTTGAGATCGCGGCTTATCTCAACTAAATCAATATCATTCATGGTGCGCACCAGGCGGCTGATGGATTCGCCTATCTCGAATATCTGGCTGGGGCCGTTGGGAATATATACCAGGCCCGGGCCCAGGGCCATAAGGTCGGCCGCGTCCGGGGCCTCCAGGGGTTCCTGGCCGTAGTTCAAATCCAGAAAGGAGAGGCCGGTGACCCCCTGGAGGGTGAGATAGACCTTGAGCCCCCTGGCTATTTCCTCGCGCAGAAAATTCGGCACCTCCTTGGCGTTCGACACCTGGGCGGACAGGGCGGCCGGATTTATTTCAAAATCAACCCGCACCAAGGGCTGGCCGCTCAAGTCGTCCATCGCGGCCAGGGACAGGCCGGTGACCCGGCCGATGGTAAAGCCGCGGAACTTGACCGCCGCGTCCGGGGAGAGGCCCTGGACGGAACGGTCGAAGAGGGTTACGCAGCTCACATGGGACGAGACCAGGCGGTCCCGGAGGCCGAAGGCCAGAAGCCCGGCCACGAAGAGCCCGAACCCGGCCATGACGAAGACGCCTATCTTGAAATAATTGCTTTCCGGCATTTTTTTAAGCTTTGGCTTTAAGGATTAAAGGCCGGCTTCACTGAGGGGCCGGCGGTTGAAAAAGGCGGCCACGAAGGGCGGCTCGGTCCGCCGGGCCAGCTCGGCCGGCCGGCCTTCGGCCACTATACCCCGGCTGGCCCGGTCCAGGAGGATGGCCCGGTCGACAATGCCGAAGATGCTGTTCAGTTCATGGGTGACCACCCCGAAGGCGATGCCCAGGTTACTGGCCAGGGCGACTATGAGCCGGTCCAGGCCGGCCGAGGTTATGGGGTCCAGGCCGGCCGAGGGTTCATCCAGGAAAATCAGGCCCGGCTCCAGGGCCATGGCCCGGGCTATGGCCGCCCGCTTGCGCATCCCGCCGCTGATATGGGCCGGCAGGTGGTATTCAAAGCCCGCCAGGCCCACCAGGGCCAGCTTGAGGCGGGCGGCGGCCTCTACAGCCCCGGGCGAAAGGCGGGTGAACTCCCTGAGGGGCAGGGCCACGTTTTCCAGGAGAGTCATGGAGCCGAACAAGGCCCCGGCCTGATACATCATCCCGAAAAGGCGGCGGCACTCCCCCAGGCGGCGCCCGCCCTCGGCCCAGATATCCCGCCCGAAAAGCCTTATCCGGCCCTTTCGGGGCGGCGCCAGACCGATGAGGTGGCGCAAAAGGGAGCTTTTGCCGCTGCCGCTGCCGCCGAGGATGCCGAAAATCTCGCCCGCATGAATGGTCAGGCTGATATTTTCCAGAATGGGCGGGGCAGTGCCGTAAGCCACGGTGAGGCCGTCAACCCTTACCGGCGGAGCCGCCGCCGCCCCGGGGCCCTCAGATGCCGACGACATAGAAAACCACCGCGAAAAGGCTGTCCAAAATAGCTATCAGGACTATGTTGGTCACCACTCCGCTGGTGGTGGCCTCCCCCACGGCCCCAGGCCCGTCGCCGGCGGCCAGGCCCCTTTGGCAGCCTACGGCCCCCACTGTGAAGCCAAAGACGAAGGACTTGAAAAAGCCGATGAAATAGGTGGCTAGGCTGACCTGCTCAACAGCCATCGACCAATAGGTGCCCGCCGTGTAGCCCATGCCCATGAGCACCAGGCTGCCCCCGAATATGCCCACCAGGCAGGCTATCAGGGTTACCACGGGGGCGGTGATCACCTGGGCCAGCACCCGGGGCAGGGCCAGTTCCCGCACCGGAGACAGGCCCATGGTGGTCAGGGCGTCGATCTCCTCGGCCACCCGCATGGCCCCCAGTTCAGCCGAAAAGGCCGAGCCGGAACGCCCGGCCAGGACTATGGCGGCTATGAGGGGGCCCAGCTCCCTCACCACGGAGACGCCCACCAGGGTGGCCACATAGATTTCCGCGCCGAAAATCTTGGTGATCATGGCCGCCTGGAAGGCGATGATCAGGCCCACCAAAAAGGAGACCAGGGCGACAATGGGCACCGCGTTGATTCCGGACCGCTCGGCCGCCCAGGCCACGGCCCGCCAGTTGAAACGCCAGGGCCGGGCGGCCAAGCGCAGGAACTCGGCTGTCAGTTCGCCCAAAAAAAAAGCCAGGGCCCGTAAGTCCCGGACCAGCTCCAGGGCCGACCGGCCCATTTCCTCCCAAAAGGAGATTTTGGGGGGGAGCGAAGGCAGAGGGCTGGTCATGGCCCCCTCGGCCAGCCGGAAAATGGCCTCGAAAGAGGAAGGCAGCCCGGCGGCGGCTACAGTATAGCCGCTTTTTTCCGCCGCCTCCCGGGCGGCCAGAATTTGGGCCGAGCCATTGAGGTCGAGGGCGGTGAGACCCTGGAGATTGAAGGTCAGCCTGGTCCCCGCCGGCCGGCGGCCCAAAAGCTCGTCAAAGGGACGCCAGGCCCGGGCCTCGGTATTCATGTTCAGGGCCCCGGCCAGGGAGACGACGGTTTCCGGCCCGCCCTCCTCCACGGTCAGAGTCAGCATGTCAGAGCCCGGGCACTCCGGCTTCGGCCAGTTCTTCCGGGGAGAGGGCCTGGCGGAAAATTTCCAGAAGGTCGTCAAAGGGCTGGGCCCGGTCCATTATAATCCAGCGCCGCCCCCTCAAGAGGCAGGAGCCGCCCTTGAGCTTTAAGCCGGCGTAGCGCAGCCGGCCGGTTGAAACCTTAAGGCCGGCCCGCTGGGCGGCCTCCTCCAAGGCCTCCAGAAGCGCCCTCTGCTTTTTGCTGTGCGGCGCAGGGCTTTTCCTGGGCCGCCGGGCTCTGTTTCTGTTCATGACAGTCACCATATCCGGGCCGGCGTCAATCCGCATCCCCGTCGAGGGCGGCGCGGAGCACCAGGGCCGGCTCCAGCTCGGGATTAAGGTCCAGGGCCCGGCCCAGGCATTCCGCGGCCTTGATTTTATCCCCTTTTTCAAAGGCGGCCCGGGCTATGTTGAAAAGCAGGTTTTCATCGTCCGAGCCCATCATCATCCGGGCCTTGTCGTAAAAGTCAATGGCCTGGTCATAGAGCTTGAGGGAGCGCAGCTCCCGCCCCAAATCGTTGAAAAAGTGCTTGTTCTCCGGGGCCATGATGTTGTCCTGCCTGGCCAGCCGGCCGAAGATTTCCGCGGCCTTTTCCGCGTCGCCGGTTTCCAGGTAGACCTTGCCCAGGCCGAAGTTGGCCCTCACGTTTTCCTGGTCTATCTTTATGGCCTTGCCGAACTCGTATTCGGCGCTGTTGAACTCTTTGCGCTCCATATGCTTTTCGGCGGTGGCCACGTGCTTTTCGGCCATGAACTCCCCCGGAGTCTTCTTTACTTTGAATTTGTCCGGCTCATAGGTGAAGCGCTTGAGAAACTCATCCAGCGGGACCTTCTGCTTCAGGGGCAGCAGCTCGCCGTACATGTCCAGGATTTGGACGGACATGGTTTTTTCATCAATCTGAAGGCAGCGGTAGTAATCTACCACCTTCTGCTCACGGGCGGTGCTCATGGTGCCTATTTTCTGAATCTTGGTTTCAGAATATATACCTTCCATGATATTGATTTTGACTGTGACCATGCTTTTTCCCTAATTTTACGCTTACAGGAATTTTAAAAGCCTGTCCCCCTAAGGGCCGTGACCAGCGAGCCCAGCACCACGAACTGCACCAGGAAGAGGACCAGCAAAAAGACCAGGGGGCGCAGATCCAGCCCGCCCGGACCCGGGGGAAAGGCCCGGCGCAGAGGGGCCAGGAGGGGCTCGGTCAGGCCGTAGACGACCCGGACAATTATGTTGTAGGGCGAAGGCCGGACCAGGGACATCACAAGGCGGATGAGCATAATGATAATGACCAGCCAGACCAGGGACTGAATGAGGCCCAGAAGTTCTCCGGCCGCCAGGATGAAGAAAAAGGAGGCCGGCTTGGGGCCCGTCCCCAGGCCCCAGAGCCAGAGCCCCAGGACCGCGCCGGCAAACCTGATGACGGCCAGGGCCAACAGGGGCGAAAAATCCAGCCCGCCCAGGACCAGGGGCATGAGCCGCCGGGCCCGGTTCAGCACCGGGTCCGCGGCCCAGGCCAGAAACCGCATAAGGGGGCTGTAGGGATTGGGGTTTATCCAGGTCAGGACCACCCTCAGAACGATGATCCAGATATAGATGACGGACCCATAATAGATTCCCTGGCCAAGGGTCAGCAGAAAGGGATTGGGGGCGGCATAGGGCAAGGGCCTCTCCTGGCGATACGGGTTTCTCGGTAATGGACGCCTGTCTATTATACCCCTCTCGGGACTTTTTTTCCACCCATTAACTGGCCTTTTGGCCCGGGAGTGATTATACTGTGAGTAAGGCTATAACGCCGCTTTCACCTGAAAACCCCATTGTGAGGCGCCTGGCGACTATGGAAAAAACCCGGAATATCATTGAAATAGATGAAGATAAGTGCGACGGCTGCGGCCAATGCCTGGGCGGCTGCGCCGAGGGGGCCCTGGCCCTGGTCAACGGCAAGGCCAGGCTGGTCAGCGACAATTACTGCGACGGCCTGGGCGCCTGCCTGGGGCAGTGCCCCAACGGGGCGCTGAGAATCATCCAGCGCCAGGCCCCGGCCTTTTCCGGCCCGGCCCCAAAGCCGGCGGAGGCGGCCGGCCGGGAGCCCGGCCTGGCGGCCTGGCCCATACAGCTGCGCCTGGCCCCGCCCGCGGCCCCGGTCTTCGACAACGAGGTTCTCGTCCTGGCCGCCGACTGCTCCGCCTTCGCCGGCCGGTCATTCAGGGAAATCTTTTTAAGCGAGGGCCGGCCCCTCCTCATAGCCTGCCCCAAGCTGGACGACTTTCAGACCAGCCTGGAGGCCCTGACTGAAATTATAAAAGCCCACCCCGGCCTTTCGGAAATCAGGCTGCCCCTGATGAGCGTCCCCTGCTGCGGCGGCCTGGGCCGCCTGGCCACCGAGGCCGCCCGAAAGGCCGGGCGGACGGGGCTTAAGCTGCGCATCTGGATTGTCAGCCTGAACGGGGATATCAACGAGGAAACCATACGCTGAAGCCTTGGGCTCGGTTTAGGGAGACTTTATGGCTGTAACCATGTGCCCCGGCCAAAACACCGCCTTTTGGCAGCCCGGCGACATTTTCGACATCACCTGCCCGAACTGCGGGTCGGCGGTGGAATTCTTCAAGGACGAGGCCCGGCGCCGCTGCCCCGGCTGCGGGCATATATTCGTCAACCCCAAGCTGAACGAAGGCTGCGCCCAGTGGTGTCAATACGCGGAAAAATGCTTGGGGGTGAACCCGGAAATGGAGCGCTGGCGGGACAGCGGCAGCCGGGAAGACGGGCGGGACTGAAAAATTATTTTTTTCTGGCCGGCACCAAAAGAACCTGGCCCGGCCTGATCAGGGCCTGCCGCTTAACATCCAGCTTGTTGGCCCGGGCCAGTTCGGCCTGGCTCAAGCCGTATTTGCGGGCCAGGCCGTAGAGGGTGTCGCCGGCCTGGACTTTGTGGGTTTTGGCCGGCGCTTTTTTGGCAGCGGCCCTGTTCGGGGAGGATTCCGTCAGCCTGGTCTCCGCCCTGGCGTGGGCTTGGGCGGCGCTTTCCAGAACTTCGGCTGATTCAACCAATAGCCCGGGCGCGCCGGCGGCCGGGGCCAGGCCGGGGCCGGGCAGAAGGCGGCGGGCGCCCACGTAGTATTCGCCCCGGCTTCTGTCGTCCAGGCTGCTTTCCTGAATGCTCTTGCCCCGGCTGGGGCTATGAATATAGCGATTATTGCCCGTGTAGATGCCGACATGGGTGACGCGCTGCTGGCGCCCGAAGAAGACCAGGTCGCCGGGCTGGAGCTTCTGACGGTCCACCGACCGCCCCACGCCCAGCATATCCGGGCTGGAGCGGGGCAGTTTTACCCCGTGCTGTCCGTAAACCCAGCCGACGAAGCCGCTGCAGTCAAAGCCGGTCTGGGGGGAAGTGCCGCCGAATTTATAAGGCAGGCCCACCTTGGAAAAGGCCGTTTGGAGGACGCCGCGGCTCGAAGGCGGAGCCAATCCGCCCCGGGCGGCTGAAAGCAGGGAATCGGCCGCTTGCAAAAGGCGGGCCTCCGGGTCGGCCAGCCCCGGAGCCAGGAGGGATTCGGAAAGGAAGAGCCCGACCCCCAGAAGGGCCACGGTTCTGTCCTCAAAAGCCGGGCCTGAATCATAGCTCAGGCGGGAGAGCGAGGCGGGCCGCTCAGCCGGGCTGGAGGCGCAACCGGCGGCCAGAAGCAAAAAAAGAGCCCACCCCCCGAGATTTCTCCAGGCGGCCGCCCGGGTGAAACCGGCTTTAAAAGCGGGGCCGGTTCTGGCCGGATAACGGGAAAATAAGCTGAACATTGCGAAGAGATTAGCATTTCCGCCTGCCCCTGTCAAGGGCGCGTATAATTTTCAGAGCTTGACCTGGCATGGCCACTTGCACTAACTTAAATATTGACTATGGAACAGGTCAAGCCGCTAATTGGGGAATGGCCACATGAAAAAGCTCAGGATTTACCTTGAAACATCAGCGATAAGCTACTTGGATCAGCCGGAAAGAGGCGACAAGGCTGTTGATTCTCATAAGCTCTGGGACAAAATCAAGGCCGGAGAATTTGAGGTCGTGATATCAGATGTAGCTGTGGCTGAAATAACCAAATGTGACGAACGAAAAAGGAATACCTTATTCAGCTACCTTGGCCAGATTGAATATACTGCCGTTGAAGTGGCAAGTGACGATAAAGCGCTTAAAATCGCGAGACGCTTCATTGACCTGGGTATTCTAAAGCAAACAAGCTTTGATGATTGCCAGCACATAGCCGCCGCCATAACAAACGGGTGCGGCGTTATCGTTTCTTGGAACTTCAGCCATATAGTTAATCTCAAAACCATGTCAGGGGTTAAGGCGGTTACAGCACTGGAAGGGTATTCAGACGTTCTTATATGTACCCCGTCAATCATTGTGGGAGGTGACGATAATGATACATAACGTGCCGGAACCGGACATCAGCCCGGACTTCACTATCGAAGATATTCACAAAATCAGGGCTTGGAATTATGAACGCCTGAAAGACGCCACAAAAGAAGAGCGTATAGAAGATGTTCGAAAAAGAGCCTCGGAAGGCTTCGCACAAATAGAAGCGCTCCGTGCTTCCGGCGGCAGCAAAGCTAAAAAAATTGTTTTGGCCATAAGCGGAACCCCGGCGGCCCGTCTTTAATTTTACTCACTTTTTAAAAGCATTCCCGGCTTGACAAAATGAAGACGATGGTTATATTTTCACCGTTAGCAGCAGCAAGCCAAAGATTGCTAATTCTACCGGAAAGATTCGGTATAACAACTAGTTGGAAAGGAGTCAGACATGAACGTTCGTCCTTTGTCGGACCGCGTCCTGGTCAAACGAGTTGAAGAGGAAGAAACCACCAAAGGCGGCATCATCATTCCCGATACTGCCAAGGAAAAACCCCAGCAGGGCAAAGTCGTGGCCATATGCGAGGGCAAACTTCTGGATAACGGCACCCGCATTCATCCCGGAGTCAAGGTCGGCGAGACGGTTTTATTCGGCAAATATTCCGGGACGGAAATAAAGATAGACGGCCAGGAATACCTCATTCTCCGTGAAGACGACATTTTCGGCGTTTTCGGGAAATAAGCGTCATTATACGTCATAGGCCCGGCCGAGGCAAAGGCCGGAGACAAAGCATATAGCCAGCTTCTCTGAAGGAGGATTATTCTTATGGCTGCCAAAGAGATTAAATACAGCGTCAAGGCCCGCGAAGCTATTATGCGCGGGGTGGATACTCTGGCCGATGCGGTCAAGGTGACCATGGGCCCCCGGGGCCGTAACGTCATTCTGGAAAAAACCTTCGGCGCGCCCAACATCACCAAGGACGGCGTGACCGTGGCCAAGGAAGTGGAACTGGAAGACAAGTTTGAAAACATGGGCGCCCAGATGGTCAAGGAAGTGGCTTCCAAGACCTCCGATGTGGCGGGG
>Ga0099364_10005875_pt1 | contig 18035 bp, 17 predicted proteins | sample TergutTh196P3_FD_73070 | JGI IMG/M metagenome (GOLD analysis project Ga0099364, IMG submission 73070) | Microcerotermes parvus P3 segment gut microbial communities from Pointe-Noire, Republic of the Congo - Th196 P3 | ecosystem: Host-associated > Arthropoda: Insects > Digestive system > Gut ...
GATAAATCCCGGCGCCCTGATCGTCTTCCTGTTCTGAAAACGCCATGGAACTCAGGGTTATTATCTGCTGCATAAACTTGTCGTAAAGCGCCCGCTCCTGGTTAATCAGTTGCAAAATGCGGCGATGAATTTCAGGCAGCGTCAAATTTTTGAAATTCTCAACGATGTAGCGCGCAGATCTGTCCAATTCCGCCTGAAAAATCTCATCCTCGTAATGAATGATCCGGTTCTGAACCATGCCGGATCGCGAGGCAAGAATGATCAGGATACGATTGTCTGATAGTTTCGTAAAATGAATGTGATCGAGCGCAACCTGACTGATCGGCGGAGACATCACGATTCCCACGTTGTTCGATACGCGCGATAATACCTGACTGGCGCGCGCCATCATACGTTCTGCGGTTGCGTCAACACACAGATCCCTTTCAATCATGTCGCGGTCCGTCGGAGACAAGACGCTCCTTTTCATCAGATAATCAACATAAAAGCGATACGCCTTGTCCGTCGGAACCCGTCCGGCAGAAGAATGCGGTTGTCGCAGATACCCCATTTCTTCAAGGTCCGCCATTATGTTGCGCACTGTTGCGGCGCTGAGCTGTTCACTGCTGCGCCGCGCGACGCTTCGTGAACCGACAGGCTTTCCAGTAACGACAAACGTGGCTATAACCCAATGAAGGATTTCCTTAAATCGTTCATTTGTAAGAAAATCACCGGCGTCCGTCATAATCGCGTTGTTTAAATAAATAAATGAGGCGCGGCTGGAAATTTACAGCGCCCGCCGCGCCCGAAATTAATAAACTACAAATTATAGTATTCGTTTGGCAAAAAGCAAAGCAGTGATCAGTTACGAAATCACTGTCGCTCGAAGGCGTCCTTTCCAGCGCCGCAAATCGGGCAAACCCATTCGTCCGGTACTTTATCGAAAGGCGTTCCTTTCGCAACATCGCTTTCCGGGTCGCCTGCCTCCGGATTGTAAACATATCCGCAGGGACCGCAAGCATACTTGTCCATATAACCTCCGAAAGCGCCTCATGTAGCGGCGCGTTACTTTTAAAAGATGTGTTTTTCAGCGGCGTACATTCGCCGCCCCGTGAAGAATCATAAATTCACGCGGGGCAATTCACAATGCACAATTTGGCGGTATCGTCATTGTATTGCTTTTTAAACTGCTCCAATTCCCGATTTGCGATATCGTCAATGATTGAATATATGCGCATGTAGGCATTGCGCACGCCGTCCGATTGTGCTAAAATTTTTGTTTATCTTAGTTATGTATTAGTTAAAAGGAAGGCGTCGTGGGGACTACAAAACTGACTCGCAAGGAAATTCTTTCGGACGATCCCGTTCGAGAAAACATTATCAGGTTCGTTGGGCTTCTCAGAGACAATCGATCCAAAATAGTCGTTGCGGTAATAGTGATCATCGTGCTTGCGCTCATCTTATGGGCTTTTTCAAGCTACCTGGACAACCGCGCCGCCGCCGCCGGCGCCATGCTTGGCAGAGGAATGGCGTTTTTCTCCGCAAATGTTTCAGCGAACGCCGACGACGATCCTTACGCAAGAGGCGAGACGCCGATTTTTAAAAACGAGGAAGACAAATATCAGGCGGCAGAAAAAGAATTCTCCGCCGCGGTAGACAGTTTCGGCGCGGGCGAAGCGGGAAAAACCGCGCGATATTATCTGGGGCTTACGCAATTGAAGCTTGGAAAAAAAGAGGAGGCTCAAAAAAATCTTGAGTCCGCCGCCTATGGTTCCGGCAGCCGGACGGTCGGCTTTCTGGCTAAAAAAGCGCTCGCCGGGCTTTACGCGGATTCCGGGAACGCAAAAGGCGCGGAGGATTTGTTGCGCGGTATGATTAAAGACGCCAAATGCGATATTCCAAAGGAAGAAATAGGCCTACAACTTGCAGGCATTCTGACTGCGGAAGGAAAAAGAGACGAGGCTATAGGCGTTCTTCGCGAAGTCAGCGAGGCAAGCCCCGTTTTTGGCGTTTATAATCAGCAGTTGACAGTTGAGATTGAAAGACTCCAAAAGGATGTTCCAGTAACGGATACGCCGGCCGGAGAACCGTAATAAACGCATTGCGGACAGGGGATATTGCGTCGCCGAATACTTTACGTCCCTGTCCGTCGCCTTGACAAAAATTCTCCTGCCAATATAATTTATCGTTTTGTCTCCGAAGCGGGAGTCTGATTAATGTTCATCGAAATAGCGGATTTGGAAGAAAGGCCGTTTCACGTCCGGCATCTGTTTCCAATTACCGAAATACGGTTTTCACACGAAGACGCCCGGCTCGAAACCCCGGTTGAAGTTGATTTTATGCTGATTCCTTCAGGTAAGGAGCTTCGCGTTAAGGGGGCGTTGGAAACCTCAATCAGGTGCCGATGTTCGCGTTGTACCAGGGAGTTTGTTCGGTCGTTTGCGGAAGACTTTGATCTTTCATACTCGCCGCATCCTGAATTGGAAGTCGGCGCGGCGGAGATAGAACTGAAATACGAGGACATGGACATCGGATATTACGACGGCGTCAGATTCGATGTAAACGCGATGGCGCTTGAGCGAATTGAACTTGCTTTGCCCATGCAGCATGTATGCCGGGACGATTGTAAAGGGCTCTGTTATAAATGCGGAGCCGATTTAAATATGGAGATGTGCCCTTGCAAGGAAGAGCCGGATGCTCGGTTGTCCGCCTTACTGGAGTTTAAGAAAAACAGACAGTAGATGTAATTGCAAAATCTTTGGTTTCGCCTCGCCCGCATTTTTCAAATATATGCGGGCAGGATGACCGTGCTTCCGGAGTTTTGTAATTATCAGTGAGGATTAAACGCCGATCCGGTTCCACATTTCCCGTAATGGAGAAGTTTTTATGCCGAACCCTAAGAGAAGACATTCCAAATCGCGCACAGGCAAACGCCGCGCGCATGATTTTCTGCCGACCGTAACACCCGGAGTCTGCCCGAATTGCCAGAATCCCAAGCCGCCGCACCAGGCATGTTCCAAATGCGGTTATTACAAGGGAAAACAGGTAATGGAAGGTCAGGAAGATTACTGATTATCGATGATTACGATTGCTGTTGACGGTATGGGGAGCGACAACTCGCCGGCCAGTGAGATTGAAGGCGTTGTCGCGTCCGTAAAAACCTGGAATGTAAGGATTATTCTTGTCGGCAAAGAGTCTGTTCTCCGCCCGCCGTTAAATGAAGCCGGTGGTGGTTCTTTGCCAATAGAGATTCGGAACGCCGAAGAAGTGGTGGCGATGGACGAATCGCCGACCGCCGCGCTCAGGAAAAAGAAAAATTCTTCCATTCGCGTCGCCGCTGATCTTGTAAGGAACGGCGAGGCTGCGGGACTTGTAAGCGCGGGAAACACCGGCGCCGTCATGGCAACTTCCAAGATGGTTTTTGGGATGGTTTCCGGCGTTGACCGTCCGGCGTTGGCAACGGTACTGCCAACCCTGATCGGACATTCGGTAATGCTTGACGTAGGCGCCAACGTTGCCTGCAAGCCGCAGCATCTGGTGCAGTTCGCCGTGATGGGGCATCTGTTCAGCAGGAAAATTGTCGGAGTTGATGCGCCGCGAGTCGGGCTGATGTCTGTCGGTGAAGAAGAATCCAAGGGAAACGACCTGGTAAGGGAAGTTCACCAGACGCTTAAAAGGGTCAATCTCAACTTTATCGGCAATATTGAAGGACGCGACATTTATAACGGACGCGCCGATGTGATTGTGTGCGACGGATTTACCGGCAATGTCGCCTTGAAAACCAGCGAAGGGCTGATCGAGGCGATGTTGAAGCTCATGAAGGAAGAGCTTACCAGAAATATGAAGGCGAGATTGGGCGCGGCACTCAGCAGGCAGGCGTTCCGGCGGCTTAAAAAACGTCTTGATTATTCGGAGTACGGAGGCGCGCCGCTTTTGGGATTGCGCGGCGCTTCAATAATCTGTCACGGTCGTTCCAACGGCAACGCCATAAAAAACGCAATCCGCGTTGCGAAGGATTTTGCGGAAAATCAGGTGGACGCCATGTTGGCGGACGAGCTGGGTCGAATCGACGCCGCCGGTTCCGCCGTGGTGGAATCACAAGATTAGCCTTGATATTTCATAAAATATCAAGGCTGGTTGTCGCGCTTGCTTATTTGGCAAAGCGACATTACAATAACCAAACTTTAAACTGCGGCACGGATTCGCGGATGAACAAAGGGGAGGAATGGAGATGGCATCACCCACGGAAGAAAAAGTCAAGTCCATCATTGTGGAGCATCTGGGCGTCAACGAGTCCGAGGTAACGGACGGCGCTGCGTTTGTCGATGACCTTGGAGCGGATTCCCTTGATACCATAGAACTGGTGATGGCTTTTGAGGAGGCATTCGGCATTGAAATCCCGGATGAGGCCGCCGAGAAGATCAAGACGGTGAAGGACGCCGTCAACTATGTCGACTCGCAGATCGGTTAAGCTGTCGGTTGCTTTTTGATTAAAAACACTTTAACCTTAGCGCGCAAGTATGCCTTGCGTACTCCAATAAATTAATAACGGAGACATATCATGAAGATAGTTGTTTGCGTCAAGTATGTTCCGGATACCGCAATTAAAATGAAAATCGCCGGGGACGGAAAATCGGTCGACCTGACCGGAGTCGCTTTTGTCGTGAATCCCTACGATGAATTTGCCGTAGAGGAAGCTCTGAAGATAAAAGAAAAAGCCGGCGGCGAAGTCGTTGTTATAGGCGCGGGATCGGAAGCCGCATCACAGGGACTGCGTACCTGTCTGGCAATGGGCGCCGATTCAGCCGTATTGGTCAATGACCCTGCGCTTGAAAATGCGGATTCGTTTGTTATAGGCACGGTGCTGGCTAAAGTTTGCAGTACGCTTAATCCCGACCTTGTTCTTTTCGGTAAACACGCAATCGGCGTGGATAACAGCCAGGTGCCGTCAGTTGTTGCCGAACAGCTTGATCTGCCGCAGGTTTCAGTGGTGACAAAATTGGAAATCACCGACAAAACCTTTCGGGCCGAACGCGATATCGAAGGGGCGCAGGAAGTCGTTGAAGGGAACCTGCCCGTTGTTGTTACGGCTCAGAAGGGACTGAATACTCCTCGCCTGGCGTCGCTCAAGGGCATAATGGCCGCCAAGAAAAAAACGATTACCGTGCAGTCGCCCGCCGATCTTGGGCTGACGGCGGATGAACTGAAACCGCGCGTCGCGGTTGAACTGATTACCATGCCTCCGTCCCGCCCGCCGGGAAAGATACTCAAAGGCGAAGTCGCGGAAACCGTTCCGCAACTGGTCAAGCTGCTGCATGAGGAAGCGAAGATTATTTAGGCAACGCGCCCATATATTGAGGAGGAGAAATGGCTAAAGGAATTTTGGTCTTTATTGAAGAGAGAGACGGAAAAACAAAGAAACCATCGCTGGAGGCTCTGTCTGCGGCGCGTAAACTTGCGGATCAGCTCGGCGAACCCGTAACGGCTCTGCGTATCGGCGCCGCCGGTGAAGCTTCGGAAAATCTTGCTTCATATGGCGCAGACAAGGTTGTCAGCGCGACGCACGATCTTTTGAAATCTTATTCAGCCGAAGCATTCAGCGTTGCTTTGACACAGTTTGTGAAGGCGGAACAACCGCGGTTCATACTTGGTTCGGCAAGCGCTATGGGAAAAGATTTTCTTCCACGCGCGGCGGCGAAGCTCGGCGTCGGATTAGCGCAGGATTGCATCGAACTGAATATCGTTGATGGAACGCAGCTCCAATGCGTGCGTCCGATTTACGCTGGAAAGGCTTACGCAAAAGTGCGCCTTTTGATGGAGCCGGCTATGGCTACGCTTCGTCCCAACGTATTTTCGCTTGGCGCGCCGGATGCGGGACGTTCCGCGGAAACGACGACTTTTACGCCGGAACTAGGCGCGGAAAAAGCGCGGGCTTCCGTTAAGGAAGTAAAAGCGGCGGCGGGACAGAAACTTGAGCTGACCGAAGCTAATATCATCGTTTCCGGCGGTCGCGGCATGAAAGGTCCGGAAAACTTCCCTATCGTCGAAAATCTTGCAGACGCTCTGGGCGGAGCGGTCGGCGCCTCGCGCGCGGCGGTGGACGCAGGCTGGATAAATCACACCCACCAGGTAGGACAAACGGGCAAAACCGTATCGCCGACCATGTACGTGGCTTGCGGTATTAGCGGCGCCATTCAGCATCTGGCCGGCATGTCTTCTTCAAAGTACATTGTCGCCATCAATAAAGATCCTGAAGCGCCGATTCTCAGCATAGCCGACTACGGCATTATCGGAGATCTGTTTGAAATCGTGCCGGCTTTGGCGGAAGAAGTTAAGAAGCTCAAGGCATAACAGCCTGATGAGGAAATTGCAAATCTTTCCGGAACCTTGCCGGGAACGCGGACATGCAGCCCGAATTTTTTAAGAGTTTGCTGGCGTCGTACTTGTTGCCCGCGCTTTCAGGGGTTTTGCAATTTCCTCAGATGTTATTGTAAAGTGCTGACTGAAGTTAAGTAAACGATGGTTCGATATTAATTAAATCCGGGCGCCGGGCGGGCGTGTTACAGCCCCGCCCGTAGGCTTTGAGACGACCCGATGGCGACTTCTGGCGGATTTGGGAAACAGTTTGAGCGGTCGCGCCGAGATTGGTATAGGTATCTGTTCCATGATTTACGCAGCGGACTATCCTTGCGTGACGCTTTAACAGGGTTGCTGACGGTAATAGCCGTTTCGCTTATTCTTATCAGTTTTCGTCATCAGATCATCCCGAAATACGAAGATGGCGATATCGCCGACCAGGATATCCGCGCCTTTCAGGACATAGTTTACAAGGACTTAGACGCCACCGAACTGAAACGCGACGAGGCTGCCGCCGCCGTACCGGCTATCTACCAGATGGAAACCGATCTGATAGACGGCATAATAAACTCGCTTTCTTCGGCTTTTTCAAGAGCGCGGGACGTTTTGGCAAAAAGCGCGCTTTCTTCGGAAAATGGCGAGGAAAATAGCAACCCTGCCGAACATCTCATTGTGCTTCGCGAAAAACTTATCTCGGAGTTTCCCGAAGATACTCTCGAAATTTTACTGCGCTACAATTTTAATCCAATGCTTGAGAGCAGTCTTCTGCGTCTTCTTGACAACGTTCTGCACGATGGAATAATAAGCGACCGCGGCGAATTGCTTAAAGACTCACGCGCCGGCATTATGGTTCGAGATGAAACAACGGGAGCGGAAAGGCTCTTGCCGGACGTATGGCAGAAGCGTGACATTTCCGCCGCTAAAGAATTCCTCCGACAGTCTTCCCGCAACATCCCAGGACTTTCCGCATGGGAACAGACGACCCTGGTTCAATTTCTTGAGTCGCTGCTTGTGCCGACGCTTGTTTACAATCGCGGTGAAACACTCATGCGTCGGAGCGAAGCCGCCGATAAAATCCGCCCGGTAGAAGTGCGCATCAAGCAGGGACAGCTTATCGTTCGCGCGGAGGAGTTGGTGACGGAAAAGGCGCGGCATCAGCTCGAAGTACTGCGCAGTTTGCGTGAGCCGCATTTACCGTTTTTACAGGGAATCGGATACTTTATCCTGGCGACGATTCTGATTTATACGCTCTGGCGTTATTTCTTTTATTACCAGACGCATTACCAGACGCGCATTCGTCGTATACGAGGCAGAACGGTACTGATTCTTTGCGTACTTGTTTTCGAATTCCTTGTTCTACGCGTCGGCGCCGGGCTTGCCGACATTCTCAACGAACGTTTTCATGGGGTAATACAGGATCCTTTTATCCTCTATTACGGCATTCCGCTTGCCTTCGGAGCGATACTGATTACGCTGCTGGTAGATATTAATCTCGGACTTATTTCCTCGATAATTCTTTCGCTTGTCGCCGGTCTGTTTCATGGCAACATGGACATTTCCGCCTATATTATGATCGGCTGCATAGCAGGCATTTACAGCATTCGCCAATACAAGGATCGCGCGGCGATTCTTAAAAGCGGGCTTACGATAGGCGTCGCCAACATCCTGACGCTGATAGCGCTCGGACTTTTGCGGCAAACGCCGGTCGGATTCGCCGAAGCGATTGGCATTGGCGCTATGGCTCTCATGAACGGATTATTCGCTTCGGCGCTGGCTTCAATGTTGCTGCCTGCGCTCGAATCCATTTTTAACGTGACAACCGACGTCAGGCTTCTGGAACTGTCGAATCTCAATTCACCCGTGCTGCGGCGTCTGGCGGTTGAAGCTCCCGGTACGTACCATCATAGTCTTATGCTGGCTACGTTCGCGGAATCGGCCGCCGAATCCATAGGCGCCAATCCACTGTTGGCGCGCGTAGGGGCGTATTATCACGACATCGGAAAAATGGCCAAGCCTGAATATTTCGTGGAAAACCAGAGTTATGGCGGCAACAGGCACGAAGAACTTTCGCCGAGCATGAGTTGCCTGGTTATTGCCAGTCACGTCAAGGAGGGACTGCATCTCGCAAAAATGGCGGGGCTTCCTCCGCGCATCAGCGATATGATTCCCCAACATCATGGAACGCGCATATTGACATTTTTTTACAAAAAGGCGCTTGACGCCGCGGGAGGCGATAAGAGCAAAGTTGTGGAGGCGGATTTTCGCTATCCGGGACCGCGCCCTCAGAGTCGTGAAGCGGCAATCCTTATGATGGCCGATTCCGTCGAGGCTGCGTCCAGGACGCTTGGAGAATCGCCCGCGCCCGCGCAAATCGAGGGAATGATAAACCGCGTCGTCGACGCCATCGTGGCTGACGGACAGTTCGACGAGTGCGACATAGCCCTTGGAGACGTTCGCCGCGTAAAAGACAGCTTTTTTAAAATTATTGCGGGATCTTTCCACCATCGCATAGAGTATCCGGGATATGATTTTAAAAACAAAAAAGAAGATTCCGACAATGCCGGCGATTCAGGTGTCGAACCGGCAGCGGTTGATAAAGATTGACTCGGCGGCTGCTAAAATTTTCTGCTGTGCGCTTGCCGCATCACTTGATATTACAGACCGATCATTTTCGGTAATTTTCATAGGGACGGCGGCAATGCGTCGTTTGAACAACGAATGGCGAAAAAAAGACTATGCTACGGACGTACTTAGTTTTGTCTACGGCGACGAACTTATCGATGGAATGCCGTTTCCTGGAGAAATCGTCGTCGCGCCGGAAATCGCCGCACGCCAGGCGGCGGAATATGGAACGTTGCCGGAACATGAAATACGAAAATTGATTGTACACGGCGCGTTGCATCTTATGGGATACGATCATGAGACCGACGGCGGAGAAATGATCCGGTTGCAAAAACGTGTTTTGCGGCGGCGTTTTTTTACTGAAACTCCCTGGTTGATCGAAAAAGACAGATGACCGTTTTACAGAATGTCGAATTCGTCGCGGCAATCCCCGCTCTCGTATTTCTCGTTTTTTTTTCAATGATCGAGAGCGCCATAGCTCAGTCAAATTTTCTGACTCTGCGAATGTTGGCGGAAAAACCTGAGAAGCGTTCATCGCCGCTTCTTTCAACCGTACTTGAAAACAAAGATCGTATATTACTGCCTCTCTATTTCGGAACACAGATAGCTGTTCTAGTCGTAGTTATTTTAAGTTCTCATCTCTGTTTGCAATTGTGGCAGCGTCACGGTCTCATTGCTGCATTTGGCGTCAATATCCTGATGGCGATTCTGTTGCGGCTATTTATGCCGCGCCTTTTAACGCAGAGCGATCCCGAGCGAAAACTTGTAAGGCTGCTCCGGGTGTTTCAGCCCGTTCACGTGATTCTGTGGGCTTTCGTGTCGCCGCTGGACAAGATGTTGAATCGGAGCCGCAGGAAGCTGGAATTGGAAAACGGCATCGTTGATTCGGAAAACGATGAGGCGACTGAAGAGGAAATACAGGCGTATCTTCAAGCGGGTGAGGATGAAGGCATTCTGGAGGAAGCGGATTCAAAACGGATTCAATCCGTGGTTGAATTTGGAAACACTTTGGTACGGGAAGTAATGACTCCGCGCACGAAGATAGTTGCCTGCGACGAAAAGACGACTCTTTCCGAATTGCGCGATCTTATGGTGAGTCGCCGGCATTCACGCATACCGGTATATCGCGGAGACATAGACCACATTGTCGGCATTGTCTACATACGCCGCTTGATGGCTCAGTACGTAAAAGGAAAAGATGACGATCCAATTTCCGGAATCATCCGTCCCGTATTGTTCGTTCCTGAGACAAAGCCCGTTGCCAAACTCCTTGAAGAGCTGCAGGAACGTGGAGATTATACCGCTATTGTAATAGACGAATTCGGCGGCGTGGCCGGACTTGTTACGATTGAAGACCTTGTGGAGGAAATAGTCGGAGAGATCTGGGACGAAGATGACGCGCGCATCCGCCAGGTGGTCAAAGAGGAAGAAGGCGTTTTTGTAGTGCGCGGGAGCGCGGAAATATCAAGCATTGATGGTTTGGAAGAGATAATGAGCGATGACATGAACTGCTCCACGGTCGCCGGTCTTGTACTCGCGCATATCGGACGGATTCCCGCAAAAGGGGAGGCTTTTGAACTTGAAGGGGTGAAATTCCAGATTCTCGACGCTGATCAGAAAAAGATCCACCGGCTGCGCGTTCAAATAGGAATTAGGAATTAGGAATTAGGAATCAGGAATTGGGTTTGGAAAAAACCATGATTGCTCGTGTGAAATAATATGGCAAGCGACGATAACAGGTTCATGAGACAGGCTCTCCGCCTTGCGGAAAAAGGCGCGGGATTGGCGAGCCCAAATCCGAGCGTAGGATGCGTCATTGTCAAAAACGGGGCGATAGTGGGACGTGGGTGCCATGAATACGCCCTGCGCGACCACGCCGAAGTTGTCGCGCTCCGCGAAGCCGGTGAAGCCGCCCACGGCGCGACCGCGTACGTGACGCTTGAACCTTGTTATCATCAGGGGAGAACCGGTCCCTGCGTCGAACGGTTGATTCAGTCCGGCATCCGCCGCGTCGTAACGTCCCTTGTCGATCCAAATCCCAGGGTTGCCGGTCGAGGCATTGAAAAATTGCGCAAAGCCGGACTGATCGTTGACGTCGGTCTTATGTCCGTGGAGGCGGGGAAGATCATAGAAACTTTCGCATGCCATGTGACGACAGGCCTGCCTCTGGTGGTCGCAAAAGCCGGTATGTCGATTGACGGCAAAATCGGAACAGGTTTTCCGGAAGGCCGCTGCATTACCTCGCCCGAAGGACGGGAATTTGGACAAAACCTGCGCCTGAAAATGGACGCCATACTGGTCGGAGTGGAAACGGTTCTGGCGGACGATCCGGAACTTACTTATCGCGGCCGCTCGCCTAAATCCCGCCCGCTCGCGCGCGTAGTTCTGGATTCCACTTTAAGAACACCGTCGACCGCTCGATTATTTGAAGACGGTAAAACTCCCGTACTGTTATTTTGCGCCGAAAGTGCTTCGGAGACGCGAAAAATGACGCTTAAATCCGCCGGAGCCGAAATAGTGACGGTTCGTGAACATGGCGGTGAGCTTGACCTGCTGAAAGTTTTAAAGGAACTGGGGAAACGAAATATTTTGGGCGTACTTGTCGAGGGCGGAAGTCGCGTACACGGATCTTTTCTTGTCCGGAACCTGGTTGACGTTTTTTATTTTATAATCTCGCCTATAGTGCTTGGCGGAACAGTTGCGATTCCCGTTGTCGGCGGCAGGGGCTATGAATCAACCTCCGCCGCTCCGAAATTTCGCATACGCAGACAGTACGCGGCAGGCCCGGATATTGTGCTGGAAGCCTACCCGTCTACTTCGAGATCGATAGTTTCGCCCTGGTTGTTTGAATCGCCGTAAACCAGAACATTTTGTAGAACGAGGAAATTGCATGACCCGGTTGTCTGCGTTACTTTATGAATTTACCCGGAAAGGAAAATTATATGGCACGTATTGACAGCCTGCTGGCTATCGCCATCGAACAGGGCGCCAACGAGTTACACATCGGGACGGATCGCGAGCCAAGAATATTCGCCTTCGGCGCCCAAAAACGACTCGACATCCCCGTTATGTCCGGAAGCATCGTGCGCGAATTACTGGGTGATATTCTGTCGGCTGAGCGAGAAAATATCCTTAGCGCAAAGGGGCGGGTCGAGGCATCGTATCAGTCGTCAAAGGCTGGATTGTTCAGTGTAGTCTTCACGTCACGTCCCGACGGCTTCGACGTTGTTTTTGTCTGCACTGGCGGGCGCGGCGGCGCCGGGCGGGCGGAACCGTCCGACGCGGCGGATTTCGCAACGCGGCAGGATGATCCGCAATTTGCGGAATCCGCTCGCGCGTCCGTACTTCCATCGCCGCTGCTCGAACGTTTACTCGCCAGGGCCGGCGACCTCGGCGCAAGCGATCTGCACCTGTGTGAGGGCGAAACGCCGACGGCGCGTGTCAATGGACAACTCCGTCGTTTTAACGACGAACCCGCAGTCATCGTTCACGACGCGTTTACATGGGATGACGATGCAGAATCCCGCCTGGCGAACGGAGGTTCATACGACGCCGCCGCAGACATAGCAGGCATTGGCCGTGTGCGCTTTCATATTTACTCGACCTCAGCCGGACCGGCGGCGGCCGTTCGTCTGTTGCCGAATGTTGCGCCATCGCTACACTCGCTAGGACTGCCGCTGCCGCTCAACGACCTCGCGCTTCTGCCAAACGGTCTCGTCATCCTGTGCGGCGCAACCGGGTCGGGCAAGAGCACGACGCTTGCGGCTATTGCGCAGGAAGCTCTCAGGCGTCGCTCCATACTGCTCGTTACGTTGGAGGAACCCATAGAGTTTACCCTGGTTGGATCTGAGCGGTCTCTGGTCCGCCGACGTTGGATCGGGCATAACGCGGTTGACTTTGCGTCCGGATTGCGTGACGCGTTGCGTGAAGACCCCGACGTTCTACTCGTCGGCGAGATGCGCGACCCGGAAACTATCAGCCTGGCGCTTACCGCGGCGGAAACAGGTCACCTCGTCCTATCATCCATTCACAGCCGTTCTGCCGCATCCGCAGTCGAGCGCATCGTAGACTCATACGCGCCGGAGCGGCAACGCCAGATACGCGTGCAACTCGGCGAATCACTCCGCGCCGTTGTCGCCCAGCGGCTCCTGCCGAGGGCTAGAGGCGGCGGGCGCATCGCAGCCGTAGAGGTTCTCCGCGGCACGCGCGCCATTGCCGGCTTGATCCGCGACGGGAAGACAGAGCAGATGGCGACGGCGCTCCAGTCCGGACAGCGCGATGGTATGATTACCCTCGAACGTTGCCTGGCAAACATGGTTCTAGCCGGCGAGATAAAGGCTGATGACGCGAAGGCTGCGGCAAACGATCCGGATACGCTTGCGGTCTATTTGGGAAATTAACCCGCATTCCGAAGTTGAACCTGGCAACGCGGGCAACAAGTACGACGCCCGCAAAATCACTGGTATGCCCTGACTCCTGATACGCATTGTTTCGGGCGTGTCATAAATTGAGAATGCGGTTACCCCGCATATTTCATAGAAATATCCTGAAGAATGGCCTGTTCGATGAATCGTTGGATTTCCGCCTTGCTTCCGCCCCAGACCGGCGCAATCAATTGATCGACCGGAGCAGTGGCGAAAAGACGTTCGATGCAGATATCCGGGTTCAAACACTTCAGAAAATCCGCAGCCAGTTCCGCGTATTCTTCAAGTCCCGGCACATGAAACGGCCGTTCCAGATATTCTTCAGCCAGCGTCGAACCTCTAACGATGTGCAGATGATGCAGTTTTAAGAAATCTATACCGGCTTCGGAAACGACGCGCGACCCGTCAAGCGCCTCTTCGCGGCTCTCCCAGGGAAAACCCAGAATGAGGTGGGTTCCGATATAAATTCCTCTGTTGCGCGTCATGGCAACGGCGTTTTTCCATGACGCGACATCATGTCCCCTGTTAATACGACGTAACGTTTCATCCGAAGCGGATTGCAAACCATATTCGATTGTTACGAAATACTTCCCGGCGAGCCGCTGCAGCCAGTCCAGCTTTTCTTCGTCAATACAATCGGGCCGCGTTCCTACGGAAATGCCGACAACATCTTCATGCTTAAGGGCTGCTTCATACAACCGCGCAAGATCGTTAAGCGGCGCATAGGTATTTGTCGCCGACTGAAAATACGCGATAAATTTTCCAGCGCCATATCGCAGACGCAGATAATCAACGCCTTCCGCTATCTGTTGCTCGATTGGTTTTACGCGATTGGAGGTTTTAGCCCTGAAGGAATCGCCGTTGCAATAGGCGCAACCGGCCGTTGAGAGCGAACCGTCGCGATTCGGGCAACTGAACCCGGCGTCTACGGCAACCTTGTAAACGCGGCAACCGAATTTATCGCGGAGAAAACGACCGTAAGAAAGCATCTACAATTTTTAAATAATTAACTGTCCCGGCTATACCTTAATCCGGTTATCGTCTTTTGGGCATATCCAGAACATACCGCCCGGAGAATCCCTGTATTTAATGACCTTTGTCGCAACCATTGCGGTTCCGCATTGCGGGCATTTAGTAACAAGCGCTTCCGCCTTGTTTCCCAGGCTGGCGCGCGCGGTTTTGGATAATTTTTTATCTGCCATTGCAGACTCCTTTCGTTAATGCCTAAAACTAAATATTATAACCAGCGTTGCGCATTGCGTCAATGATAAGCAGCGATTGGTTTTTAGATACGCGCGCCGCAAAAATTTCATTTACGTCAGGTAGTAATTTGCGTTTTCAAAGCAGGGTCGGCATAGCGTTTCTCCCGCCGCCTCTATTTCCCGCCCGTCAAGAACCGTTTCTCCGCAACGCTCGCATTGAGAATCACGCAAAGGTTTACCCGGCAGGTCTTCCGGCCGCAACGGTACATTCACCGGCGTAATATGAAACAGTTCTTCATCCGAGGCTTTGGCATGGTCGACTTCGTTGCCTTTTTTACGCGCGGACGCGATACGGACGGCTTTGCCTGATTCAATGTCTATGAATGTGGCCGCCATTTTTCCATAATCCCTTATCTTCATGCTGCGTTTGCCGGGACGGCATCCCGTTAGAGCCATAATGGCGTCCGTGGCGCAGCGGTCTATTTCAACAAACACCAACAGCTTTTTTTTGTCCTCTCCCTTGATGTCTTCAATGCCCAAAAAACGCAACCCGCACATGGTCATTCGCGTACCGGTCTTTATGCCGCCGCAAATATCGCCGTGAAACTCTCCCGCCTCGGCAAGAAGTTTTTCATAATTTTCAAGATCGTATACAGCCATATTTTTCTCCGTAAAAGTCTTATTACTATACTCCTAAACGGCGAGAATTGCACAAAGGAAGCCAGCCCGGATATTTCACAGGGTTTCCAATGTGGCGAACCCCTGTGAAATACCGGTGGACGCGCGGCTATTTTACGGCGCCGGCGGAGCCGAGAACGTTTTTGTTCTTTTCCGAATACATCTTTTTGAGTTCTTCCCGTGCGGGTCCCAAATACTTGCGCGGGTCGAACTCGTCCGGATGTTCCGCAAAAACCTTACGAATCATCGCGGTCATTGCCAGGCGGCCGTCTGAATCAATGTTTATTTTACATACGGCGCTCTTTGCCGCCCTGCGCAACTGTTCCAACGGGATGCCTACGGAATCGGGGATTTTGCCGCCGAATTGTTCAATAATCCGGACATATTCGTGAGGAACGGAGGAAGCTCCGTGCAACACTATCGGGAATCCCGGGAGCTTCTTTTCAATTTCTTCCAGAATGTCAAAGCGAAGCGGAGGCGGAATCAACAAGCCGTCCTGGTTGCGGGTGCATTGCTCAGGCGTGAATTTGCTGCGACCGTGGCTTGTGCCGATGGAAATCGCAAGGGAATCAACGCCTGTCTTGCCCACAAAATCCTGAACTTCCTCAGGTTGGGTATAATGCGACACCTCGGAGGAAACATCGTCTTCCACTCCGGCAAGCACTCCCAGTTCGCCTTCCACCGTCACATCGTAAGCGTGGGCATATTCGACAACTCTTTTTGTCAGTTCGACATTTTTTTCGTAGGGATGGTGACTGCCGTCTATCATGACCGAGCTGAAGCCGCTGTCAATACAGTCCCTGGCAAGTTCAAGCGTGTCGCCGTGGTCGAGATGCAGGGCTATTGGGATAGAGCAACCAAGTTCTTCGGCAAATTCCACCGCGCCTTTTGCCAAATTTCTCAGCAAAGTCTGGTTTGCGTATTTACGGGCGCCGCTGGAAACCTGCAAAATAACAGGACTCCTTGTTTCCACGCATGCCTGTATTATCGCCTGTATCTGTTCCAGGTTGTTGAAATTATACGCAGGAACGGCATAACCGCCTTTCATTGCGTCTGCAAACATCGCTCTGGTATTAACCAGACCAAGTTCTTTGTACGATACCGCCATATTGAAAACCTCTTTACTGTTAAGGTTAATTGAGCCTATCGCAAAATCTTCCGTTTTCCCGTGCGGTCGCATGAACGTCAGGAGACGCAATGACAGTCCGGGACGCGAGTCTGTCTGCGCGCATAGCGCATACAAACATTTCACACGCACTTTCATTGAAAACGCCGGCGTTTCCGTGTCTTTTGCAATCGGCTCAAATGTTTTTGTTTTCCTTATTAAGCCTTCCTAAGCGGGAACAGTCTGTTCGACCGCGTAGTCTTGCACTTGGGGCATTCCGCGTCATACCAGGCGAGCTTTGTCTTACATTGAGAACAGCTCCAGCGGTCTTCCTCATGCTTTGTCCATTCCGTTATGCCCATTGTGCGCAGTTGGCGCAGGTTCTCAAGTACTTCACTGTGGTGTTGCACTCCATCGTTGTTAAAGTCGCTTATTATGCTGCATGGAAAATCCGCGCATTCCGAGCAGCGCCCCGTCTTGGTCTTTTCCGCCGCGCATACTTTAATAGCGCATTTCGAAACGTGTGCCGGCGCTCGTCCGTTGCCCATACAAGCGTCGCACTGCATACTTGGACCTTTTGCCTTGCCGGTTCCGGCTCTGTCGTCATGAGTAGCGAGATATGCGGTACAGGCGCCGCAATATAGCCCGCATGGAGCGACCAGTTTTTCATTATTGGGTGTACCGGACTCCTGCCCTACAAGTTTCCCCGCAACCGCCGCGCATGCAACCCCGCAAACAAACTCTCTTCTGGTAATCATAATATTATTCTCCTATTTGCCACATTGCGGCTTACCCGACATGTTCCGGTCGAAAAAACCACATTATTATCCTGATATATACATTACATTATTTTACTGTGGCATTTCGTAAAAGGATAATGTTTTTTTGAATTACCCCGACAGGTTCCCTTCGATAGAATTACCATAATTCTTGACATCGTTGTTTCTTCCGGAGAAAATGCCCGTATGGACAATGAAAAGAATCCTGCGGCGGCGGCATTTGGGAAATTGAAACGTATTTTTGCGACACTACACTAGTATAGTGTTCCAAAAATAACCGGATATGTAACTCTCAATTAAATCAATGGAAACTGGGACATAATACATCCGGTTATATAAGGAACACTACACCAGCCCGGATATTTCCTTTATTAATACCGTTTCAGGGGTTTTTCGAGAGCCTAAGAGGTGACGTATGTATCGTCGTAAGTTTATCGGAACCGCCGGCGCCGGCGCGTTTGCGCTGGCTTCCGGGATTGCTTCTTCTGCGTCGTCGGCATTGGATTTCAACGACGCCGTAAATTTTGTCGGTGAACGCGGACTGATTGACTCAAACGACGACGGATTCCAGCCGGACGCCGAAGTTTCACGCGCAACCGTTGTGACGGCGCTCTACCGCATGGCCGGCGCGCCTGAAGTCGCATACGAAAACGTCTTTGCCGATGTGACTGCCGGACAATGGTATTCAAACGCGGTCGTTTGGGTATATAACGCCGGTATCATCGGCGATTTTATCAATAGCGGCAGATTCGACCCGAACGAGGTCGTTACGCGCGAACAGCTCGCAACAATGATTTTCAAATACGCCGATATTAAGCTGCCTGAAACGTCCAACCTTGCCGGATATGCCGACGTCGGTCTTATCAGCCCCTGGGCGCTGTCGGCCATG
>Ga0099364_10005876_pt1 | contig 18034 bp, 15 predicted proteins | sample TergutTh196P3_FD_73070 | JGI IMG/M metagenome (GOLD analysis project Ga0099364, IMG submission 73070) | Microcerotermes parvus P3 segment gut microbial communities from Pointe-Noire, Republic of the Congo - Th196 P3 | ecosystem: Host-associated > Arthropoda: Insects > Digestive system > Gut ...
ATTGTGAGTTATTCAACAGATAAAATCAAAAATATTGCCATTGCCGGTCATGGGCAAACCGGAAAAACCACGCTTTTTGAGCATATACTATACGCCGGAGGGATTATTCAAAGGGCAGAAACCCTTGAATCCGGTAAAACCACAAGCGACTACAGCCCTGAAGAAATAGAGCGTAAAATATCGATACACGCCGCAATGGGAAATGTCGTGCGAAATGGGACTAAAATCAACATCTTCGATACTCCCGGCTCGTCCGATTTCACAGGAGCTGTTATATTAAGCTTCCGTGCTGCAGAATTTGCACTTTTAATGGTAGACGGAAAATCCGGTGTCCAGATTGAAACTGTCAAACTATGGCGGAATCTTGACTTAAGCGGAAAACCGAGGGGCGTTTTCATTACTAAGTTGGATAATGATCAGGCGGATTTTAACAGAACGCTTTCCGACATAAAGGAAAAGCTCAAGGTCGATCCTGTTGTGATTACAATGCCGATGGGAAGCGGCGGAAGTTTTAAAGGCGTAGTAGATGTCCTGCACGAAAAAGCATACATCCAACAGGGCGATGCTCTCGAAAAAGAAGACTCGATCCCTGATGATTTTAAAGAGGCTGTTGCAGCGGCGCGTGAAAAATTAATTGAAGCGGCTGCCGACGGCGATGACAGCTTGATGGAAAAATATCTCGAAAACGGCTCTCTTTCCATCGACGAAATGAAGGCAGGTCTTATAAAAGCCCTCGCCGAAAACAAATATGTACCTGCATTTGCAGGATGCCCTGTAAATAATTCCGGTATTTTACCATTACTCGATTTTATTGTTGACGCCGCACCCAACCCGCGTACTTCAAAAGATACATATATTGATGCGGAAGGCAATGAAACTTCTGTAGCCATCGACCCCGACAAACCGGTTTCTGCGCTTGTTGTAAGAACAAATTATGATCAATTTTCCGGAAAACTTTCGTGGTTAAAAATTATTACTGGTAAACTTTCGGCAGATTCTGAAGTGTTTAATGTTACAGAAAGCAAAAAAGAACGTATCGGTAAACTTTATACATGTCAGGGCAAGAAGCTTGAAGAAGTGAGAGAATTGTCCGCCGGCGACATTGGCATTATCACAAAAGCCGCTACATTAAAAACCAACGATACATTGGCTGCCGCAGACGGTCAAGTCTTTGCACCTCTGCGCCTTCCGGAACCTGTTCATTCAGTGGCAGTAAGCGCGCTTGCAAAAAAAGACGAAGATAAACTCGGCGAATTTCTTATCCGCGCATCGGAAGAAGATAAAACATTCCGTTTCCAATATAACGGCGAAACAAAAGAAGCCGTCATTTCCGGCATGGGTGAATTGCAGATTAACATTATTCTTGACAAAATCAAGAACAACCAAAAAGTTGAAGTTGAAACGCGCATCCCAAGGATTGCATACCGCGAAACGATTACCAAAAAAGCAGGTGCAGAATATACGCACAAAAAGCAGTCAGGCGGTCATGGTCAGTATGGAAAGGTCATGCTGGAAATTACGCCTCTTCCGCGCGGCGAAAATTATCAATTTATCTGGGCGATTTTTGGCGGGGCAATTCCAAAAAACTATACCCCGGGCGTAGAAAAAGGCATTATTGAAGGGATGCTTCACGGTACTATGGCAAGTTATCCTGTAGTTGATGTGGAAGTAAAAATTGTTGACGGTAAATACCATCCTGTAGATTCAAACGAATTGTCGTTCAGGCTTGCTGCACGTAATGCCTTCCGCGAAGCAATGAAGCTTGCAAACCCAACTCTGCTTGAGCCGATTATGAATTTAACAATCTTTGTTGAAGATAAATACCTTGGCGATGTTATGAGCGACCTCTCCGGAAAGCGCGGTAAAATCCTCGGGCAGGATTCCACAGGAGGTATCGCAGAAATCCGCGCCGAGGTTCCCCATGTGGAACTGCTGCGTTATTCAATAGACCTTCGTTCGATTACATCGGGGACCGGCTCTTTCAATGTGGTATTCAGCCATTATGCGCCAATCTCCGGCCGTATAGCAGATGAAGTAATTAAAGCGCGCGAAACATTCAAGATTCAGGAAGCGGATGAATAAAGAAATATGTTTAATCTTTAAATTTAGTGATTAATTTTTATTTTCTGATTTTATTTGCCGCTGGGATCCAGTAGTGTTTAAATTCTCTGTACCCAATCTCGTTAAAAACAGCATCCATAGATGGATTTTCTTTGATAGCTTCCATTAGGAAAGGTGCGAAAGGCTTGAATTTGTTATTAACTGTGGTTTCATAATATGCAAGTGCTTCGTCTTCGTCGGGGTAATCCTTCAGGCAGTTTTTGTAGAAGGCGACGCTTTTTTTAATGAGTGCCAGAGTGGTTTTTTTAAAGGTGATCCATTCTGCTGATATTTCATCCGCTCTTGGGCGGATTTCCGGCGATTTTGATGAGATATCTTCGATAGTCCCATTTTTTACTGCTGTAAAAATTTTTTCGTCGGACGGCGCATCCTTGTTTAATAGGTAAAAAATACTGCTGTAATGTTCAGTTTTAATTTTTATCCGGTTAAATTTTTCATCCTGAATAACAACTCCTTCACGGTCGTCTGTGTCTATCATATCGCAATATGAAATAACAGCGTTCATGTTTTTAAACGGAAAGATATGCGGGGTTTCAAAAGTCAGCGAAAATTTTTCCGAAGCCCATTCAGGAGTATATTCTTTTCCATCTGGATCGCGGCAGCCTAAAAAATAAAGTTTAGTATTATGATACGGAACTATCATTCTGCGGTATGGAGAAACAAATTCAAACATAAAAGTCCAGTCGGCGGGAAGATTTTCAATTTCTGTTTCATGACCGAATAGGGCATAATCCTTAAGGCTGGTTAATTTATATGGTATCGGGAGTCTTTCTTCTTCCTGTGAAATAATATTTTTATTTTCATCGTTTATATTAAAACTTTCTTTTGTAACCCATAAATTATTTCCGTCAATTTCTTTTAACAACACAAGAAGAGTGCCGTCTAATTTTTCGCGTACATATACTGTTGTTCCCCAGTCGATTTGATCAGCGCCCGGTTCTCCATAACTTGCAAATTTAAAAAACGGAAGAATATAGGGTTTTATTGTTCCATCTCGTGTAATATTGTATACAGAACCGCGGCAGCAACGGACAATTGGGTTTGTAAAATCTGAATCGTACTGGTTGTAATTAAACATTACAAGATTTGGGCGCTGCGGATGCCGTTTAATTTTTACAAAATAGGGCGGTTTTAACAGTTTCTGTTCAAAATCATCGGGGTTTTCTTCCAGAAAATTTGTTAAATAATCCCAGCTATCATAATATCCCATTTACAATCCTACCGGCTATTAATATCGGTATACTCGTTATGCTCCTGTACGCATTTGTACGCAGGGCGTATTAATCTGTCGCCTGCAATGATTTCTTCCATACGGTGAGCGCACCAGCCTGCTATACGGCTTACTGCAAAGATAGGTGTGTTAAGTTCTGCAGGAATTCCAAGCATTTTATAAACGAAACCGGAATAAAAATCCACATTTGTGCAGATATCCTTATCGGAACCTTTTACTTTTTTGAATACTACAGGAGCAAGCCTTTCGATAAGGTAGTGAAGATTAAATTCTTTTTTTAAACCTTTTTCTTCAGCAAGAACCTAAGCCTTTTCGCGTAACAGTATCGCCCGCGGGTCTGAAATTGTGTATACAGCGTGCCCCTGTCCATAAATCAATTTTGAGCCGTCGTAGGCTTCGCCCTTAAGAATTTTTTCAAGGTATGCGGATACTTCTTCTTCGCTTTCCCAGTTTTTGACATTTTTCATTATGTCTTCCATCATGCCGATAACTTTAGCATTCGCACCGCCGTGTTTGTAGCCTTTAAGCGAGCCAAGCCCAGCGGCGATTGCTGAGTACGTGTCTGTGTCGGAAGATGAAACAACATGCACGGTAAAAGTTGAATTGTTTCCTCCGCCGTGTTCTGCATGAAGAACCAGAGCAAGGTCTAAAAGCTGTACTTCGTATTCTGTGTATTTTCGATCCGGTCTTATCAACGAGAGTATTGTTGCTGCACTGGACAAGGTAGGATCGGAATGGTGAATTACAAGGCTTTCCATGTCAAGATAATGTTTTTTTGACATATATGAATATGCAACAATTGTCGGGAAGCGTGCGATTAACTCCGCGCACTGGCGGAGCATATTTTCCGGCGAAGGATCTTCAGGGTTTTCGTCATAGGAGTAGAGCGCAAGTATGGAAGATGAAAGTTTATTCATAATGTCGCGCGACGGAACCTTGAGTATTACATCTTCTGTAAAATTTTTTGGCAAGGTTCTGTACTGACCAAGTAGTTCGTTAAAACCGTCAAGCTCCTCCTGATTTGGAAGATGCCCAAAAAGCAGAAGGAAGACTGTTTCTTCAAAACACGAACGGTTGTTTTTTGCGGCAGAAGAAGTAATTGCTTCTACGTCAATCCCCCTGTAATACAATTTACCGGGGACGGCGACTTTTTTTCCTTCCACGATATCATACCCGTGTACATCACCGACACGGGTAAGACCTACAAGAACGCCTGTTCCATCTTCATTGCGCAAACCGCGCTTAACATTAAACTTGCCATATAATTCAGAATCAATATAATCGCTGCCCGTAACTTCACTTAAATGGTCTTTTAATCTGATCATTTTTTTCCTTTCTTTGTATCGCTTTCGCGAATTTCCACGCGCCGTATTTTTCCGCTTATAGTTTTTGGAAGTTCAGCGGCAAATTCTATAATGCGCGGGTATTTGTACGGAGCGGTGGTTTTTTTTACATGATCCTGTAGATCAATTTTTAATTGTTCAGATGCTGTAAATCCTTTTGCAAGTATGACTGTCGCTTTTACTACAGTGCCGCGATCTTCATCGGGAACCCCTGTAACTGCACATTCAAGTACTGCGGGATGTTCCAGAAGAGCGCTTTCAACTTCAAACGGTCCAATTCGGTAGCCGGAACTTTTAATTACATCATCGTTGCGTCCGACAAACCAGTGGTAGCCGTCCTCATCTTTCCATGCGACATCTCCAGTGTAATAAATACCATCATGCCACACGCTGTCTGTAAGAGTTTCATCGCGGTAATATCCGCCGAACATCCCGTATGGTTTTTGCTTGTCTGTGCGGACAATGATTTCTCCTTCATCGCCCATTGCGCATGATGTTCCATCGTCGCGCACCAGATCGATATCATAACCCGGCGCGGGTTTTCCCATTGAACCCGGCTTTGGCTCAAGCCACGGCCATGTGCAAAGGGTAACAGTAAGTTCTGTCTGCCCGTAGCACTCACGCAGCTTTAACCCCGTCCCTTCATAGAATTGATCGAATATTTCGGGATTTAATGGTTCTCCCGCAACAGTACAATGCTGAAGTGAAGAAAAATCGTATTTGTGCAGATCTTCTTTTATAAAGAAGCGGTAAATTGTTGGAGGCGCACAGAAGCTTGTCAGCTTATATTTGCTGATAACTTCCAGTAATTCGTTGGGCACAAACCGGTCGTAATCATACACAAAAACAGCAGCGCCGCAAAGCCATTGACCGTAGATTTGCCCCCACGCAGCTTTTGCCCATCCGGTGTCGGCTACAGTAAAGTGAAGCCCTCCGGGAATTACCTGATGCCAGTATTTTGCCGTGGCAATATGCCCAAGGGGATAAGTATAATCGTGGCGTACCATTTTTGGCATTCCCGTTGTGCCTGATGTAAAATAAAGAAGCATAATATCGCTGTTTTTATTAACAATTCCAGCGGGGTTAATTTCTTCATTGTCTTCGGTTAGATCGGGTATTACCGGTTTTATAAAATCTGCTGAAGCCTTATCTAATTTACCATTAAAATCGACCCATGGAATTGTTGATGCTTGTGAATGGATGGATTTTCTTTCATCATCTATTCCATATACAACAGCGGCTCCGTCTGTTATACTGCCGTCGAACTCAATACCGGATTTTGAATTTCTATTTCCCTGATGTTTTCCATTTAATACATCAACAGGATTTAAATCTTTTGGCGTGTGCACAGAGCGGACAAAAGCTTTGTAACATATATGCATCACTCCATGAGATTCTGTACTGCGTTCCATGATTCCTTCAGCTTCATCAATTTTTTTCATAAGGTCGATGTCGTCAACACAGATAATTCCCTTGATGTCGGCGGCATTGCACCTGTAAACAATATCCTTTGTGGTAAGCAGATGAGTTGCAGGAATTGCAATTGCGCCAAGCTTATGAAGGGCTAAAAGGACAGGCCAGTATTCGTAACGGCGTTTAAGGATCAGCATTACTGGATCGCCCCTGCCAATTCCAGCTTCTTTTAAAACATTGGCTGCTTTGTCGGAATTAATTTTCATTTCGGCATAAGTAAAAACAGCTTCGGCTCCTTTTTCATCGCACCATTGTAAAGCCCGCTCGTTTGGTTTTTCTTTTGCAAGCGCATCAATTACATCATAGGCAAAATTAAAATTTTCCGGAGTGTTTATTTTAAAATTTTTATAGAAATCCTCGTAGGATTCAAATTCTACTTTTGGTAAAAACTTTTCAAGTAAGGACATGTTTGGCTCCTTTATTTAAGATAGTATTGCAAGGAAGCGAGCTGCTTTTCCGCCAAGAGCTTTCATACCATGAGGCTCGGAGGAATCGTAGTAAACGCAGTCGCCGGGACCTAGTTCAATATCATGGCCGCTGATCGATATCAGCAGCCGCCCCTCCAATACATAATTAAATTCCTGACCCGGATGGGTATTTAGGCTAATCGGATTATTCTCTGTTTCTGCAGAAGCTTCTACAAGAAACGGTTCTTTGTTTTTACGGCGGAAATTATATGCAAGGTTCCAGTAACCGTACATCGGGCGGCGGCTTACTTCCGGAGCCTCATAAGATCGCGTAACGCAGAATGTTTTTAGTTTTGAGGCGGATCCTGTTAATAGTTCTGCAAGATCCACATTAAAACGAGCGGCGATTTCTACAAGCGCGCCGACCGGAAAATCTTTTCCTCCAGTTTCCCATGAAACATATTCGGCAGGTTCAAAGCCAAGTTCTTTTGCAAGAGACTCTGCGGAAATATTTTCGATTTCTCTGAGAACCCTAACGCGGGATGCAATTTCTTTTACGTTTTCTTTCATTTTTTACCTCTTGCTTCAATAGCGCCATTTGTATAGGCAATATAAACCACCGGCTGTTTCCTTGTGAAAAACCCGTTTTCTACAACGCCGGGGATCTGATTTAATTCTGTTTCCATTTTTGAAGGATCCACAGGATTTCCAAAACGGATGTCCAGAATTAGATTTCCGTGTTCGGTGATAATTGGTCCGGCTTTTCTTATTGCCTCTCTAAGAATAACAATTGCACCAATTTTGTCAAGTACCCTTGTTGTTTGAATTCTAGCTGCAGGTACAACTTCTACCGGAATAGGAAAACAGCCTCCAATTCGATCCTTCAACTTTGACTCATCTACAACAATTGCAAACGAATTGGAAGAGTATGCTGCGATTTTTTCGATTAAGAGAGCGCCGCCTCCGCCCTTTATTAGATAATTTTGCGGGTCTACTTCGTCCGCTCCGTCAATTGTAAGATCTAGTCCGGAGGCAAGTTCGCGTGAATTCAATGTGTAAAAAGGAATGTTTAGTTTTTCACATTCAATCTCGGCTTGTAAGCTTGTGGCGAATGCGCAAATGTCGCGTAACTCTCCCCTTGCAAGAAGCTCTCCTACCCTGTGTACTGCATGAATGGCAGTCGAGCCCGTTCCAAGACCGAGTTTCATTCCGTCTTTAACCATTTCATCAACCGCAGCTTTTGCGGCAGCCTGTTTTAACCTGTTCGAATCTTGTTCCATTTTTTTGCTCCCGGTGAAATTACCCGCTGTAAAAGCTGCTGGGGAATTTCCTTACCCATAAAATGTTGATATTGATGACAAGCCTGACGAATAACCATATCATAACCATTAATTGTTAGACATCCTGCTTCTTCAGCTCTTTTTAAAAACGGCGTTACAGGCGGGGTGTAGATTAAATCCATCACCATTTCATTTCCAGAATAAGAATAAAGTTCCAGAGGATCTGTTTCATCGTATCCATCCATTCCGGCAGAAGTAGTTTGTATAATAACATCATTGTATTTCGACATGGCATCTACTCCCTGACTGTCCAGCCCTCCCCATTTAAATTTATACCGCGATGCGATATTCCTTGCTCTTATTTGGGTGCGGTTTAATATTAACGCTTTTCCCCCAAGACGGAATACTTCCGCCGCTACTGCATGAGCAGCTCCGCCTGCTCCTACAATGGTAACTTTTAAATGTTTTAAATTTTTTCTCCCTAAAAAATTTAAAAGTGAATCTGAAAAACCGATGCAGTCGGTGTTTTCGCCATACCAGCCTTCGGGAATCCGGAATAGGGTATTGCATGCGCCAATTGAGTGTACCTCGAACGATCCTCCTGCAAGGTTTAAAAGCACATCTTCCTTGTAAGGTATTGTTACTGAAAGCCCCTGAACATCCAGTTCATTTGCAATTTCAAAAAAATTCTTAATTGAATCTGCAGGAAACGGAACATACACTGCATCTGTGTTTTCAATGCCGAAAATTGTATTAAAAAACCAAGGACTCACCGTTGACTTTAATGGATTTCCAACTACTCCGTAGATTTTTGTTTTCTTTGTTATTTTTTTAAAACGGTAAAGCTCTGCAAGTTCCTGAACATCAAGCTGCCCCGAAGCTCCGGGAACTTCGCTTTCAGATAATGCACTGCAGTATGTAAGGAAAGATCCGAATTTTTCTGACAGTATTCTTGAATAGATGCCGTAATGCCCCATGCATAAAAGAATTTTATCCTGACCAAGGCGAGCTTTGGATGCTTTTAAAATACGCAAGACATCGTTTGTGGTTTTTACAGAAACTGCAATTTTTACAATTTCATCTCTTGCACGCTGCATGGATTTTAATTTAGCAGAAAGGTTTTCCGGAACTCCCTGAAGGTTGTGGTATGATCGAATAATTCTTGTTCCAAAAGTGCGGGCTGCTTCTTCAAGACTTGGTACTTCAAAATCATCTTCGATATCGACATAAGCAAAATTTAATCTGGAGTCGGCGCTTGCATAGGCAAGCCCTGATGCCATTAAATTTACCCTTGCACCTTCGCCGCCGGTGTAATAGCCTCCGTCAATATCACGCCTGATTGTCAGAATTACAGGAATTCCTGCAAGCTCGGGAAACCTGCGAATATTCAGGCGTTCGTCGGAAGAAAGACAGTCTACGCGCAATTCGGCAATGTCCGTAAATTTGCGGTATTTATCTAAAATTTCAAGATTGCGTTTTAAAGTTTTTGCAGTTAAGCATAAACATATCTTTGCCACGGTCAATAACTCCGGTTTAAAAATCAGGGCGGTAAATATAAATTGCAGTAACCTGACCTGTATTGCTGAAATTCACCCTAAGCGTCAGCGGCCAGTCTCTGCCTGTTATCGGCATAAGTACAAAATCTCCAAAATCCTGAACTGTGTTTCCAAGTGTGAGTAAAACTGATGTTTTAGTATCTCTCCCTGATATTCCATGCGATGATGCAGGTTTTATCTGCCAAACACGATCCCTAAAAATATAAAGTTCTAGGTTATTGTACTGAAACACCACATCATCCTGCCAAACTTCTTCGCCTCTTGCCACAGCCACCGTAACCGGCGTACCAAAATGATCTATCACCTCTGTCAATGTCATACCTATGTATGAAAGTTGGTCGTTTATACCAGTTTGCGGCCATAACAGAACTGTGGTAAAAAACAAGCACACAGGGATAATTTTCCGCTTCATGGTTCATCTTATCAAAGAATGAGCTGTAAAGAAAGCTCTTTTTGTAAAAAGCTTTTTGTAAAAAGACCAAAAACAAACCAAAGTTTAATGGTACAAAAATTCGGAAAAAACAAATAATCCGCCGATGCATCGAAGAATTCCCGAAGCTGAAATCCACACATTTATCCCGGGCTTAACGGGAAAAATTGCGGGTTCTCCATCCCTGAATACCAGAGGTTTAGCAAAGGGTGAAGACGCATACCATGTATCGGAAGGGACGGCGAATGTGATCAATTGCACAGCTTCCGGCGTAAGGCGGCTTGTATAAAAAGTTGAAGTTACGGTTCTTTCCGCCAATGAACGCCAATCTACCACCCAAGGATCTTCGCGGACAGCTTCTCTTGCCGCTTCGGATTTTATGTATTCCCGAAAACGCTGCCAGTCAAAATTGGCAGGGAGCCGCGAATCGTTTTGACTATAGGCAAACGCAAGCTCCCAATAAAAAACACTTTCATACCCTGCTTCCCATGAAAGAATAAGGCTGTTTCTGGAAGCGTCGAATGGGAACAATGCTCCGCATGGTTTAAATAATCCGGGCGTTAGATTGTGTTCCGGCCAATAAGGCCAGGCTGTAACCGGATTTGTCCATGTTACAGGTATTTCCAGATTTATCCCATTTGCCTGCGCAGGCGGAATATCCAAGGTCTGCATATACCCGCCAGGGTCAAAAAACTCAAGACGCCACCATGGCTCGCCAAGCAATAAAGCCCATGGTTCCGGCAGCTGCGGCAGCGCGAGAGTATACCGCGAAGGAAACCTTTCCTCACAACTGAGGAGTTGCAGCACAAGTGCAGCAAAAACAATTAGTTTGATAATAAAGTTTTTCATACTCTATATATGGGTTGAGCGTGCACAGCGCTTACAGAATATTTGAATTTTACTAAAAAATACCCGATAATTAAAGAAATGGCAGAAGCGGCGCAAAACAGCTATATAGAAACACTCCAACAGGTACTTAACGCAAGAAAAGACTGGCTTGATAAAACTGAACTAATCAAACTCAAAGAAGAACTCAGGTATATTCAGGGTTCATTTTCTACATTGTACAGTATTTATTTGAAGAAAAAGCTGATTGACGAAGACCCGTATAAACAGGAATCAAAAATTAGCGAACTTGAAGTGCCGGACTCCAGCGCTTATCAGGATGCAAAACGAATTGAACAGCTTACTATCCGTTTAGCCAACTTTGACAATCAATTGGACTTTCTTGTAAATTTCTACCAATTAAATGTAGATTTTCTTAACATTGACAGAATTAAACGAATTGTAGGGCTTGTTCGATATATTGACTGGGTTTCTTTTAACCCTGATTCTGAGTCTGTAATGACTAAGGCGGTTTCGGGACTGACATTAAATGCTAAAACAGGCGTTGATACCCTGACAGTAAGCATTATAGGCGAATGTCTTTCAAAACTGTCAAAAGCAACCATTGCAGTCATGAAGATTTTAAAAGATTTAAATACATATTACAGAGAAAGTTATAAACTGGAAGTTAGGCAGAAAGTTACACAATTTATGTCAGAAGCGGAAGCTGTACCGGAAAATATCAAAAAGAAAATGCCTTCTGCAATGCCGGGAAAACCTTTTTACAAAGAATTGATCGATGAAATTATCAAGGAAGACTATACCCCAAGCGGCAGCGATTTAAAGGATTCAATTTTAAATACCTTAAAAATAGCTGATGAAAAGCCAAAGGTAGTAAAACCTCCGGTAAACTATAAAAACATCCTGCTTGACGGAGTTATTGTAATTGGGGGCGCTTCAAATTCAATTTTAGAAATTACTGTTAAACTTGATGAAAATCATTTAATACTGGAAAGCCGAAAAAAAGGGTTTGTAGAATTAATCAGAGATTTAATAAGGCAAATTACCAAGGCAGAGCCTGAAGATGTTTTCTACACAGTAGAATATATGGATCTGACAAAGGGGCTTCCTGTTAAAGAAAAGATTAATTTCCATCAATTTAGGGCAGAATTAGATAAAAAAATCAGGGTTTTAAGCAGTTTTGTCCGGGGCACAGCCTACAATAAGCTTTCCGCAATGCAGGAAGAACAGATCATAGGTTATCTCGAAAAAAACATAAAAGATGTACAAAATCTTCATAAAACCCTTAGCGCTCTGGATGAATTTTTTAAGGCGAATGCAGCTCCGGAATCCAGAGAAAAAATCAAAGGTATCAAGCCTGAATTGTCGGCTTTAAAGAATTCTTTTGTAAAAGCAAACCAGATACGCCATGATTATAGCGCGCAAAAGGAAGAAGAAGAGCAAATGAAGCGCCTTGGCATCGTTGGGTCTGCTGTTGCGCTTCCTCCTGACCCTTCCGCTTCAAATCAGGCGGACCCTGAGCCGGCGGCTTAGAAACCTCACCCTCGAATTTTTACAAAATAATTATATAATTCCCCGCTTTTTTACTGGAATTTTGTTATAATAATTGCCGATAATAGAAGAAAGGTTAAAAGTTTGTCTACTTTCTTGAAACCGCTTTTGGCGCTGGCAATTTCGCTTCTCATTTTTGCAGGATTTTACTATCTGGTTGATGATGAAATTCTGTTATTTGTTCAAACGCATTTTTACCATCCAACCATAGTCAATTCCTATCGAAAAGAAAATAATATAGACACAGAATATATACAGGAATATATGCGGGAGCTTCAGTATAAATTTACAGAAACCCTGAATGATCCTTCTGTCCGAAGCAGTTTTTTAATAAATCAAAGTGATGAAGATATCTATGAGCGTTCCAGAATTTTAGGTATACTGCTTGAGACCACTATAGGTCTTCAATATGTTCAATTTATAGATATTAACGGAATTCGAATTCATTATTCCACTTATGAACGTGATATTATCAGCCAGAATCAACTGTCTACCGCCTACCGGAATTATTATGAAGATCCAATGGCTCTCCCTTTTGAAAGGGTAAACGTTTCTGCAGGAAGCAGCGCAAAATTTACAATGGATGAACAGAACGACAGGATTATTTTTTCTTTCCCATTCAACGATTCTATGGGGATTCACCGGGGAACTGCACTGTTTACAGTATCGGTTAGGTCGTTAGCTGAAAGATTAATTGCAGAAGGGCGTTTGCTTGTAAGCGAAGATGTTGCCGTCGTTACAGAGCCTCCCGGGTTTCTTCTTGGAAGTCCGGGGTCTGCAAAATCAAATATTCTAACAAATGTATCTTCGGTTTGGAGGGACAGTTCACAAAATCAGTCTCTGCAAAGAACCATAACAATTGATGCCGAGTTGTCCGGTGCAAAGTTTTTTCTAGTTTCATCAAGGACAAACGATGGTTTGTACTTTGGCCGCTTGATAAATGAAGATATATTTGCAATTCCCGGTTCAATGAGTCTTATTTTAAATCTTTCTATAATCCTTACGTTTTTTCTTACATTCTATTTCTTGTTAAATCTAAAACCGAATGCAATAACTCTTGTTCGTGTACGCATTAACCGTCTGCGCGAAAGTCTTTTTGAACAGTTGTATATTAATAAAACCGGCGCTGAAAGGGGTAAATGGATTTTGCAACTTGAACAGCGCCGCGATGAAATTCGTTCTGAGTTAAAACATAATCTTAAGTTAAAATCCCGAACAGAAAAAATCGTTGACAATGTAATAAACAAGTCATGGGATGAACTCTTAGATATTCTAAAATCCGGAAGCGGAGCGCCAATAATTATTACAGACACCCAGCTTGCAGAGGACAAAGCCATAAGCGAAGCTGATGAAGCAGAGGCACTCGACAACGTTGACGAAGCTTTAGATGAAGTTGAAGCTTTAGACGAAGTTGAGGAAATTGAAGATGCGGAAGCGCTTGATGAAGCCGACGATGTTGAAGCTTTAGACGAAGTAGAAGAAATAGAAGAAGCAGAAGCACTCGACGATGCCGACGATGTTGAAGCGTTGGACGAAGTCGAAGAAATTGAAGAAGTGGAAGAAATCGACGATGCCGACGATGTTGAAGCGTTGGACGAAGTAGAAGAAATAGAAGAAGCAGAAGCACTCGACGAAGCCGACGATGTTGAAGCTTTAGACGAAGTAGAAGAAATAGAAGAAGCGGAAGAGATCGACGATGCCGACGATGTTGAAGCATTGGACGAAGTAGAAGAAATAGAAGAAGCAGAAGAGATCGATGAAACTGACGATACCGAAGCTTTAGATAAAATAGAAATATTTGATGAAATTGAGGAAGCGGAAGAAACAGATGATATTGCTGCAGAAGCTTCTGTCAGTGCAGAAAAAGGTTTGCTTGCAAAAGCAAGCTCTGAAAAACCAAAACGTAAAGGTCTCTTAGCTTTAGCCAACGAGATTGAATTCTCCGATGAATATCCTGTAATTGAAGAGCATCAGGAGGAAACGTGGGATGAAGAAGGATTTAATATTGTTTCTCCGTTTTCATCCATGTTTTCGTCTCTTGATGATAACCAATGATACCCCTGTATTTGCAGCTGCCTCACAATTTCTATCTCATTACAGAAAGAGGGCTAACTGTAATTCCGTCTTTGTAAACAGTAAAATGTAAATGCGGTCCCGTACTTTGCCCTGTATTGCCCATATCGCCAATTCGTTCACCCTGTGCAACATACGCTCCTGTTCTTGTACGGATTACATTTAAGTGAGCATAAAGTGTACGGTAACCCGAATGGTGGGTGATGATAATGTAATTGCCTAAAATACTGTCCCATCCTGCAGCGCTGACCCTGCCTGCCATTGCCGCTCTTACCGGAGTTCCTATATCCCCTCTGATATCAACACCATTGTGGAATTGATATTGAGCTGTATTAAAAGGATTTCTTCTATAGCCGTAATTTGAAGATATTGTTCCGACTGTCGGCCAGATAAATAAATCACCGTTAATTTCCTGCAGTCTTCCCCAATCAAGCCGCGCTCCCGGAATAAAAAGATCTGTTCCTACAGCGACAAAGTCCGAAAAAAGCTCATTAACAATCTGAAGAACTTCTATATCGGCATCATAACTTCTTGCTATGGAAGCAAGGGTTTCGCCGCTTCTTACCGTGTGCAGGATTCCATCCTGATTTGGTATTTTTAACACCCTTCCAATTTGAAGCAAACGTGAATTTGCTATTTTATTATATGATATGATCGTATCTTGATATAAGCCGTAACTTACAGCAAGCGTACTTATGTTATCGCCGCTTTGAACAATGTATGAATTATTCAATAAAACATGGGGTTTTGTTAACGACATAAGCTCTATGCTTGTGGTTTCAAGCGATACAGGGGAAAGGAAAATTCCATCTTCTGTAAAAAGTATTTCATCAACAAGTTCACCGCCGCCGATGCCTTCTTCAATTGTATGCGGTTCATTTTGCTTTATTTTTTGAATGGGATAAATTGTCAAAACCAAGCATAAAACTGCTGCAAGCCTGAACAGATCCCTTCCATTTTCCCGAAGCATAAAGCTATTTTATAGTATTGTACTATAGATTGCAAGGTAATTTCATTCATCGTTGTCCAATAACTTTAGCAAGTCCCGAATTTCTGCAGCCTGTTCGTATTCTTCTTCGGCTACCGCCTGTTCGAGTTGTTCACGAAGCGATCTGTGCCTGTCTCCACCGCCAAAGGGTTCTTGTTCTTCATCAAATTCATTGATAAAAAATGAAAGGGGAACGCCTGTTTTTTCTATTACAGAAATAGCTATATAAATTGGGCACTTTTTTCTCGCGGCGATTGCAAAAGCGTCAGACGGGCGGCTGTCTAAAATTAACGGTTTATCGTTTGAATATTCGCCGCCTGTAATAACGAGCCGGGCATGGAAAACATCATCCTTTAGCTCATAAACTTCCACTTTTTTTACTGAAAGATTGACATTTGCAAGCATATTGATAAAAAGATCATGGGTATGCGGACGGGAAAGTTTTGTACCTTCCTTGCCAATCAGAATGGATTGCATTTCCGGTGTACCGATAAAAATTGGCACTGCAACATCTAATTTTTTTGGCTTTAGCAGAATTGCATTGCCGTGGCTTGTTTTGAGAACTGACCAAATTTCGCTTATCTGCATTTCTTTCATAACATTCCTTTAGGATATTATACTAAAAAAACCATCAATTAAATCATGAGCGCCGAAAATTTCGCGGGCTTCTTTTAACAGATTTCTTCCTTCTTCTTCCGCTTCTTTTAAAACACCGGAAGCGGTCAAGGTTTCAATTAATTTTTCTATTTCCGGCTCAGATAGGGTGTTTGACTTTGCCGCATGAAAACAGTTAAAAACCATTTCTCGTTTTTCTGGGTATTTATGCAGGAATTTAATTACAGGAAGGCTCTTTTTTCCTTCGATAATGTCATCCCCCCTTTTTTTTCCCGGAATTCCTGTTGTCAAATTTTTTACATCGTCGAGTATTTGAAACCCAACACCTAATTTTTCCGCAGCTTTTCCAAGTCGCTTCATTGTTTCATTTGATGCGCCTGCCGAGTATGCGCCTAGCTCCGCGGCAAAACTTGCGAGGCTTCCTGTTTTAAACCCGCACATTAGGAAATATTGATCCGGCGGCGGAACAAGCGAAACATTGCGGTGCCAGTTAATGTCCATTGCCTGCCCAAGATGAAGGCGGCGCATGTATTCAGCCCAGATTTTGTAAACTTCTTCTTTATTGCGAATTGTACAGGAATCTATACAGCATGTTGAAAGGAAGTAAAATAGAGAGCCGGAATTTATCGCTGTGTCCATTCCATAGATTAAGTGAATTGCAGGTTTGCCTCTTCTTTCGTTGGATTGATCTTCGATATCATCGTGAATTAAGCTTGCATTGTGGCAAAATTCAACAAGCGGCGAAAGTTCAAGTGCAGCATCGCCTCCTCCAAGGATTTCGCAGACAAGCGTCATTAAAAGCGGACGCCACCGTTTGCCGCCCCGTGATACAATATCTCTAAGCGGCGCTAAAGGAATTTGTATTGATTCTTTATCCGTTTTTTTTGCACTTTCAGAAAAAACTTTTTCTACCCACGGCGTTTCAATTTTTTGGGGAAGCCATCGTTCCAGTTCTGCTTCTATTTTATCCAGCTTCTCTGTAAGTTTCCGGTGTGTATACTCATGATCCATAAATTATTATAATAGAAATACATGGCGGATTACAAGAAACCGGATTACTGGCTTAAAAAAGCACGAAGCGAAGGCTATCCCGCCCGCTCTGTTTATAAGCTTCAGGAGATTGATGAAAAGTTTCGTCTTTTTAATCCTACAGCGGCAAAAAGCGGTAAACACATCGGGCTGCGAGTAATGGACATCGGAGCCGCTCCGGGAAGCTGGAGCCTCTATGTACTGCGTAAAATGGCTAAAAGCACCTTTCTTGAAAGGAGCTTTCTTGCCGCTGCCGATCTTTCTCCGCTTTCACGTGAATTTGATAAAGGACTTTTTGACGGCGATAATTTTTTCTTTGTTCAAGGCGATATCACCACAAAAGATGTGTGCGAAGCTCTTCTTTCAAAAGGTCCATATTCTGTGATAATAAGCGACGCTGCACCGAACACTTCAGGTAATCACATTGTTGATTCTGCCCGTTCATTCGACCTTGTAGAAAATGTTATTACATATGCGCAAAACGCCCTTGTACCCGGAGGCAATCTTTGCGTAAAAATTTTTCAAAGCGCAGACAGCGATGCTCTGCTTAAACGTATCAAAGCTCTTTTTAATACAACAAAAAGTTTTAAACCTTCAGCCTGCCGCGGTGCATCTGTAGAAACATATTTTATTGGGCTTGGGTTTAAAGCTTTTTCTTAAAGGAACTTCAAAAAATTTCAGTAACCCAGCAATTCCTTAAATTCCTTCTCGTCGAGGGTTTCCTTTTCCAGCAGTGCAGCTGCAATGTTATCAAGGATGCCGCGTTTGTCTTGAAGGATTTTCTTTGCCTTATCGTATTCAATTTCGATGATGCGTGCGATTTCTTCGTCGATGTACTGCTGTGTGCTTTCGGCATACTCGCGCTGGAATTGCGGTTCGTGGTGTTCCTGACCGCTCATGCTCATTCCGCGTGAAGTGAGCGCGACATTGCGGAAGCGGTCGCTCATTCCGTAATCTGTGATCATTTTGCGGGCAATGTCCGTCGCCTTGGTTAAATCGTTTGCCGCTCCGGTGGAGTATTCGCCGGAGATCATTTCTTCGGCAATGCGCCCGCCGAGGAGAATGTCTATGCGCCCGAGCAGGTCGGATTT
>Ga0099364_10005877_pt1 | contig 18031 bp, 13 predicted proteins | sample TergutTh196P3_FD_73070 | JGI IMG/M metagenome (GOLD analysis project Ga0099364, IMG submission 73070) | Microcerotermes parvus P3 segment gut microbial communities from Pointe-Noire, Republic of the Congo - Th196 P3 | ecosystem: Host-associated > Arthropoda: Insects > Digestive system > Gut ...
GGTGCGGACGGTGTGCGGGGGGGGGCGGGGGGGAGTGGGGGCGGGGGGGGGGGGGGGGGGGGGGGGGGGGGGCCATAATTCCGAACTCCGAACTAAAATCTCTCTTATCACAGGTATCACTCTCTCTATCTCAGTCTCTTCATCAACAGGCTCTGCACCTGGTCTTGTCGACTCACCACCGATATCGATGATATCAGCACCATCTTCTATCATATTCAAAGCATGACAAACAGCAGCATCAATATCAAGATATTTATCACCATCAGAGAAAGAGTCTTTGGTGATGTTTAAAATTCCCATGATTTTAGGGGATAGGGTATATTCGATCTGCACCCCCCCATGAAGAGTTCGGAGTTCGGAGTTCGGAATTCCGAATTCTCATTTCTGCATTCTCATTTCTCATTTCTCATTTCTTATTAACTATTCCAATATAAAATTAAAAGTAATCTGCCCTGTATGAACTCTATCAGCTCTATTAAAAACCCATTGTCTGAGGGCTTCTGTCGAAACTCTTTCAAATTCTGGTTCACTTCTACGGGTAATCACGATATTTTGGACAGTTCCATTTTCTACTACTCGAAAGTTCATGGTAACAGAGGCATTTCTTTGTATACCATCTGGAAAATCAGGTAAAACTCTACTGATGACGGTTCTATTTACAACATCACCTTCTAAAAAGAATTGTGAAATATTACCTGTCTGAAGTCTTATTTCCTCTGATAGCCCTTCGATGCCGAGATTTGCACCTTGTCCGAGGGGATTGGCTACAGTGCCTTGTGTGCCATCAAAAACATTTGGTGAGGGTATTGTAACTCTCATCAAAGTGTCTTGAAAGGCTGTGCCATGTATAGCACCGGGCGATGTCCTATCCGTTCGTGGCGGCAGAGCGGTAATGTCTACAGGGTCTAAATCTGGATGAGTAACTGTGGGTAGGTCAAGCTCTGTAACATATTGTGAAGACTCAAGATGTGGATTTTCAACAAAAACACTTTCTTCGACAGCAGGAGGTCGTGTGGTAGCTATCCTTTCTGTTACCAGAGGAGGCGTGATGGTGTCAATCATGATGTATTCTATGTATTCTCTTGTAGGTGTTACACTTTCTTTAAAATGGATAAAATACATCGAGCTAAAGATTAAAACATGAAACAAGAGCGATATTAAAATACTTTGGTTTCTGATATTCATTATTTACCTCTATCCGAACTCCGAATTTCTAATTCCTAATCAACTGTGCCGCTAGAAAAAACCTAGTCGAGCCAGCAGTTTTTGCGGCATCTATCAGTTCCACTACATTTTTGATAGCTACATTCTGGTCTGCCTGTATCAAGACTACGATATCAGGGTTTTTCTCAATTTCGAGTCTCAATTCTGAGATAAGGTATTCTTTATTTATTGGCATATTGTTTATAAAGATTTCTTCTCTTTCATTAATGGACAAGGTCAAATTTCTTTGGATATCAGTGTGGGCATTTGTAGAAGTAGGAATTTCTATTTGCAGTCCAGTATAGGTAACAAAATTTGAGGAAATTAAAAGAAAAATCAATAAAAGAAAGACCACATCGGACATAGAAATCAAAGCCACAGAGGAAATGGCTTTATTCTTTAAGGATACTCTCATTTTTGAAATCTCCTCAAGTGGACACTTACTTGCGATGTCTTTTCACTGATGACATAAGCCAAAGTCTCGATTTTGGTTATTAAATAGTTGTGGAACACGATGCACACAATACCGACTACGAGACCTCCGACGGTGGTTATCAAGGCTTCCCAGATACCACCAGCGAGTATTTGAATATCGACACCTACTTCAGACTGCTGCATCTCAAAAAAGACCTTGATCATCCCAGTTACGGTGCCGAGAAATCCTATCAAAGGTGCTATTGCGGCAAATGTAGAGATAGTGCTAAGATTTTTTTCGAGAGAACTGATAAAGCGATTTGCAGACTGCTCTATAGTCTCTTGAGCTAGATTTATATCTGTGTCTGCGTAGCTCAATCCCTGTTCCAAAACCTTGCATACACTCGACTCTGACAATTTACAGATATTTGATGCTTCAGATGGCTGATGCTGGTCGATAGCTCTCAAAACCTCAATAAATGTTTTTTCTTCATATTTTGATGCTCTCTTGATGGTAACATACCTCTCAATAAACAATGCAACGGCTATCACTGAGATGATAAACAAAAATATCATTAAAAAACCGCCGCGTACTACAAATTCTGCTAAGTTCATATAGGCTCCTTAGTTTTTTTTATTTAATAAACTTTACAATAGGTTTTTTGATACAATTTTTTTTTGTTTTCTTATAAAGATGATAATGATTTTCCTTTATATACAAATTAAAAAACTACCGTGATTCTCAACCTCTACCCTTGATAAAAAAAACTCTATTTTGAATAGTTTCAAAAACCGCATTAATAAAGGCTTTGTAACATATCAGAAAGGGAGTTGGTGGCAATATGTCGGAGATATTGCCACCAGACTCCTTTGTAACCCGTATAAAGTCTACTGATATCAACGAAAAAAAAAACTGAGAACTAAAGGCTATCGCTGCTTGCAACTTCATATAAGGAACGCAGGCAACTTGCATGCAAATAACATAATTTACAATATTTGCAGGCAGCGGTAGCCTTTCGTTCCCAGTTGAAATTATTTATTTCCCATTTGATATAACATCGTCTTTATCAAAAAGCAATCATCGTCCTCAAAGGTCATCAAAAGCTGCAAACTCCTCTCACTATTGATAGAGAGCAAGCTTCTTGCTACTGTAACCCGCCTATAAACATTTTCTGAGTTGAGGAAATTTTCAAGTAGGTCAATACTTCTCTCTGTCTTGATATTTCCAAGAGCTGATAAAATAGAGCCAACATTTTTATCCTCAGCAAGCATAATCTCAAAATCATCAAGAAATGAGGTATCACCTAGCTCACCAATTAAATAGATAGTATTGCCTACAGCTCTAAAATGCTCATGCTCAAGTCCCTCAATCAGCTTTTGTCTCATGTATTCGGAATTTCGAGCAAGGTCGAGTATAGCTCTCAATTCCAGTCCACTTTTTGTCATGAGTTTTTTTTCAAAGATATAGTCTGCTGCTTCTATTTCTCTCTGAATCATCACCCTCCGAGCCTCTCTTATCTCATCTACAGCAGAACCTACTTCCCAACCTGAAGCTATGCTGAATAGCTCTTGGATGGTGGATTCTTCGGATAAGAATGTTGAAAAAGAGTCATCGTTTTGTTCCTCAATTCCCCCCCCTACCCCCCCCATTAATGTGGGGGGAGATTCCGCCCCCATAAATGTGGGGGGCGATTCCTCATCCATCAATGTAGGGGGATTTGAGGTGTCAATATCTTTTCCCATCCCAAAAATTCCATTTGTCCAAGAGGTATTATCCATCATATTGTCGTTTGGATAAAGGTCATCTCCCCCCATATCGAGAAATAGTCCTATCCCCCCTGAGTTTCGAGCTATATTGGCAAAACCATAAGAGTCTTGTCTTTTTCTTTCATAGCGGTCATTTCCAGCAGAATCAATGAAAATGCCAACAGAATTTGTGATACCCATCCCATTCCCACCATCGACTGAGTAGTGGTCATTTCCCTCTTTATCGACTAAAAAACCCACTCCATAATCATGACCAGCTCCCTGACCAGGTCCAAACCTTGAGTAATAGCTATCATCCCCTTTTTCATCATAAAGAAAGCCAGCTGCAAGGTGGATACCGCTACCCTGAGGGTAATAAACTGCCCTATAGACATCATTTCCTGCTAAATCTATAAGCATACCGAGTGCATACCAATAAGCACCACCTTGAGCATAAACACCGCCTATATACTGGTCATTGCCTGCCTCATCAAAGAGTATACCTATTCCACCTGCCATATCAGGTCGGATGCCAAAACCAAAACCCTGAGACATACTACGATAATCATCGGGGACTAGTGGTCCATGTTTGTATTTGCCACCCGATATGTAGATGTCGTTGTTTTGGGGTAGTGGCAGAGCTTGCCTCCGTCCAAGAGTGTTTATGGAGTCGAGAGTAGTCTCTTCAAAATTGTCTTCTTCTATTAGCATTATAGGAAATTGAACTGGAAATTGGGGATAAAGGATTGGTGCATCATAACTCGCTAGGAGTCCAAACCCCAGTGTGCCACCAAAGCCCTGAGTCATACAAGTTCCAGAAAAAGTGTTATTTCCACTCGCATTCACTACCAGAGCAACCCCAAAAGTCGCTGCACCGAGAGATTTTGACCCAGCAATATAAGTATCATTTCCAGCACCATCTATAGATAATAAAGAGCCAATATTTGCTGAAAAAGCAATGTCATCACCATAATAATAATCATTTCCAGCAGCATCATAATGATAGAGAGAGCCAAAACTCGCATTAAAAAGCTGTCCTATCTGACTATTTCGATAAACATCATCACCAGAGAGGTCAATGATAGCAAGGAAAGGTCTGTTTATGTTTGTAGAAATGTGAAAGCTATAGGTATCATTACCAGCAGGGTCGTAGATAAAGGCTATGTTTTCTGGTTGTAAAGGCTCTTGTCGTCTCCTTCTATTTATAGGGACTGGTGCATTGTAAACATCATCTTGGCGAGTTCCGACTATCATTTGTCCAAATTTTGTATGTAAAACTACTTGTCTACTAAATGATAAATGACTAAAATCTCTAGATATCAATAGCTCCATACCTGTAAAGAAGTATTTTGCAGAGGTAGTCAAAGCTGTAAAATCAATCTTTTTTATCAGCTCGATATAGTCCTCTATTTCCCAGTCATCTTCAGGTTTTATCATGCTTTCAAAGAGAGAATTGTATTTTTCGTTTGATTCCTCACCTGCTTGTGCCAGAGAAAGTAAAAATACCTCTAAAAGTTTTATCTCATTTTCCTCTAAATCTTTAAAAGCATCTACCCAAAAATCGTTTGACACTTCATAAACATACTCAACATAACTCAAAATATCCTCTTCTGATCTAATTCTCCAAAGTCTGCTTTCACATCGACTGATAAACATTTCATATAGAGTTATATACTTGACATAATCATCTCTTGGAAAAACTTCAAGAGAATCTGTGTGAGTAGGTAATATAATGCCATCTTGATTACTAAGAGGTATTTCAATCAAAACCTCATTATCATAAAGCATACCCTCAAAAACTGTATTCACTGCAAAATCATAAAATCCTACAAAATCTCTATCCAAAAGCCTGTTTTTTACTTCTTCGACAAAGATAGGATACTGCATTGGCTTTTCCAGTATCTCAATCATCTTAGGTATCTTAAACTCTGAAACTGCCCAATCTTTTGGGAAATTAAGGGATTCAAGGGTTAGGTCTGCTTCATTGAGCATATTTTCTAGAGTTTCCAGCTCAAAATCGCTTATTACTCCGAAAAGCTGGCTAAATGCGATAAGCACGATAATAATTAAAATCTTTTTCATGGTATACTCCTTTTATTACTGGGAACGCAGACATCATGTCTACAACTAAAATTTCCCCCCCCTGCCCCCCCCATAAATGTGGGGGGAAAATCCCCCCCATAAATGTGGGGGGAAAATCCCCCCATAAATGTGGGGGAAAATCCCCCCACATTTATGGGGGGGGCAGGGGGGGGAAATTTACTTTTCGGAACAGATAAATCAGTTCCCTACATATCAAACAAATCAGGATTATCTTCAATAAAATGTTGTTTTACTTTCCAAAAAGTGCTATCTTGTTTCTCTTGTCTTTTACAGTAAAAATATCCCATAATAGCTACAAACAAAGCTCCGACAGCATCTACGATGAGGTCTTTCATAGTGTCTAATACTCCCAGACGAGTATCTCCATATCCCTCTATTAAATGTCCAAGGCTTCGAGCTTTTTGCATGTTTAAGCCAAAAATATGGTCGACCAGAAACTCAAATATTTCCCATAAAACACCTATCGAGATAGCAAAACAAAATGTAAATAACGCTATAAAAAATGGGCTTAATCTTAAATGTATATCTTTGTCTCTATTCAAGGTAAAAATGAGCAAAAAACCTATATATCCAAGTAAGGTAGCAGATGTTGAGTGTAGCATAGAATCCCACCATTTGACTCTATAATAAAAATCGTGAACTTCTCCAAGATACATTGCAGCAAAGATAAAGAGTAAAAAGAATATTTGGAATTCTACTGGTATCTTTATATTTGTCCTTTTTGAAAATACTGTCGGAAGTGTAAACAATACAAGTGCTAAAAGTAAACTAAAAAAGCCTTCCCACTGGATAGGTTCAAAAAAATCTACAAATATATGTGCTAATAAAGCTAATAAAGTCATTACTACAAAAGTATATCGTAATGTAACCTCAACCTTTTCTGCAAGTGTCTTTTTTTTCATAGATACCTCTTTTTATTATTAGTAATTACTAATTACTAATTATATAATCATCCGCATCTTTATTGCCAAGTTCTTTTGCTTGTTTCATCAAAATCATAGCTTTCTTTCTTTCTTTTCTATTTAGATAAATTAATCCTTTTTGGTATAGAGCAAAATGGTCATTGGGATTGAGGCTCAAAATCAGATTAAAACATTTGATTGCCTTTGCATTTTTACCTTGTCTGACGAGTGAAATCGCCTTAAAATAATAGGCATCTCTATAGTTTGGTTTTATTTTTGTAGCCATGTCAAAGTATTTGATAGCCTTATCGTGTTCTGCTTGTAGAAAATAAGCAAATCCAAGTAGGTAAATGACTTCTATGTTAGTATGATTTAATTTATGTGATTTTAAAAGGCTATCGATGGCAAGTTCATTTTCGTCTATTTCAATAAAAGATTTTGCCATATTTAGATATGCTTCTTCGTTTAGACCATTGTTTTCAATAGCAATCTCAAAGCATTCAATAGCTTTTTGATGAAAACCATTTTCAGCAGAAATCAAGCCAAGAAAATAATTAGCCTCTGGATTGGAGTCTTCTAAATCTAATACTTTTAAAAGATTTTCCTCTGCCTCTGCATAAAGATTTTCTTGATAACAAAGTATTCCAAGCTTAATCAAAGCAGAAACATAATCTGGTTTGATAGAAAGTGCAGATAAAAAGGCTTGTTTGGCGAGGTGGGGATTTGTGATTTGTAGATACGCCATTCCCAAGAGAAACCATGCAGAAGCATCTTGTGGGTTTATTTCGAGAGCAGATTTGTAGTATTCAATAGCTTTTTCATCCTCACCGAGTAAATCAAAGGAGTTTCCTATATTGATATGAATTGCAGCATCCTTTGGGTTTATCTGGTTTGCCATGACAAAATACTGCATAGCTAGGTCATGTTGATTTTTTTCTGAATAAAAGAGACCGATTTGGCAGTATGCTTTAGCGTTTTCTGGTTGAATTTCAATAACTTTTTCATAACACTCTTTAGCTTTGTTTTTTTCATCAAGGATTTCATAAGTAATACCTTGAAAAATCAAAACATCAGGATTTTCTGGGAAGACCTTTAATGCACGGGTAAACGCTTTAAGTGCTTTTTCAGGTTGATTGATTTTTAGTCTTGCCTGCCCTAAATAGTATAAGGCAGTAAAGTCTTCTTCGTCTTCTTCTAAAAGTTCTTTAAATACATTGATTGCAGATTGTATTTCATTGTTATTCAATAAATCTACACCTTTTTCCAGCAAACTAACACTTTCTTTGTCTTGTTGCTGGTTATTGCACGACGGAACATTATCCATTTAAATCTCCTATCTGGGAAAGTAAGTATCCTATATAAACTTGACTTGTAGGGAACGCCTTTAGCCGTTCCGAAAAAATAATCAAAAACTCGGAACGGCTAAAGGCGTTCCCTACAAAAGTCGGAATGGCTAAAGGCATTCCCTACAAAACTCGGAACGGCTAAAGGCGTTCCCTACAAAAGTCGGAACGGCTAAAGGCATTCCCTACATAATATAAGTGTAAAAAAAAAAAAATAGGTGTTTATGTCAACCTTTTTTTCAAATTCAAATTTTTATTGACAAAAAGAGCTGCTTTTTTTTTATGGAAAAAAATAATAAAGTTTTTGGAGGGAGAATGTTTGAAACAAATAATTTACCCAAAATTCAAGATGCTTATTTAAAAGGCAAAATCGTGTTACTTAGAGTTGACCACAATGTAGTTAAGAAAGGTAAAATCACCGATAATTACAGGATTGAGGCTACTATACCTACTATTTTACATATCCTCAAAAAAGGTGGAAGACCTATCCTAATGACGCATATAGGTAGACCAAAGGATAAACAAACAGGAAACATCAATATCTCACCTAATGATGATGTTGAACCTATCATAGAATACTTGATTCGCAAGTATCGTCTATGCTTCGCAGTCCCAGAGTGTCAAAAATGTGGAGATAAAGGTTATTTTGGACTTGATACTTCTATCAATATGCTTGTAAAAGAGCTTAAAGAGGGGAAGTTTGATGGTATTTATCTACCAAATACAAGGTTTTTTGTAGGTGAAGAAGACAAAGGTGAGTTAAAAAAAGCCTTTGGGAAACAGCTCGCTGGTATAGCTGATGTATTTGTCAATGATGCTTTTGGCAGCTGGCAGCCTCATGCCTCTACAGTAGAACCTGTGGAGTATCTACCTTCTTATGCAGGTTTGCTCATGCAAAAAGAAATAAGAAATCTGACAAATATATTTTCACCCAAAAGACCATTAACAGCTGTTGTTGCAGGCTCAAAATTTGATACAAAGATAAAGCCCTTGCAAGAGTTGATAAAAGTAGCAGACCATTTAATACTCGGTGGCGTGATTTTCAATGCCTATATAGCTGCTAAATATGGACTGACTATAAAGGGGATTTCTGAAGAGGATATGAATATTGCCAGCGATTTTGTGAAACTAACTGAAAAATATCCAAATAAAGTGATAGAACCAGAATATATAGTGGAATCTGACACCCTAGATAGTAAAATCGAGGGAAAATACAGAACTCACAAAATAACTGATTTAAAAAAAGGCACACAACTAAACTATGTCCTTGATATTGGTGCAAAATCCTTTGAAAATCAAGCTATGAAAGATATAGTCATGAAAACAAAAACTTTTTTCATCAATGCTGTCATGGGCTTGACACCTCATTTTGCTGAGGGTACAATCGGAATGTATTCCTTGATTGACCAAAATCAAGAAGCTCAAAAAATGTATGGTGGCGGTGATACTCTACAAGAGTTTAAAAATCTTTTACCAGAACTATATTGGAAAAGCATTGATGACCCTAAATACTATTTCTTTACAGGTGGTGGAACTATCCTAACCGCTGTAGAGCAAGGCTCACCCTGGAATCTCGACACTGTGAAAGCTCTCTTAGAGGCTGGGAATAAGAATGTAGGGTTTAAGATGTAAATCACAGCGACCTGAGGGATTATGTAGGGAACTGATTTATCTGTACGGATAAATCAGTTCCCTACAAAAGGCGGAACGGCTGAAGGCGTTCCCTACAAAACTCGGAACGGCTGAAGGCGTTCCCTACAAAACTATGAAACTCGTAATCCAAAGAGTAAAAACCGCCAAAGTCGAGATTGACAATCAAATAGTCGGTCAGATAGATAAAGGTTTACTTGTATTTTTAGGTATCCACCAAGATGATAGCGAGGACAAAATCGACTACCTCGTCAAAAAACTACTCAATCTCAGGATATTTGAAGATGAAAATGGCAAGATGAACCTTTCTGTCAAAGATATAAATGGCTCTATACTCGTAGTTTCACAATTTACTCTTTATGCTGATTGTTCAAGAGGAAATAGACCTGACTTTATACAAGCGGCAAAACCTGAAAAAGCAAATGAGTATTATGAAATATTTGTTAAAAAGCTTAAAGATAATAGTATACACACAGAAACAGGTGTCTTTGCTGCTAATATGCAGATAAGCCTTTTAAATGATGGACCTGTTACTATTGTCATGGAGAGATAAAAATGCTGGGAACGCAAGGCTACCGCTGCCTGCAAATATGTTAATAGCAGGCAAGATGCCTGCGTTCCCAGTGAAATCACAAAAACACTTCTTCTAATACTTCATCGATGTGTTTTACATACATCACTTCTAAGCCTTGTTTTACATCATCTGGTATCTCATCATAGCTGTCTTGGTTTTGCTCTGGGATACAGACCTTTCTGATATTTGCTCTTTTGGCAGCGAGAACTTTTTCTTTTATACCACCGACTGGTAATATCTTTCCATATAGAGTGATTTCCCCTGTCATTGCGATATCGTGTTTTACTTTTCGTCCAAGTAAGAGAGATAAAATAGCAGTTGTGAGTGTTACACCAGCTGAGGGACCTTCTTTTGGCACAGAACCAGTCGGCAGGTGGACATGAATATCGTATTTTTCAAATATTTCCATCTCTATTTCATATTTAGAGTAATTAGCTTTGATGTAGCTAAGGGCTATTTTGGCAGATTCTTGCATGACTTCGCCTAAAAGTCCTGTCAAAATCAAGTTTCCTTTTCCAAGCATTTTATTAGCCTCACAAAAAAGGATTTCTCCACCATAAGAAGTCCAAGCAAGTCCTGTAACAATCCCTATTTCTGAAATTCTACCTGCAAGGTCATGTTGAAATTTTCTGCGACCAAGAAAATCTTTTGTATTTTGTTCATTGACACTGACTTTATCATTTGAACCTTCAGCTACTTTTCGAGCGACCTTTCTCATGATTGCAGCAATACTTCTTTGTAGGCTTCGGACTCCAGCTTCTCGAACATAATATCTGATGATTTCTGTGATTGCATTATTCGTAACAAAAATGTTTTTTTTATCAAGTCCATTATTGGTCATTTCTTTTGGGACAAGGTATTTTCTGGCAATTTGTAGTTTTTCCTCTTCTATATAGCTCGAAAACTCTATCACTTCCATCCTATCCTTCAAAGCAGGTGGGACAGTGTCGAGTGAGTTTGCAGTAGTGATAAAGAATACTTCTGATAAGTCAAAGGCAAGATTGACATAATTGTCCATAAAGGAGTGATTTTGCTCTGGGTCGAGAACTTCTAACAAGGCACTAGAAGGGTCTCCCCGAAAGTCTTTTCCTACTTTGTCAATCTCATCAAGCATAAAGATAGGATTTGCAGAACCACATCTCTTTATTTCTGATATGATTTTCCCAGGCATAGAGCCTATGTAAGTCCTACGATGTCCTCTTATTTCAGCTTCATCATGTATTCCACCGAGAGACAATCTGATAAATTTCCTATTCATTGATTTTGCGATAGATTGTCCCATTGATGTTTTGCCTACACCTGGTGGTCCTACAAAGCATAATATCGGACCTTTTAATTTATTTCTGAGTTTTTTGACAGCTATAAATTCTAATATCCTTTCTTTGACTTTTTCTAGTCCATAATGGTCTTCTGTCAAAATTTTATCAATCTTTTTTATATCAAGCCTGTCTTTTGTATATTTCTTCCAAGGTATAGTAACAAGCCATTCAAGATAGTTTCTTATGACAGAATATTCACTTGATGAAAAGGGTATCAATGAAAGACGAGAAAGCTCCTCTTTGGCAGCATCGTAAACATAATCAGGTAGTTTAGCTGCGTTGATTCTTTTGAACCAATTTTGGAGTTCATGGTCGACTTCATCTATCTCGCCAAGTTCTCTTTTTATAGCATCTAAATGCTCGCGTAGGTAGTATTTCTTTTGGTCTTCATCGATTTCGAGATTTATGTTATTTCTGATAGAGCTTTCCAGTTTCATCTGTTTAAACAGCTCTGCAAGGTGTTTATTTAACCTTTTATATCTTTTTGAAATATCAAAAGTTTGGAGTAATTCTTGTTTTACTTCAGAGGGAAAAGGTAGGTTCCCTGCGATAATATCAGCTACACGACCATGCTGTTTTATACTTGATAAGCCAAAAATCAACTCTTTATTAAAATCAAAGCTTTCAGAAACTATCTTTTCAAGTAGCTCTGTCGTAATTTTGCGTGTTGCTCTTAGTATCGGGGAATCTTCGTTTATTTCCTCTATCTCTTCAATCTCTGCCATCATAAAAGGGTGATGATGACATATTTTATCTATCTTGATCCTTGATACTCCTTGCAATAAAAGACTGATAGAACCATCTTGATTTCTTAGCATACGAACTATTGAAACCGCAGTCCCATACATATAAATATCAAGGTCTCCATTTTCTTTTACTCCTTTGGACAAAAAGAAACCCATTAGTTTATCATTTGATAGTGAATGCTCTACTACCTTTTTGTGTGCTTCCTCTGAAACTATCAAAGGTAACATCAAATAAGGAAACATCACTACATTGTTTATGTGTATTACTGGTAATGTGCGTGGTATACGAGTAATATTATTTTCCATTTTCTATTCTCCATTATCTATACCCGACAGCTAAAGCAATCGGTTAATAAAGTTAAGGTATTTCCAATCCCGACAGCTAAAGCAATCGGTTAATAAAGTTAAGGTATTTCCAATCCCGACAGCTAAAGCAATCGGTTAATAAAGTTAAGGTATTTCCAATATTTTTTTTGTCATTGTAAATATATTTTTATTTTCCTGACGACTATAATGAACTTTATCCATAATTTTTGTTACCAAAAAGACTCCTAACCCACCAATATCTCTATCTATTAATGGAGCATCTAAATCAGGTTCTGGACTTTCAAGTGGATTAAAAGCTCTACCTGTATCTTCTATCGTGATGATAGCTTCTCCATTTTCTACGATGATTTTGAGGGATATTTGCCCCTCCAGTGAGGAGTTCGGAGTTTGGAGTTCGGAGTTCGGAATTCCGAACTCGGAACGGCTGAAGGCACTTTCTACAAACTCGGAACGGCTGAAGGCGTTCCCTACAAAATTAGTGGGGGGATAAGCATATTCAACTATATTAACAAAGATTTCTTCAAGGGCGATGTCGATATTTGTTTTAATATTATGTGGACAATCATGCTGGTCAAGGACATCATTGATAAAATCCATAGCTCTACTGAGGTTTTCGATACTTGCTTGTAGAGTTGTATTTTGACAGAATGTATTCTGTCGTAACAAGTCTTGAGGTTGAGCATCTTCTACTTTCAGGGCGAGCATAGTAATATCGTCTGCCTGCTCTGTGTCTGTTGAATAGATTTCTATTTCATTTTTTAATGCCAATAAAAGCTCTTTTGGTGGCAAATCTTTGTATTTATTTATAGTTTCATACAAACGAGTTTCTGAATATAGCTCCAAATCTTTATTCATAGCCTCTGTAACTCCATCTGTATACAAATAGATGACATCACCAGGTTCAAGAGACAATTCTACTTCATTGAATACAACATCTTTTTTCCAGCCTAAAATATTGTTAGGTTTTGAGGTGAGGAAATTGAATACCCTTTCCGTTGAAGAGTTCGGAGTTCGGAGTTCGGAGTTCGGAGTTTTGTAGGGAACGCCTTCAGCCGTTCCGAGTTCAAAATCCTGAATTCCGAACTCCGAATTCCGAATTCCGAATTTGAGCAATAGTGGTGGATTGTGTCCAGCATTGACATAGACAAATTTCCCAGTATTTATGTAATAATAGCCCATAAAAGCAGTAACAAACATACCAGTATCGTTATTATCGCAGATTGATTTATTAACAGCTTGAAACACATCATTTAAACTTTTATTTGAAGTGGCGTTGTTTTCTATCAATATCTTTGTAATGACCATATAGAGAGCAGCAGGGACACCTTTTCCTGCCACATCAGCTATAACTATAGCCAAAATGTCGTCATCTACAAAAAAGAAATCATAAAAATCGCCTCCTACTTCTTTGGCAGGGTGCATTGTAGCATAAATATCAAATTCTTTACGCTCAGGGAAAGGCGGGAAATTGCAAGGTAACATACTCAGCTGGATTTCAGCGGCAATGTTTAATTCAGCACCAATCCTTTCTTTTTCTATATGTTCTCTTGTGTATGCTTCGATAGAAGTCTTTAAGTCAAGAGTCATTTTATTAAAGGCTTGAGCGAGTAGACCTAACTCGTCATTTGAGGTTACCTCAGTCGTTATATCAAGGTTTCCAAGCGAGATTTGAGCTATATTTGTAGTGAGTTTCTTAATAGGCTTTAGTATAATCTTTGAAATCAAAAAATAAGCAATACAGAGGGTAATAATGCTAATAAGAGAAATAGTCAAAGTAAAAAGTCTATTTCTATTTGCAGTATCCATAAAAATTTCATTTATTGGAGAGTAAACATAAAGAAACCAGCCATTATTCATTGCCCTACTCAGAGCGACATTTAAGACATCATCAAGCAAGTAAAGTGAAATTCCGACATCATATTCCTCTTGCCAGGTTTGACTTGCTGCTTTTATAGTTTTTGGTATTCGGCTTGTTGAGGAGTCGGCTGCTTTAATATCTGGAAACTTTTCAGAATGTGTATGAGTGTGAACTATGATATTTTCGTGCTCAGGGTCATACATCAAAACAATGCTATTCTCTGTCGGCTTTATTGTAGCAAGCTCTCTTATCACTTCCTCTACTTTCCAATCAATGATAGAAATACCGAGCAAATCACCATTTAAATTAAAAATACCTGCACCAGCAGTGATGACCATCTTTTCTGTAGTATCATCAATATAAGGTTTTATCCAGACGATTTGATATGGAGTTTGAACCTTGTCGATGATTTCACGATACCAATCAAGGCTATGATAATCATAATCCTCTGAAATATCATCGAGAATAATGTCATCTGTTTCATCGCAATGATAGGCATGTATTCCCATCCGCAAGATGTTTTCATTGTAGGCATAAGGCTCAAACCAATAGCCCCCCCCTGTAGCAGCAGGAAAGCTACGAAGTAAATCAACAGCCGATAACTCACCTATCTCAAGAGATTGGGAATAATAAAAGACAAGTCCGCTGGTGGCAAGCTGAACGACATTACGCTCAATCAAAGTAATGACAGTGTTTGCCTTGGCAGCCTCATACTTGATAGTTCGCCTGATGCTTTCGAGCCTGAGCCTTTGGTAGACATTTGTCGTGATAATGGAATACAACCCAAATATCACACTAAGACATATCAAAAGAGTTAAGGAAATCGTAAGAATTTTGGTATTGATTGAGTTCATTAAATATAGCTTTTCCTTTTATGTTTTGTAGGGAACTGATTTATCTTCTCGGATTTGCCCCCCTCGTGAGCTTGCGAGCGGGGGGGGAAGGGGGGGCTTATTTCTGCATTCTCATTTCTCATTTCTTGACAAGCAATTCATCCAGAGCAGTCATCCCAATGACATTTCTTACATTTTCTGATGGGTCTTCTATACCAAAGCTTCCCTTTGATTCTAAAGCTTTTTTGTGCATTTTGAGTATTACACGAATGCCAGCAGATGAGAGGAAATACACCTGACTCATATTTAAGACGATGTAAATTTCCTTATTTTTTAATGCTTCTGCAAGCTCAAACTCAAGCAGGGGTGAATTGTTTATATTCACTCTGCCGCGTAAAATAAATCTGACATTGCTGCCTTGTGTTTCTTTGGTTACTAATAATTCATCTTGATTCATGTCTTTTCTCCTATTGTGATTTTAATTTATTTCACCTTTTATAAAGTTTACAATCTTTTGTGAATGCAACCAAAAAATAAAAGCTTGCTAAAATGTCAATCTTTTTTTGAAAATCTGAGGTTGCATAAGAAAAAAGGTAATGGATAAATACAAGCGAGATATATGTAAAAAGCTGGATATGACTCAAAAAAAGATATAATCTAGGAGCTGGTGATAGAGAGGTAGCCTCGAGGAAGCCTGCAGGAAGCCTGCAGGAAGGATAAGTAAAGCCTAATGCAAGCTATATAAAAGTCATATCAAAAAAAAGACTTGAAAGAATATAAAGAATATGCTATTTACCCATCTGTAGAGGCGGCTGTAGCTGATGTCAATACTAAAGTCATCGTTTATATATATATTTGGGATGGGAATACTTGGTCTGTAAAGATAAGAGATTTCAAGAAAAGGATATGGGTATGAAAAAAGTATATTGTTGGTTTCCATGTAGTTGTAAATCTAACATACATAACCTAAAATAAAATCTAAATAAATAAGTAAAAATTTTATTATAAAGAAATTGTCATGATGAAATTACTTTATTTATTATGTCATTAGGCATAGTGGGAGATGAGTCTTCCTTAAGCAATCCTGTGTCAGCTCTACTAAACAATGATTGCATAATTAAGTGCCTATCTTTTTCATCAACACTTGAATCTTTCAGTAGTGACAAATAAAAATATGTCAAGGTATATCGTTCTTCACAGTCCCTTGCTAAATGAAACGAACTGAACATTGCCCTCGATAAAACTCGAATTCCATAAGCAAAGAATGATACAAGAGTTCCAAACATCAAAAACCATTTTATAGTAATGAGCATATCCCCATTTAGAATGCTTTCATTGATTATCTCAGGTGGATTCCATAATACGCTCACCAATATAGTGCAGATAATCATAACAAAAACAACAAGAAACCCAAGATACCATTTACCATGTTTTCTCATTTTAGACGATCTTTCTTCCCAATATTTTGCAGGTTCTTCAAGTTTAAGTTTTTCCCTATATGTTACTTCTAAGTCTGATATTTTCTTTAAAGTGTCTTCAAACCATGTACTCCATTGTTCATTTTTGGTGCTTTCAAACCATTTATTCCATCGTTCTTTTTTGGTATCTTCAAACCATTCTGAAAATTGTTTGTCTTTTTCAATTTTTAAATCATCTATTCGTTTTACATAATCACTATAATTAGTATTTGCATTTTTTAAATGCGTGATAAGATGGTTTTCTGACTCTGAAAGATACTTTTGGAAATCAGACCTTATAGTAGATATTGATTTTTTCTCTGCATTTCTTCTTTCAGTAATATTTGTATGGTCTTTTAATTTAAATTCATATGCTAAAACAGAGCCATAAAAATTATCAGGGTATTTAAAATCAATGTATCCAGTCCCCAACAGAATATTATATGCACCTGAGAAATATGCCTGATTATTTTTATAAAGATCAATTAGAAAATCAACTTCAGAAATGTTGTATAATAAAGCATATTGAGAATTTTGTATCTTCTTATTGACATCAGTCCAGCGTTGTTGTAAATAGTGTCTGTCATAGCTATAATAATTATTTACAAAAGAGATAATATTATTTTCTACATTATTAAAATAAGATTTACTTTGTTCTAATTCACCTGGCAAGTTATCATATTTACTCCAACCATCAGCTTGTTGATTTATAAATTTATAAATTGCAGATAATCCTTTTAAACTTAAAGGTTCTGATAATTTAAATGATAAATTAACCGAAATGGTTTCAAACCATTCCTTGTCCTCAGCTTCTAAAATTTTGTTAATTAATTCATTGTTTGTCATAACTGTTCCTCTTCAAAATCTTTGAGAAAAAAAATTAATTATTTTTTTCGAATCTCATTTGTTTAGCCCTGATATAAGCATTTGTAAGGTCATTAGTTTGTGGCGGGGTGGCAAAATAATGATATAACGCTATTTTCCCGTTTTTATTAATTCCAAACATATAATTACCTTCTTGTATACCCAAAACCCAATGAGGATGCACAGAGCCATGCCTTGAGTGATAATATTCTTTGTCTGTTTTAATTACTCCTAACACATTACCACTTTTAGGGAAATCTTGAGTAAAATATTCTGGATTTTCTTTGTATCTTTCCAAAAGAAAATTGAATAAGCTATTATCTTTTGATCGTTTGTAAAAAGCATGATCTAATCTTGTTGTAAAACAACCAGATTTACATTCTAATCCAAAACCTGTTTCCTTTAAGGATTGGTTAAACCTATCTGATTGAAGCACAGATTTTGGATAAAATACTATGATATTATAGTCATGCCTGTCTTCTAAACGATAAGCATTAACTGACACTTCATTAATCCAGGGGTTACCAATTATCATTAAAACAACATGATTTAATTCATCAGAAAGTTTTCTACAAAAAATTAACTCTTTTTGAGCCCTTTTATAATTTTGATGCTCTAATCCATTATATGGATCAAATCCAGATGGCTTTATTTCAATCCAACACTTCCACTCAGGCATCCAAAAGTCTGGG
>Ga0099364_10005878_pt1 | contig 18030 bp, 17 predicted proteins | sample TergutTh196P3_FD_73070 | JGI IMG/M metagenome (GOLD analysis project Ga0099364, IMG submission 73070) | Microcerotermes parvus P3 segment gut microbial communities from Pointe-Noire, Republic of the Congo - Th196 P3 | ecosystem: Host-associated > Arthropoda: Insects > Digestive system > Gut ...
CGGCGAACTTGGTTATGCCCTAGGCACAGCTTACGGCGCCGGTCTCAATCGGCCAGACGAACTAATCACCGTCTTAATCGGCGACGGCGAACTCGAAACTGCCACCGCGCTCGCCAGCCTCAACCTACGCAAGCTCGTCAGCGGCCAAACCCACGCCCATATCCTTCCCATTCTTCACCTCAACGGCTACAAAATCTCCGGCCCGACCATCTATGGCCGCGCCTCCGAGCGCGAACTGCTCAACCTTTTCCGCGGCTTTGGCTATGACCCAGTCATTGTGAGCGGTGACAACATTGAGGAATTTCAACTTGCCCTCCAGGCCGTCAAACCTAACACATTTATTATCATGAAAACCGCCAAAGGCGCCACTGGCCCCAAAGAACTAAACGGAGAAAAAATTGCCGACAATTATCTCTCGCACCAAGTTCCCCTACCAGATGCCAAAACCAACCCCGAACAACTCCAGATGCTGGAGGATTGGCTTAAAAGTTACAAGCTTGAGGAGCTTCAAGATGAATTTACCCGATAAAATCGAACAGCCCGGCACCGACAAATTCTCTTCCGCTCGCATGTTCGGCACGCTCCTCCGCGATGAAGCCGCCAAGAACCCCAACTTCTTCCTCTTCTCTCCAGACGAAACTATGTCCAACAAACTCGACGCCATTTTCGAAGCAACCGACCGCGCTTGGGCCGAAAAAACTTTGCCCCAAGACAAATACCTTCAGCCTGACGGCCGCGTAATTGAGCTCCTTTCCGAAAACGCCCTCTTCGCCATGCTTGCCGGCCACATCTTTAGCGGCGGCCAAGGCGCCATGACCAGCTACGAAGGATTCTTCCCAATTATTGCCAGCCAGCTTGACCAACATCTCAAATTCCTCGCTCAAAGCAAAGACCTGCCGTGGCGTCCCGACTATGCCGCCACCAATTTACTCTCCACCTCTACTTGTTGGCGCCAAGACCATAACGGATTCACCCATCAAAACCCTACCCTCATCAGCTCACTTCTCGCCAAACCCAACAACCTCGTCAATTGCCTTTTTCCCATCGATGATATCGCTAGTGCTGCAGCCTGGGAATTTATGCAGGACTCCAGAAACGTCGTCAACCTCGCCACCTTCAACAAGACCGACGAACCACGCTGGATTGATATCAATCACGCCCGCTTCCAGCTCATCAGTGTCGGTTGTTCCATTTTCCAATTCATTTCCGACCCCGACCCCGAAATTATCCTCGCCGCCGCCGGCGACATCGTCAGCAAAGAAACCATTTATGCTGCCCAAATCGCCAAACAAGAACTTCCCGACCTGCGCCTACGCTTCATTGGCATCACCGCTCTCAGCTATCAAGCCATCGGCACCACCGAGCGCAAACTTAATCAACAAGATTTCAACAATTACTTCACCACCGACCAGCCCATCATCGCCAACTTCCACGGCTACCCCGAAACCCTCCGCAGCATTCTCACGCACTACGCCAATCCAGACCGTCTCGACGTCCATGGTTTTGAAGAGCAGGGCAGTACTACCACGCCACTCGACATGCTAATCCGCAATCGCGCCTCCCGTTTCGACCTCGCCATCGCCATTTTCAACCAAGCAGGCCGCCCCGACCTCGCCGAAAAATATCAACAAAAAATCACCGAAAACACCGAGCATATCAAACTCCACGGCACCGACAAATACTGACCTAGTCACATCTCCGCGTTTGTATGTACGGCCACCACGTCGTCCAAGTCATCCACCGCGTCCAAAATCTTCTCCACCTTTTCCGCCCCAGCCTCATCTACTGGCACCATATTATCGGAAACATATTGTAATTCGGCAGAAGTAATCTCAAACCCTCCTGCCAACAGCGCCTCACGTACCGCCGCAAGTTCCCCCGCCGCCGTATAAATCGTCACCCCATCCTCTTCCTCAACCACATCCTCCGCTCCCGCCTCCAAAGCCGCCATCACCACCTCGTCTCCCCGCGTCGCCACAAAAATCACACCTTTGCGCGAAAACTGAAACATCACACTCCCCGGGTCCGCCAGTCGCCCTCCATTTTTCTCCAAAGTATGCCGCACCTCCGGCATCGTCCGATTTTTATTATCCGTCGCCGTCTCTATAATAATCCCCACGCCCCCCGGACCATATGCCTCATAAGTCTCCTCAATCAAATCCGCCGCACTCTTATCCGCCGCCCGCGCCATAGCGCGCTCAATATTCGCCTTCGGCATATTCGCCTGCCGTGCTTTCTCCAAAATCATCGCCAGCGCCGAATTGGTCGCAGGGTCCACTCCATTGCGCGCCGCAATCGCAATCTGGTTACCAATCTTCGTAAAAATCGCCCCTCGCTTAGCGTCCACCACCGCCTTATGTCGTTTCGTCGTCGCCCACTTGCTATGTCCGCTCATGCCAATAATTCCCTTAAATTCTTCCCCTACTTTAACATAAAAGCGATAAATCACAAAGTATGGTATAATCTTTTTTTGAGAGAACAGAGCTTGTTCTGTTTTTTTGCCAATGCAAAAAATATACGGAGTATAAACCTCAAAAATGAATAAACTAATTTTAATCACCAACCCCGGCAGCGCCTCCCGCAAATATGCCCTCTACAATGGCCAAGAGCTAATGGCCTCGCTCCATTTCGAATACGAAAACGGTTCCGTCATTTGTAATATCAAAGACCCAGACGACGGCGATAAGACCATCAAAACTGACTTCAAGGATTTGTCCGACACAGTCTCCAACCTCGCCAAAATTCTCAAAAAAGAAGGCTATATCACTAAGCAACACAAACTTGCGGCCATCGTCGCCCGCCTTGTTGCGCCCACCGATTATTTTGCCACCCACCACGTCGTCGACGATGAATTCATGAAGAACCTCGAAATCGCCAAAGCACGCGCCCCACTACACACTCCAGTCATTGCCAATGAAATCACGCATTTCCGCAAAGCCTTCCCAGACACCAAAATCATCGCCATTTCCGACTCGGCTTTCCACAGCAGCAAGCCCGACGTCATGAAATATTACCCGTTTGATACAGACCTTGCCGACAAAGTCGGTATTAAGCGTTATGGTTACCACGGACTTTCCGTCGGTTCCATCGTCCACATCATGGAGCAAGAGAACATTCTCCCCGAAAAACTCATTGTCGCCCACCTTGGTTCTGGCTCCTCCATTTCCGCCGTCTACAAGGGCACAGCTATAGACACCTCCATGGGCTACTCGCCGCTTGAGGGACTCATGATGTCGACCCGCTCCGGCTCCATCGATGTCACCGCTGCTCTCGCCATCAAGAACGCCCTAGGCCTCGACGATGAGGGTCTCGAAAAATATCTCAACAAAGAAGCTGGACTTCTCGGCGTTTCTGGTTTCACCGACGACATGCGCACAATAATTGAAAAACGTGATGAGTCCCACCAAAGAGCCGACTTCGCCTACTCCCTCTTTATTTATCGCGTACAAAATCTTATTGGCCAAATGGCCGCTTCGCTCGGCGGCGTCGACGCCATCGTTTTGACTGCCACTATTGGCGAACGCTCCAAACCAATCCGCCAAGCCATCGTGGAAAAACTCGAATATCTTGGCTTCAAGCTCGACGAAGACAAAAATAAATCACCAAAGCCCATCGGCAAATCCGCCAACATCGCCACCGCCGACAGCAAACCAATTTATGTCATCCACACCGACGAAACCGGCGAAATGATTCGCCACGCCTTAGAATATATCGATTAGTCCTCCTCTTATTTATGGTATAGTAAGAGAACTATGAGAACACTAATCAAAGACCTAAAACCAAATCAAACTGTAACGGTGTCTGGCTGGGTCAATTCGCGTCGCGACCATGGGGGGCTAATCTTCATCGATTTGCGCGACCATACCGGCATCATCCAACTTGTTCTCAATCCCAATATCAAGGACGCTTTTGAACTTGCCGAAACTCTTCGTGACGAGTATGTCATCACCGCAAACGGCACCGTCCGCGAGCGCGCACCCGAGCTCAAAAATCCCAACATCGCCACTGGCGATATCGAAATTTCTGTCGAAGAATTAATCCTACTTAACAAATCCGAACCGCTCCCCATTTCCACCCACGACGAAGGCCCACTAGCTGGCGAAGAGCTCCGTCTCAAATATCGCTTCTTGGACCTCCGCCGGCCCCACATGCAAAATATTCTGCAGCGCCGCGCGCAATATTACAAATTCCTCCGCGACTATATGGAAGCCAACGATTTCATCGAAGTCACCACGCCCATCCTCGCTAACTCATCGCCCGAAGGCGCCCGCGATTTCCTCATTCCTTCCCGCCATCACCCCGGCAAATTCTACGCCCTCCCCCAAGCCCCCCAACAATTCAAACAACTCCTCATGGTTGGTGGCCTACCGCGCTACTACCAGCTCGCCACTTGTTTCCGCGACGAAGACCCGCGCGCCGACCGCCTCTACGGCGACTTTTATCAGCTCGACCTCGAGATGTCCTTTATCGAAGACGGCGAAACCGTCCGCAGCACCATGGAGCCCCTCATCGTCAAACTCTCCACCGATTTTGGCGGCAAAAAACTCATCAGCAAAGACATCCCACGCATTCCTTATCAAGAATCCATGGAACGTTTCGGCACCGACAAGCCAGATTTACGTTACGAAATGGAATTAATTGAGCTAACCGACGACCTCAAAAACTCCGATTTCTCCGTCTTCTCAAAGTCCGACTGCATCAAAGCCCTTTGCGTCCGTGGCGGCGCCAAACTCACCCGCTCTCAAATTGACGAATTCACCGAGCAAGCCAAACGCCTCGGCGCCGGCGGCCTCGCGTACTTGACCTACGCCGATGGCGAAATCAAATCTCCCATTGCCAAGTTCCTAAAACCAGCCGAGCTCGAAACCATCACTCAAAAAACCGCCGCCAAAACTGGCGACGCCGTCTTCTTCGCCGCCGCCGAAAGGGAATTAGTCAACAAAGTCCTCGGCCAACTCCGCATCGCCTTCGCCGACCATTTCGAGCTCAAAAACCCCGACGAAATCGCCCTCTGCTGGATTGTGGACTTTCCATTTTATGAATGGAACGACGGCGAACAAAAACTAGATTTCGCTCACAACCCCTTCAGCATGCCCAAAGGCGGCCTCGACGCCCTGCAAAACACCACAGACAAACTAGACATTATCGCCGACCAATACGACATGGTCATGAACGGCTACGAAATCTGCTCCGGCGGCGTCCGCAATCACAGCCCAGAAATCCTCTATAAAGCATTCAGCATCCTCGGCTACGACGAAAAATACGTACAGGACAAATTCACCGGCATGCTCAATGCCTTCAAATTCGGCGCCCCACCCCACGCTGGCTGCGCTTTCGGCCTCGACCGTATTTTTATGGTCCTCAACAACACTAGCAACATTCGCGACGTCGTCGCCTTCCCCAAAAACGGCTCCGGTGTCGACCTCATGATGAACTCCCCCTCCACCATCGACGAAAAACAACTCTCCGAACTCAGCCTCAAGCTCAATTTAGACAACAAATAATTTACAAAAAAACACGGCTCATGCTAAACTAAACACATAGCGAGGAGGAATTTACAGCTGTGAGTTTAATCATAAAACGCCGTCGTCGACCCATTAACCTTTTTCAAGCTGCCATCATCTTCCTTGCCACATTCTCGTTTTCTTACATCATCGGCTCATTATCTTTTATCCCCCAAGAATCCAGTGCCGAAAACTATCTTGGCATCGACCTTGCCCCCACCATTTCGCTAACTGTCAATCCGGCCGATTTCAACCTGCCCGCGTCAGATTCATACAGCATCACAGAATTTGTTGAATCCGTCGACAATATCGATATTATAGTCAGCACCAACAACCCAGCCGGTTTTGCCCTCACCATGTCTATCAGCAATTCCACCACCGGTCTAACCCACTCCAACGGCCTCACTACCATCCCCAGCACCTCCAATATATCGCCAGACGCCCTCGACATTAACACCTGGGGCTACAACACAGGAGCAAATGCCACCTCGTTCCGCCGCATTCCTGGCATCGGCACCCAAACCACCATCGTCAATACCAACGCGCCCACCGAATCCTCCACCACGACCGTTACCATCGGCGCCAAAGCTGACACCACACTCCCCTCCGGCAGCTATTCCAATACCCTCCGATTTACCGCAGTCGCGCGCTAGGTAGTATATAATTTATATTATGAAAAAATTATTAATTCCCATTGTCTTTGCCTTGAGCCTAGCAGCCAGCCTCGTTACTGCCCAAACCACCCACGCCACGCCCCTTTCAGAGGACCAGGTCGGCCTCATCTCCATGACTTGCGGCAGCATCCAACTTCAACTCAAAAATCTCCAAAAAACCGATTCGCGCATCCGCGTTTTTCTTGGCTCCAAATACGAATTTATTTTGACCAACCTTATCACCAACCTCAATCTCCGTCTCATCCGCCACAATCTAGCCTCCTCACCACTCACGGCCTCACAAGCTACGTTCAGCAGCGAACGCGATTTCTTCAAGGCCGCCTTCACGGACTATGCGAAATCTCTCGACACTCTCATCGCCACCGACTGCACCGGCAAGCCGCAACTCTTTTACGACCGTCTAGAGGTCACCCGCGAAAAACGCGAAACCGTGCGCCAAAGCTACCTACGACTCAAAGATGTCCTAGTCGAGCACCGTGCCATCGTCACCAGCCTTAAGGACACCCTATGAGCGAATCCACCCGAACTCCTCAAAGCCCGGCCGAGCCCAATCACCAAGGCGGTCGCCGTCTCGTCATTCTTGGCATTTCTGCTATCTCAATTGCCTTCATCGCCTCAAGTATTAGCCTGTTCATCTATACTTCCTCCGGCGACATCTATCTCGACCGCTCCCGCCCCGGTTTCATTTTTGAAGACGAGCTAGAACCAAAAAACGGCCAAGCCGAATCAACCGCCGCTTTTGCACCCGACGGCACTGTCACCAACAGCACCCTCGATGAATACCTCGACAAGCTCGACGCTCTCATCAAGGACGTTTCTGCCGAATCCGACGCCTTCTCCGACGCCGCACTTTCCGACGAAGCCCTCAATATCACCATTCCTGTCGACTACTAGCCCAGCCTCATGGTATAATACCCCTATGAACAAAGTCACTGTAGTTATTGTAAGTATTATCATTTTATGTTTTGGCGGTTTCGTCATCTGGGCTGTTTCCAGTTCAAAATCAGGCGCCATCGATTTTGACCTATACGACCCCAGCACAGTTATCCAACCATCTGACGACAACGGGCAAATTGGCGACCGCGTCCGCGGCAACGCCGAATCCCCCGTCGTCTTCATCGAATATGCCGACTTCCAATGTCCCGGCTGCGCCGCAATTTACCCAAATATCGAAATCCTCTTCGGGGAATATTCTGACCGCGTTGCCTTCGTCTTCCGCCATTTTCCCCTCTCCGCCATTCATCCCAACGCCAAAGCCTCTGCCGCTGCCGCCGAAGCCGCCGGCATCCAAGGTTATTTCTTTGAGATGACCAATTCGCTCTTCATCAATCAATCAGTTTGGTCCTTGGCCAATGGCTCTGAGCGCGCTAAAGTTTTCGCCGAACTATTCAAACAAATTGCTCCCGAAGGCGATGTCGACAAATTCAAGTCAGACATGGCCAGCACCGAGGTTTCCAAAAAAGTCAGCTTCGATACCGACCTTGGCACCAAGCGAAATAATATCACCGGCACCCCCACCTTTTTCGTCAACAACGACCGCATCGACCTTGCAGGCTCCTCAGCCGAAGCCAGCTTCCTCTCCGTCATCCGCGAACATCTAGACGCCAAACTCGCTGAGCATGACCTTCCCACCGGCTCTCAAAATCCCTCATACGCAGAAGAGCACGATCCAGACGACGGTCACGGACATTAATTTTTACACCAACAAAATAGCCCCCTATCAGGGGGCTATTTTTTACATTTCAATGTATTCATTCCATTGAAGTGTGTCCACTCGCAGCGTCCCCTTGCGGTTTCGCTTTTTCATGGATAGTCTCCTTGTTAAGCTTTTGTCACCCTAACGACCTGCCCACCTTTAGACAACTGGGAATAATTTGAGGCGACAATGCCGAGTATAGCAAACCGTACTAACCCACGCAAGCACAAACAATATCGCTAGTTTTCTACCCCCTCAACGCCTTGCGCACCCGCTCTGCCGTAGGCAGTTCCGCATCAACATCAGCCAGCGCCCGCGTGGCGTCACCCAGCGTATAGCCCAGCGCCATCAACGCCTCCAGCGCCTCGTCACTCGCATTTATTTCGGTCGGCGCTGCATTTTTCCGCCCATAATACGTCGGCACACCAACTTTATCTCTCAAATCTATCACCGTCCGCTCCGCCGATTTTTTCCCCACACCACTAGCACGCTTAATAAAATCCGCATCCGCATTCGCAATCGCATTACGCACCTCTTCCGGCTCTGCCAGCGATAAAATCGCCATCGCCCCTTTCGGCCCAATCCCCTGCACAGATATCAGAAGTTCAAACAACTTTTTCCCACTCAAACTCGAAAAACCAAACAACTCCTCGGCTTGTTCCCTCACATGATGATGCGTATAAACTTTGACCTCGTCGGACAACAAAAACTTCTCCCAGTCCAGCCCCGTCACCATCACCTCATAGCCTACTCCTGCAACATCAATAATTACCGATGAGCCAAATTTCTCCACCACCTGACCTCGTAGCTGCGCTATCATATCTTCATGGTAGCACGCCAAAGGGCTATCTCCTAGTCATCAGCAAACGCACCACTCCCCCTAAAAATCTATCGACAAAACTTTTATCTGCTCTGGCCCCATCTCAAGCCTGAGGCCCTCATCCCTAACCTGAGCAACATCCACATTCATATCCAGCTGTGCAAACTCTTCTCGCACCACCATCGTATCGGCATCTGGCAATTTGCCCACCGGTAGTACAAACTTCGCAGACTCACCGCTGTAATTTATCACAACTATTTTGCATGTCGAAAAATGCGTCCACGACCAAGCAAAAACACCCTCTGAGTTACCACCGCCCTCCGCCCTGACCTCCAGAAGCTCCCACTGCCCATCATGAAAACACGGATGGTCCACAATGGCGAGCAGTTTTTTATAGAAGTCAAAAAACTCATCGTCAATTTCCCAATCGCTGGACACATATTGTACGGGCAGTCGATATTTCTTGCCGTGCAGTTGTTCCAAGGTGAACAGTTTCGCCCCCGGCACGGTCATTACGACCGCCGCCGCCGCTTTTGACCTTTCTGGTCCAAAGACAACTATGGGCGAGTCTTCGTCATGATTTGCCACAAATCTCACCGACCGCATCTGATAATCCCATTCCGCCCGCAAATGACCCCGCACATCGCTCGGTGTCGCTCCCAGCAACCTGTCATAAATCACCTTGTCGTAGGTATAGTCAAAACCCAACTGCTGCATCTCCCACTCCAGCCCCCAATAAACCTCAGCAATAAAAACAAACGACGGATTTTTCTCTCGCGCATGCCGTATAATCTCCGTCCACAACTCTTGTTCTGGCGCAGCCTCCGCCAAATACCCGCGCCAAGTCCCCACAAATATTCTACTGAGCATTACCATCGTCACGTCACAGCGCACACCATCACAAAGGTCCATTATCTGCAAAACCTGAGAGACCACCAAATCGCGCGCCCTAGGCTCAAACAAATTCAACTGCACCGTATCCGGCCATGCGGGAGTATTCGGGTCTTTGCCATGAGCCAGCCAATCGCCATTCTCGGTTTGGAAAAAAGTATCTTTATCTTCCGGCTCATTCTCCGAACGAACAAAAAGCTCTGGTTCAACCAACGTCAACGGATGGTCCACCGTCAAATGATTACCGACAAAATCCAAAATCAAAGCCAAGCCGTGGTCGTTCAGCCGTTTTTTGAATTGGAGCAAGGCCTCATTTCCGCCGAACATATCACCCGCCGCATAATCCAAAATTGCAAACGGCGAGCCCACAATGTCCTCGCTTGAATAATCCGGCACAACTTTCCTGATGCCCTCATGAACACCTGCATTCTCCCGCGCGGTTTTCACCGAACCAGCACTCCCTTGCCACATTCCCATCAGCCACAACGCATCAAAACCCCACTCTTTGAACTCAGCTATATACTCATCAGGCACGTCGCCCAGCGTCACAACACCGGGCACTTCTCGCTGTATTTTCAAAAACCACGCCCGCGCATCTATTTCAAGAATATGAGGATTTTTTCTCATCGCGCTCCACCAAAAGTAATTCCATGTTACTATTGTATCATTAAATCCCCTGTCACATTGCGTCCGGCAAAAAACTATTTCCTAGTCATCAGCGAGTGCGTAATCGCCGTCGCCAACGCATCGGCGGCATCATCCGGTTTTGGCGTCTGGCGTAATTTTAGATGCTGTTTCACCATCTCTTGGATCTGTTTTTTATCCGCCCGACCATAACCCGTCAAAGTCTGCTTAATCTGCAGTGGAGTATATTCATAAATCGGCAAATTCTTTTGCCGCGCCACCAACATCGCCACTCCCCGTGCCTGCGCCACCGCAATCCCCGTTGTAATATTCTGGCTGAAAAACAACTTCTCAATCGATACTTCGTCCGGCTCCGTTTCCTTCATAATCTCATGTAGCGAGTCATAAATATCCAGCAATCTATCAGCCAGCGGCGTATGCGCCGGCGTCGCAATCACCCCAGCCGTCACCAAGCTCGCCACATTCTTCTTATCGATTTCAATTACGCCAAAACCACAAATGCCAGTTCCCGGGTCAATCCCTAATATCTTCATAGTTTCATTCTACCGTGTTTGCCAAATGTTTTCCTCAAAAACTGCGCGAGCTCATGTCTAAACTGGAAAATCGCATACGTCACTCCGCTCGTACCCACTACCGCCAGCGCGCCGTAAGCCACAAAAGCCGAAGTGTCAGTATAGTCAGTCGGCTCAACCCCATAGTCCGCGCCGTTATTTTCGCGGATTTTCCGACACCGATTCGTTTCGGGATTTCGCTCGTAGCCCTCCTGGCATGGCGTCAAACTCGCCGTCGCTGTCTCAATTTTCCGACAGCGATTAGTCTCTGGATTCCGATAATACCCCTCAGCACACGGCTCCAAGATTTTCGCCACTGTCTCATAGGATTTGCAGCGGTTTGTTTCCGGATTTCTAAACTTGCCCGCTGGACAATCCGGCAACGGCTCGTCTTCAAAGAAATTAATACAGTTGCCCGTCCGCGGATTGATTATTTTCCCAGCTGGACAACTTCGAAATTCCTGATAAATATTTTCCTCACTCGGCGTCAACGCATAAGTTTGCCGCCAAACCCCATTGCCGTCTTCGTCTACTCCAAAAAACGCCCAGCTCACCAGCTTCTTTTGCCCACTATAATAGACCAGACTCACCACCTCCGCACCATCACCATCAATCAAAGCAACTATATTCGACGACGTTGGATTTTTGCTTAGCTGCAGATTCGCATGTCGATACGCCAAATATTCACCCGGCCTGATTTCTCCCGCCATTTCATAGTTCCTATTTTTATAATCAATCTTACAGCTATCCAGCGGGATAATCTCATCCGTCGGATTGAATAACTCCACAAACTGCTCTGCATAGTCAAATTCAAAATATGTAAAAATCTCAGAAAATATCAATCCGCGGCAACTCGGCAAGTCTTCTGGCGGCTCCTCTGGCGGTTCCTCCTCAGGCACGTCGTACAACAAAACTCCAAAATCAAACTCCGGGTAATACGACCGAAATTCAAAAGGCCTGTCGTCCGCACAAGGCTCGACCAACCCATCAACAATACAGCGCACCAAAGTCGAGTTACTCGCCACACTGGTCGCAAACGCTGCGTATCTTGCAGCACAGGTTGCACTCCCCCAGCAAACTTCATCCACCACCACATCATCCAGTAGCAAACTCACAGTTCCTGTCGCCGCCGCCAAATTGAACCTGTATTTATAGTCATTCTCCGCCTCCGCAAATTGTGGCGCATTACTGTATCCCATCGCCAAGAACTCCGCATTCAAAATCGCCCCTGCCAAAAAATTATGCACAGTCCGATTCCCAGCGCTATTTGTGTAGACCAAACTATATTTTTCCAACCGCACTGGCTCACCCGTGGTATTAAAAATCTCCACAAAATCATAATTTTGCTGCGAGCCATCTGGCCCCGTGTAGCCAGCATTCACCGCCGATAATATCAAATCAGGCACGGTCTCAATCTCCGCCGCTTCTACCCCCGCAACCAACAGTGGCACACAGACCACCGCCACCACCCCAAATTTTATAAATTGCCAAAAGTTTTTCATGCCCCGAGCATAATCGATAGCACGCCCACCGTAAAAGCATCAGCATTATACTTTTTCTGCTACAATGTAATCATGAGCGAGTTCATAAGTATCGCCATTATCGTCTTGGCTGCTATTGTCCATGCTTCGCTGCAGCTTGGACTAGGCTGCTTACTCCTGCTTTATCACGAATCTGCCGGCAAACACATCAAAAGCAAAACCCGCAATCTCATCGGTAGTTTCATCTCGGGTGTCGGCTCAATCGTCTTCTTACTGCTCGCCACTGCCTGTTTTGTCGTATCCAATATTTTCAGCGGCGCCCTCTCCATGCCAGTCCTTGCCGCAGTCATCGGCGTGCTGGTCGCCCTTGCCATCGTAATGTGGTTTTTCTACTATCGCCGCGGCACCACCACTGAACTTTGGCTGCCGCAAGTCGTCGCCAAGTTCATTAACGGTCGTGCCAAAGTCACCAATAGCAACACCGAGGCCTTTTCGCTCGGTGTCATGACCAGTTTTGCCGAACTGCCAATCACTATCATCCTTCTCCTGCTTGCCGGCAACAGCGTGCTCGAGCTCGACCCCATGTATCAGCCACTCATGGTTGCGTTTTTCACAATCATCGTTATCATCCCGCTCATCATCCTTAATCTCATGATTCGCACCGGACATAATGTTGTCGAAATCCAAAAATGGCGCGTGCGCAACAAAGTCTTTCTTCGTGTTGTCTCCGGTTTTGGTTTCCTCATTCTCGGCGCCTTCATCTTCGCCTTCAAAATTTTAGGAGTATCATGAAAAACGCCAAAGAATACTCCAGCGCCGCCCTCAAAAAACAGATTATTAGCGATGCCAAATCACTCCAAATCCCCGAAAAATGGGCCGAAACCATTGCCAACAAGACCGCCAAGCACGTCGACACCTGGCTCAAAAATCGCGGCACAGTCACCGAGGCCGACCTCATTCGCGTTGCCTATACCAAGCTCAAAGAGCTCAATCCCGATATCGCTTATATTTACAAAAACCGTGGTAAGATATTATAAATGGCCAAAGCTAAAAATGATTTCGACCTAATTGTCATCGGCAGTGGTGCTGCCGGAGGTGCTGGTGCGCTGATGGCGGCCGGAGCAGGGAAAAAAGTCGCCCTCATCGAAGCCGACAAATGGGGCGGTTCGGCGCTCAATTATTCTGGCGTACCCATGGACGCCTTGTTCCATACCGCGCACTTGTTTACTGAGGCTGTAGAGGCCGCCAAGTTTGGCATTAGCAGCAGTAATTTACGCTATAATTACCCAACTATCAACAACTGGAAAAACGTCGCGATGCGCCGCGCCGGCGCCAATAACAAAAAAGCATTTGACGATGCTGGCATTACCACAATTCGTGGCCGCGCCCATTTTATTAGCCCTCACGAAGTCGGCGTTGGTAACCAGCAATATGGTGCCCGCAAGTTTCTAATTGCCACAGGCGCTCAGCCGCTCGATACTGGCATCAAGGGCCTAGACAACGTCAATTTCATGACGCCAGATTCGATACTAGATTTAATTCGCCCACCCCGCACCGTCTTCGTAGTTGGTGCCGGTTCCACTGGCTGTGAAGTCGCCCAATATCTTGCAGAGCTCGGCACCAAAGTACTAATCGCCGAAGTTTCCGGCCGTTTATTGCCCAGCGAAGATGAAGAAGTTGGCCAGGTCATAGACAGCGTTTTCAACCAACTCGGCATCAAAGTTCTTACCCAATCGCGCGTTGTGGCTCTCGAAAAAGATTCCGTCTCCAAAAAAGTTATTTTCATGCGTGGCGGCCAAGAAAAATCCGTTCGCATCGACGACGTTATTCTCTGTACCGGCAGCACCCCCTCCACTGATTTAGGGCTCGAAAATGCCGGCGTCACATACGGCAACAAAGGCATCAAAGTCAGCAAAGGTATGCAAACTTCCATGAAGCACATCTTCGCTGCTGGCGACTGTGTCGGCGGCGGCAGTTCAACCGAAAAAGCCCTCCTAGAAGTCACCGTAGCAGTTTCGAATATCGTCAGTCGCGCCAAAGCCGTCGCCGAACACTCCGGCCTCAGTCGACTCACCCGCACCTATCCCGCAGTAGCCTCAGTGGGCGCCACCGAAGACGACTGCATGCGTCGCGATAGCAAAATCCGCAAGGTTGTCGTCCCGCTCGCCACCGTGCAGGCCAGCAACACCACAGATTTCCGTGACGGTTTCGTCAAAATATTAACCGACCGCAGCCGCAAAATCATCGGCGCTTCCGTTGTTGCCCCGCATGCCGGCATTCTAATTCAGGAACTAGCCATGGCTATTCGCCTCAACCTTCCTGTCGCCGACATCGCCGACACTCCCCACGTTGCCAGCGACTGGGGCGAAGCAGTCCGCATCGCCGCCCGCCGCCTCGCGTGAATGAAATTAAGAAAGGGCCCTCACAAATGGAAAAACCACAAAATCCCATAGTTGAAAAACTAAGAAAGCCCCTGCTTTATGCGGTAATTGGTCTTTTTGGGCTATCGGCACTTTTAGGAATTTTCTTTATTCTAGCCAGTCCAGACCAAATGGGCAGCAGGGTGATTGCCACCACAACTCTGCTGGCATTTTTTGCTCTGTTTAGCCTCAACAATATAAATCGCCTCAATGCTAGCGGTGCCCCAAAAACCTTATCAATCATAGCTCTCATCTCTAACGTCTTTTGGTGCCTTCCATGGTTATTAACCGTGTGGGACATATTTGCGTGGACCATGTGCACTCGACAATACTTTTCATATCATCCCGAAATAGAAGGGCTCTACTCTTATTCCTGCACTAATACATATTACGATTTCATGCAAATTATGTATAAAGTGATTTGGCTGGCAGCAAGCATATCGTTTGCCACTACTTTTTCTGCCAACTTCCTAAAGTTAAAAAATTACAACACCGCCATCCGGGCGTTAAAAAATACCGCCATTGCCTCTATCACGTTCATAGTTATATACATAACACCAGCAATATTATGGGAGACATGGAGCTACGCAAGTGACAGTTGGCAATTAATTGCAATCAGCGGCATATTATTTGCTTTTTCTGCTATCACAACACCGATTTTACATAGCGTCAGCAAGCGTAAAGCTAAAGAAATTGCCCAACAACACGATATGAATGCCCAGATTGCTGCTGAAAAACAAAAAGTGTCCGACGACATGGCAAATATTCGTGCCGAACTAGAGGACAAAATCCGCAAAGAAATCGAGGCCGAAATCGAGGCCAAAACATCGGCCAGGTCTGACATTCAGGCCACTCCCAAATCCAGCAAACTTGACAAAAACAGATAACTTACATACAATACACCCTGCACCGCGGGGTAGAGCAGTCTGGTAGCTCGTGTGGCTCATAACCACAAGGTCGTTGGTTCAAATCCAACCCCCGCAACCATAAGCCCATCAGGCTATTTTTTTGGAAACAAAAACCCCATCCAAATCTCAAAATTCGATTGCTCTGGCACCACCGTCACAGCAGGCTGTGCATATTTTTCCTTCGCGCCACTTGAATTTTCTGGCAAAAGCACCATCGTCTCCCCCTCCACCATCAACCCCTGTTTTTCACGCGCCACCAGCTCTTGATACTCCGCCGTCTTATAATATTCCTGTTCCAGCTCCATATTGGCAATTTCCAACTTCAATTTTGCCATATAGAGCTGCCGCGCCTCCAGCTTCCTTTCCAGCTCCCAATTTCGCGTCATCGTCGTCACCGACGCCCACGCCCAACTTACACAAAAAACCAGCGCCACCGCCAGCACAACATTATCCAGAGTAAAATAGTCCTTTCTCAAGTGATAGACGAGCTGACGAATACGCGTTCGTAATCTGTTCATGGTTACAATTATAGCACGCGAGAAAAACGTGAGCTTTCAGAGCGCGCATCTATATAATTACGTCAGAGCAATGGTATAATCAATCATGCGGGGGCGTAGCTCAGTGGTTAGAGCAGTCGGCTCATAACCGATTGGTCGCTGGTTCAAGTCCAGCCGCCCCCACCATCAAATCCGCACCAAACCGCGCCCAGCGCGAATTTATTTTGCCAAAAATCATTTAAGCATTGACATTATGCCAAGCATGTGCCAGTATAAAAACAGAACCGAGTAAAACAAACATTAAAAAAAGGTCTCCACACATGAAAGCAAAAAACTTGCGCTTGCGGCGATATATTCTGCCAAGAGCTATATTAACGTTAACTATTTTGGGTGCCGTCGGCTTCCTCATCGCTAAAGCTATGCCGCCCACCCCAGACGCGACGGCCGAATCATTCGAAGGGATGAAAGTAGTCCTAGTTCGCTACCAAGATGCGGATTTCATTGATGCCGACAGCTCTTCGCAGGAAATCGTTGAAAAGCAAGCGCTCATTGCGGATGTCTCAGAGGCACTCAATGAGTCGCTCTCTGACGAAGAAGGGCACATCAATTTAATTTATAACTACAAAAATTTCCCCTTAGCAGCTTTTGAAGTCGATAGCCAAGGCGAGTTAGCCCTCAAAAACAACCCCAACGTCAAAGGCGTCATGGATTATATCCAATTGCAACGACTTGCTATTCTCCCCGACCCCGTTACCACCATTGGTGGTTCACCGACGCTCGGTTTTAGCGACGGAAATTCGACATTTGACGGCACCGGTTATTCCGTAGTTATCATGGACGACGGTGTGGACAAGAATCATCCCGCCCTCTCCGGTAAAATTATCAACGAATTTTGCATGGGCTATATAAACCCTGTAACCAACGGCGACACCACGCTCACCGGAGTTTGCCCAGGAGGCACGCCAGAATTGCAAGAAGGCAACTTCGCTGTCCATGTAGGAAACGGTGTTGCGTCCAATTGCATAGAGCACGAAGCCCTAGGCCTTTGTGAGCACGGCACCCGAGTGGCCGCCGCCGCCGCCATGCCAGGGGTATCACTGGGCAATAGCGAAAACTCCATCACCACATCCGGCACAGCCGCTGGCGCCAAAATCGTGGCCATTCAAATCGCCTCAAAGCAAACTAGCCCTGGCGGTACCACATCAAATCCAGATATGATACTTTCGCTCTTAGCTTTCGATATACTAGCCTTCAACGACCCAAGCGCATTCAGCAATTTACCAATCGCAAGCGTCAATTTCTCAGTTGGCGCCGTTGGCGTAGACGATTATGCGTCTAGCCACACCGCCTGTGAAGCCAGATTTGGAGCTTACTACGAATGGGCCGCCGAATCATTCGCCATTTTACGCGCCAAAGGAATCGCCCCAGTTATAGCTGCCGGCAACAGTGGGGACAAAGCCGGATTTACCAATAAAATTAGTTTCCCAGCCTGTGTCGAGGGCGCAATTGCCGTTGGAGCCACCAATATCACTGGCACAGCTATGGCCTATTATTCCGACAACGCTCCAATCACGACCTTATTGGCCCCTGGTGGCGATGTGTATGATTCAGCTGGAGGTATGATTCTGCCAGTTGCAAAATCTAACGAGTATGCGGGAACCCAGGGTACCTCCTTTGCCGCTCCCATGGTCGCTGGCGCCTTTGCCGTCATGCGTCAAAAATACCCCTCCGCTAGCGTAAGCGAAATTGTTTCCCGCCTCCAGACTACGGGCAAACCCATCAATGACACTCGCGCAGGCTATACTGTTGGCGCCAAGCCATTAATTCAGCTAAATGCCGCCCTTGCAGACGACGAACCCCCCGCCCCCACCGTCACCTCAGTCACAGTCTCTCCTTCTTCCGCCTCGGTCGAAAAAGGTGAAACCCGTCAATTCACTACTACT
>Ga0099364_10005879_pt1 | contig 18029 bp, 11 predicted proteins | sample TergutTh196P3_FD_73070 | JGI IMG/M metagenome (GOLD analysis project Ga0099364, IMG submission 73070) | Microcerotermes parvus P3 segment gut microbial communities from Pointe-Noire, Republic of the Congo - Th196 P3 | ecosystem: Host-associated > Arthropoda: Insects > Digestive system > Gut ...
GGCGGTGTTCTTCCCCCCCTCGCGGGGTCCCCCCCTTTTTTTGGGCGCCGGGGGGGTTTTGGCGGCCCCCCCCCCCCCCCCCCGGCCGGGGGCGGGGGGGGGGGGGGGGGGGGGGGGGGGGGGGGGGCGCGCGCCCCCCCACCCCCGTTCCCGAACGCCCATTTTCTTACTCTTTCCGAGTTGCAAGACTCATCTTGACTAAGGGGGATCCCCCATAAACTGTCCCCGTATCATCAGGCACAGACTCCGATTCGCTCGCGTGCGGGCTCTGTGAACGGCACTGATTTTTTCATCCGCCCACTAATTCATCAATCCTAACTTACTCCGTTCGGAGTACAACCCACTAACTATGTTCAATCGTTTCAAAATCGGTACTAAACTTTTCTTCTCCTTTGGAGTGGTCATCCTCTTGCTGCTCGTGCTGGCGGGGATTATGGTTTCCAGTTTCACGAGCATCAACAATTCAACAGGGCAGGTGATCTCCCTGCTAGGTGCCTCCACCCGGGCGGGCGGTAGCGTCAATAGTGCCAATGAAGCCCGGCGGAGTTTCTTCCGCTATATGCTCTGGCCCACCGAAGAAATTGCCGAAGAATTCGATGCCGTGTTGACGGAAACCGAAGAGGCCGTCAAAGACATCGTGGAGAACTCCAGCATCCCGGCAAACAGAGAGGATGCACGGAGCATTCTCAACACATTAGCAAGAATCGAGAGGGAAAAAGAGGCGTATGTCCAAGCGGGAACGGAAGTGAACGACATCCTGGAAACTTGTGAACGGATCTCCGGTAAAGTTCGGGATGATCTCGAAAAACTCGGTGCAGACATCACTGCCGAAGTCAGGCGAAGGAATGAACTTGATGCCGCCGATATGATGGATTTGCAGATAGCCATCTACAATGCACAAGGGCTCGTCTATCTGGTCTTGCGGTGCCAAGATAATTTGGTCAATGCGTCCGATACTGCCATACAAAACAGATTTCGCCCCTTGCTCACCCAAAGAATGGAAGAGTTAAAAGCGGAACTTGAAGCAATTCAAAACAGCCCGCACCTGCCGAGTTTGGGAGAAAGTTTCGTGAGAAGGGTCGGAGAAATTGTGCGTGAACGCAATAACTGGGAGCCCGTCGTGACGAATCTTGTCCAGGTGGTTGATGACCGCCGCAAAATGGAAGATCCGCTTTTAGTCCAGATTCGGGAGGTGATGTCGGGAGTCTCTGGAATACAGGAGCGGGTGGACAATTTAGCCCAGGAGACGGGGACAGCCCAACAAGACTTAGTCATTTTCTCCCGAACGCTGGGAATCATTATTGCCGTTGTGGCGACTCTCGGCTCGATCCTTATGGGCTGGCTCTTAACCATCTCAGTGGCGAGCGGACTCCGCAGTGCCGTTAATACGATGAAAGTGATTGCCGACGAAGGCAATGTGGCCATCGAAATCTCCCAAAATGATCTGAAACGCGGCGATGAAGTGGGGGAAATCACCCACGCCGTCCAATCCATTCTGACGCAGTTCCAAAACGTCGAACGGCTGGCCAACGAACTTGCCGACGGCAATTACAATGTCGAAACGAAAGTCCGCGGCGACTTGGATACGATGAACATCTATCTCAATAAGATGCTCGATCAGGTCAATCAAGCGATGGCGGAAATCAATGAGACCGTCAAACAGGTCGCAACGGGGTCGGGCGAAGTGTCGAGTGCGGCACAGTCCCTGTCGAGCGGAGCGCAGGAATCAGCCGCCAGTTTGGAAGAGATTACTGCGTCGATGAGCGAAATCAGCAGTCAGACGAAGCAGAATGCCGAAAATGCGGGACAGGCACGCGACCTAGCCCAGCAGGCGAGTGAGGCGGCCGGAGAGGGACAGGAAGCGATGAAAAGTATGACCAGTGCGATGAACCTGATCACGCAAAACTCAAACGAGATTCAACGGGTGATCAAGGTGATTGATGACATTGCGTTCCAGACGAATTTGTTGGCGTTGAATGCGGCCGTAGAAGCCGCTCGGGCGGGACAACACGGGAAGGGGTTTGCCGTGGTGGCGGAGGAGGTGCGGAATCTTGCTTCCCGCAGTGCGAAGGCGGCCAGGGAAACATCGGAGTTGATTGCCAAGAGCGGTCAGGAAATTGAAAGGGGGGGAGAAGTGGCCGCACACACTGCTGAAGTTCTTAATACGATTGTGGAACAGGTCAAGCAGACGACGGAACTTGTGTCGGGCATTGCGGTGGCCAGTAATGAACAGGCTCATGGGGTGGAACAGGTAACGATTGGTTTGCAGCAGATAGATTCGGTCACGCAGCAGAACACGGCGGCGGCGGAGGAGTCGGCGAGTGCGGCGAACGAGATGAGCGGAATGGCCTCGAACTTACAAAAGTTGATTGCGCGTTTCAAACTCCGCCGGTCGTAAGATGTGTGGCGGAGCGTTACCCTTTGCGGTTAAGTCTTTTTAACCGCAAAGTACGCAAAGGAAGAAAACTCGCTAGCAGAGCCCGTAACGTCTGTTAGGGAATCAATCGCACGATTCCCAGGCTTACGCCACGGGCTCTGTGAACAAGTTTTTTTCGTGTCCCTTGTGCCCTCTGTGGTTGAAAAGCATTAAGCACGCCGTACCCTCACCGCCAATCATTGACCTTCGGTCAGCACTCCTGCAAAAATCTTTTCAACAATCACTTCCGGTTCAGCCATTCGACCAGCACCGGATTCACCGCAACTTAAATGTCCTGTTTCCGGCCCGATAAATTGCATTCCGTCGTCGAGCAACTGTTTGACATTCCGTTGCACCGAGGGCTTGTTCCACATTACGGTATTCATGGCCGGTGCGAACAAAATCGTCTTGTCAAAGGACAAAATGAGCGTACTTACCAAGTCGTCGGCAATGCCGTGTGCCGCTTTGGCAATGATATTGGCCGTCGCGGGAGCGATGCAAAACATGTCTGCCGATCGTGCCAATTCAATGTGTGCATGACTCATTTTTGCACCAAACAGGGAGTCTTGCACCGGTCTGCCGCTCAATGCTTCGAATGTTTTCGGGGCAACAAGTTTGGTTGCTGACCGGGTCATCACTACCGTAACGCCGAGGCCGCACTGCACCAATCGACTCACGATCGTTGCAGATTTATAAGCGGCAATCCCGCCGGTGATGCCCAATAGTATTTCTGGCATGATGTTGATAATAGATGTTAATCAATGGTAAGTCGAGTGGAATTAAAAATTACACGGCAGACCGATATTCAGCCCTTCGGTTTGAACCCGCCGCCGGGCTTGCGTCCCGTACTCTTGCGTCTGCGATTACCGTCATTGCGCTGCACTCCATTCCGGCTTTTGCCAACACCGCTTTTATAAGGCTTCTTTCTGCCGTCGGCCGTCTGCCGTCTGCGTTCTGCTCTTTCCGCCCGCTTCTTTTCAAGACGTTCTAAATCCTCCTGCCGTAACTTTTCGGCAAAGGCAGTGCGACGCTCCTCCTTCTGCTTTTTGTCCGCTTCGTTTTGTACCTGCAACCGCTTGACCCGCGAACTCCGACGCATCGACAACGACTTCGGAGGATAAGAAGCAATCAAACAATCCGCTCCCGTACCAATCAGGTCTTCACGTCCCGACTCTTTCAGTGCCGTCTTAATGTCATGATAACTATTCGGATCGTCGTACATCAGCAACGCCTTCTGTTGCCGACGCTCCCGCAACCGAAACGGAACATAGACTTTCTGTCCCGTAATCGGATTGAGTCCCGTGTAATACATACACGTTGCCAACTCAAAGGGCCCCGGCACGAACTCCTGTACCTGTTCCGAGCGGATACCGTTGCGTTTCAGATAGACTGCCGCCTCGATGGTCATCGCTAGTGTCGTCCCCGGAAAGCCCGCCATAAGATACGGCACAACGTGTTGTTTGTTAACGGCTCCGCTTGCGGAGCGTTGAGCGACCGCACAAAACTTTTCATGATGTTCAATCGGCGGTTTGTTCATGAGTTCCAGCACTTCCGGTGCAACATGTTCCGGCGCAGTCTTTATGTATCCGCTGATGTGATGTTCGACCAACTCCTTGATGTACCGCTCGTCGCATAACGCCAAGTCGGTGCGGATACCGGAAGCAATAAATACTTTGTTGATGCCGTCAATTTTTCGTACCGCCTGCATCAAGTTGATGAGTGCCGAATGGTCGGTATGGAGATGCGGACAGAGCGTGGGTGCCAAGCAGGACAATCGGCGGCAACGTTGTTTGACGGCTTCGTTTTTGCAACCGAGAGCGTACATGTTCGCGGTGGGACCGCCGAGATCGGATATGTTAGCGGCATCGCCTGTGATGCGCCTTGCAAGTTGTGTTTCGCAGGCGAAACCGCTAACTTCGTCAACCACCGACTCCACGCTCCGGCTTTGAATAAATTTCCCCTGATGCGCCGTCAGCGAACAAAACGTACATCCGCCGAAACAACCGCGATGGATAGTTATCGAATGTTTAATCGTTTCATACGCCGGTATTTTCTTGTCTCCATAGTACGGATGCGGCTTGCGGGTGAAAGGCAACGCATAAATCCGATCCAACTCTGCCGTTTCCATCGGCAACGACGGCGGATTGACCACCACGGCTTCCAAATCGTTCTCTTGTACCAAAGTTACACCGAGATAAGGATTGAGGTTTTCGTAAATCAACCGCGTCATCTTGGCGAATTGCGATTTATCTTCTTCGACTTCTTCCAGACTCGGCAGATGAATCGTCGTCTCTGTTTCTTCCGGCAGGTCTTCGGTCTTTTTGAGTCGATAGGCGGTGCCGCGAACATCTTTAATCGTATCAATCGACTCACCATTTTTTAACCGCCGCAAGATTTCGAGTAAGGGCGTTTCTCCCATACCATAGACGAGCAGGTCGGCTTTGGAATCGAGTACCATCGAGCGTTTGACTTTATCGCTCCAATAATCGTAATGGGCGAGCCGACGCAGACTTGCCTCGACACCGCCTGCGATGACTACACAACCCGGATACGCCTCTCTTGCCCTTTGGCAATAGGCTAGCGTTGCTCTATCGGGACGCAGACCGATTGCCCCATCGGGACTGTACGCATCGTTGTTTCGGACTTTTCGATTGGCAGTGTAGTGGTTGATCATGGAGTCCATATTCCCAGCGGAGACGCAGAATGCTAGGTTTGGTTGTCCGAAGGTTTTCCATGGTTCGGCGGAGTGCCAGTCGGGCTGGGCGAGAATGGCAATGCGGTATCCTTCGGCTTCGAGGACTCTGGCGAGGAGGGCGGCGGCGAAACTAGGGTGATCGACGTAAGCGTCTCCGGTCACGAAGACGATGTCCACGGAGTCCCAGCCGCGGTCGAGCATTTCCTGATAGGTGAGCGGCAACGGCAGGAACATGGCAATCATTGTAACACACGAATCCTGTAACACACAGAGCCCGTCGCGTAAGCAAGGGAACGGGCTGATCATCCTGTTTCTTGCGGTCAGATATTTCAATCCGTTCAGACTCGGGGGGAGCCGAGCAGTTTGCACTACCGCGACAGTTCCCGCGTCGGCAACGGTATCTGCGGATAGCCCATCGTCGACTCCGTCAACGACGCACGATAATTGCGATCCTGCAAAAACGTTACCCGACGATCCTGCGCCGGTATCGACGTACTGTAAATCCGAATCTCACCACTCACCGAAGTAATCACCTCCTCCCGCCAATCGCCGAAAATGTCCCCTATCAATCGGATACTCCCCTCAAATCGCGTATCATCCACCCGCTCAAACGAAGGATGACTCACAGGAACACCGCCGACAATCAACTTCCGATGCAAACCCGCATCCCACCATACCGACTGCGGAGCAAGACTTCTCCGGGGAAATCTTTCCGGCACTTCCAAAATGTTCCCCTTGGCATCACGAAGCCAGCGGTCAGTCTCGGAGTTTTCCTCGCCCGACCAAATCAAACTGCCGGAACGCGAAGGATCAATCGGCGATACCATCCCCGTCGAATGAATATGAAACGTCGGCTTGTCATGTCCCCAAAGAAATTCGCCAGTCTTGCCGTCAATCATACTGACTCCATTTCGGTCTCGGCGGCTCTCGATGCCGAAAACGACTTCCAAGCCGGGACGCGAAGTGTCAATATCGCCGACGTAAACATGGTCAGGATGTCCCAATCCCGTCTCCCAAAGAATACTGCCGTCGTCATCCAACGCAATGGAACCGAGAATCACCTCGTCCCGACCGTCGCCGTCGAGATCGACCGCATGCATCGTGTGCGCTCCCTGTCCCCACTGACTTCGATTCCATCGGTTATCCCAACGCCATAACTCTTCGAGGCGATCCGGTTCCGTCCGCATTTGATACGCTATCGCAATCATTCGGGTATAGGTTCCGCGCAGTGCAATGAGGCAGGGCGTTTTGCCGTCAAGATAAGCGATGCCAAGTTGATTCCGACTCGCATAATTGTATCCCAGTCCATCCCGGCTGGGCCACTCGATTCGAGTGCGCTCCTTACCGGTTTTGCCGTCGAGAACCGTAAGATATTCGGGACCGGAATAAACCCGACCGGTATCGCCGCGAAAATCGCCGGGAGCCGTTTTCACAATCACTTCGGCGCAACCATCGCCGTCCAAATCGGCAACGATATAAGGAGAGTACCACATTCCCTGTTCGATTCCCCAGCCGAGGTCGTACTCCCAAAGAAATGTACCGTCGGATTTGTATGACTGCAATTTATAGGTTTCGGGACTCGCATTCCAATAGAGATACCAGGGGTCAATGCTGGCATTCGGCGTTTTAATGACGTAGTCGAGTTTGCCATCGCCGTCCAAGTCGGCAACGCCGATGTTGCTGAAAGATGTTGCTCCTTTGAGGGGTATCGAAATGTACGGTTTTTCAAGGGCAGTAACACGCGTGGAAGCATAAGCATCAGTGGTAGATTGTCCGGCTGCACGGACGCTCCATTGATAGTCTACACTTGTATCAACGTTTTTGTCGATAAAATCTGTCGTTTGGGTAATCGGTGCAGTATTGCGTTTTTCCGTTCTGCCGTTCGTTGTCCAACGATAAACATCAAATCCCACGTCAGGGGCATCCGTTTTGAGTAACCGCCAACTCAAGTAAACATCGTTTCCTTTGCGGAAGGCGACGAGTCCGCGATCCAGTTTTTCTTCGATGCGTTCAGCGGCAAACCCTTCGACCTTTTTCGGCGTAGGATTGAGTTCTTCCGCACTCGGTCGGGAGATCGTCCACTCCGCAATGTTATAGACGGCACCCTCTGGATTGCTGATGACCGGCACGATACCGTGTACACCATTTGGTACGGTTACGTAAGCATGAATGTTGCACCAAACATTGGTTTCCTCACCTTGAGCGGGTCGGAATGTTCCTGATGCAAAGGGTGTTTTACCGGGCAGTCCACCCTGCCAGGGGAGAATGTTCAACGCCGGTCGGCCGCGCTCAACAAAGATACGCAGTGAAACGAAAATCCGTTCTCCCGGCGTAACTTTCAGCGGTTCCGTCGGCATTAAACTGAACGCAAGATCGTCGAGCGACGCAAACCGCCACGTCGGTTTGTCTTGATAAGTGTTACCGGTGTCGATCCAGTAGCGTGGTGTTCTGCCTCGCTGTTGAATGAATTCTCGGTCGCCGTCGAATTGTAGAAAATTCGCAAAGTCCCTGACGTTGCCGGGCATGAGTTCGAGCGGCATTTCTCCGGCGGCGGGAATTTCTCGTTCAGGATCAATGAGCACAACAGTCTTGCCGAGTTTTTCCAATGTGAAATCGGAGGCTCTCGCTTGGGCAGGACCGCTGCCGACGAAGCGCGGCAGAATTGTTGCTACGCCGCGCGGGATGACGAACTCGTCGGTAATCGTTTTCGTGTCGGTTCTGCCGCGTTGGGCTGCTCTGCCGTGCGACCAGTTGATGACGTTTCTTTCGTTGTCGAAGGTACCGACGGTGAACTCGGCGGAACCGGTTTCGTCGTTTTGCACTTTGAACGAGATACGGAAGACTTCTCCCGGCGATACGGGAATGTGCGAATGGAGGTTGACCGCCCAGTCGCGGGTGCCGGTGTGTGTAATGAGGTACGCACCATTTTCCTGTTGCATTGTGCCGGTGTCGGGTTCGCGTGTCCAGAGCGTTTCGCCGTTGAGGTTCCACGAAGTTGTTTCCTGGGCGAGGGCAAGACAGGGGAGAAGGCAAGCGAGCAACAGGGGGAGAATGACTTGTTTCATCGTTTGATTGCTGAAAAAGACGGGATTGTTGACAAGAGAACAGTATACCACATCGAGCAACAGGATATCGGCTTTCTGTAATTGGACAAAAAACGATGTACACAACAAACGGCATGAAATTGGACTTTGCGCCCTTTGCGGTTACTCCTTTTTTAACCGCAAAGTACGCAAGGAACGCAAAGAAAAAAGTACAATCATTGGCATTTTACAGTCTAATTGAACACTTCCGAAACAATTTCGCCGTCTTTGAGCCAAATGACCCGTTTGGCACGTTTACCGACATCACTTTCGTGGGTCACTAAAATAATCGTCCGCCCCTCTCGATTGAGACGATCAAGTAATTGCAAAATCTCCTCGGTGGTTACCGAATCAAGGTTGCCTGTCGGTTCGTCGGCAAGGATAAAATAGGGATCATTGACTAAACTTCGGGCAATGGCCACACGTTGCTGTTGTCCGCCGGAGAGTTGGGTGGGGCGGTGTCCCAACCGTTCCCCCAGTCCGACCAGTTCCGCAAGTTCCACACAACGTTGCCGGGTCTTTCGGGAAACGTTCCCCTGATAAAACAGAGGCACCTCTATGTTCTCCAAGACGGTCAACTGCTGGATTAAATTGTACGATTGAAACACAAAGCCGATGCGCGATGCTCTAATAGTGGAAAGATGATAATCGTTGAGTTTAGTGACATCATCATCGCCCATCCATAAAGAGCCGGACGTAGGGCGGTCAAGACAGCCGAGCAGATTGAGCATGGTACTCTTGCCAGAACCGGAGGCACCCATAATGGCGACGTAATCTCCTTCGGGAATATCGAGCGAGACCCCGCGAAGAGCACGGACGGTCTCTCCTTTGAGAACATACTCTTTCGTAACATCCTGTAACTTGGCAGCGAGTTTCATACGAGCATTATAGCACAATCTGTAACAAGCGCATCTCCGGGGGCATTTTACCGAGTGTGTCAAAAGTTAGTGGGTAAACGTTTCTTTGTTATTATGTATTCTTTGCGCCCTTTGCGGTTAAAAAAAGAAGATTTAACCGCAAAGAACGCAAAGGACGCAAAGAAAAGGAAAAACAGCACTAAATGTTGACACACCCCATTTTACCGCGTCGGACACCCCATCGCCTGCTCTTTACTGACCCGGCGACTCTTCGGAATCGGGATTGACTTCTTGCCGCTTAAATAAGGTCCCGTTACCGAACCGCGCTTTTTGCCAATCGCCTCTGGCGTGCCCTGTGCGACAATCTCTCCGCCATGCACTCCCGCCCTCGGTCCGAAATCCAATACATAATCCGCACTGGCAATCACATCACGATCATGCTCCACAACCAACAACGTATTGCCCAAGTCCCGAAGTTTTCGCAACGCCGATGTCAACCGAGAATTGTCCCGAGGATGCAAACCAATCGTCGGTTCATCAAGCACATACAACACGCCGACCAACCCACTGCCGATCTGTGCTGCCAAACGAATCCGCTGCGTTTCTCCGCCGGATAAACTCGGAGCAGGGCGAGCAAGCGTTAAATACTCCAAGCCGACATCTACTAAAAATTGCAAACGATTTTTCGTTTCCTCCAACAGGTCGCCGGCAATTTGTTTTTCCGTTGCACTCGGCTTCCAAGTATTAAAAAACGGCAACAACTTGCCCAGCGGCATACGGCAGATTTGGTCAATCGTGCGATCCATAAACCGCACCGCCGAAGCATCGTCCCGCAAGCGGCTGCCCATACAGGTTCCACATTCGACCTCGCCAATCAATTCGATGTGCTGCATCCGTAATGAAGGGACAAGCCGCATCATCTCTTCCATTGCGGGATAGAGACCTTTGTATTGGAAATCGAATCCGCAAGTTACACTTCGTTGCACTTGCGGCTCTTTGATTTCCGCACGGTGCCAAGTGTTGCCTGTACCGTGAAAAATGAGCCGCCGATGCCGGGCATCCAGTTGATCGAAGGGAACATCCAACGGTATCTCTGTCGAGTTTGCCAATGCCGTAAGCATTGCTTTGCCGAGCGGATTGTTCCAAGCGGGAAACATTTGTACTGCCCCTTCTATGAGCGTCAGTTTAGAATCTTCCAAGAACAACGCCGGATTCGTTCCCCATTGCGTTCCCAATCCTTCGCAGTTCGGACACCAACCGAGCGGCGAGTTTGCCGAAAAATTATGCGGCGAAAGACGTTCAAAACTGCGCCCGCACTCGCTGCACGAAAGATGCTGACTGTGAATCGTCCGCTTCCACTGCGGCTCCGGGTGTACATCGCTCGCTTCGATGACGTGCATGATGCCGCCGCCGATGGACAATGCGGTCTCCACGCCTTCGGCAAGGCGGGCGCGATCGTTCGCGGTTAACCGGTCGATGATTAACTCTACGTCATGCTTACGACGACGGTCAATTTCTGGCGGCGATTCCAATGAATACGTCGTACCATCAATGCGTACTCGGCTGTAACCATCGGTACGAAGACGTTCCCAGAGGTCGTCGTAGTTTTGTCCCACTTCGATAATCAATGGCGCAGCAATGAGGAATCTCTTTGCTGTCGTCTCAAAAATCTTCGCAACGATTTCATCCAGCGTTTGCGTACTGATGGGAATACTGCATTCGGGACAGTACGGCGTGCCGAGTCGGGCAAACAACACGCGGAGATAATCTTGTATTTCCGTAATCGTTCCGACAGTACTGCGCGGCGAATGAGAAGCCGCCTTCTGTTCAATCGCAATGGCAGGAGACAAACCTTCGATATGTTCGACGTGCGGCTTTTGCAACTGTCCGATGAATTGCCGGGCATAACTGGACAAACTTTCGACATACCGCCGCTGTCCTTCGGCATAGACAGTGTCCATTGCCAGCGACGATTTGCCGGAACCGCTGCGCCCACTGCAAATCGTCATCTTGTCGCGAGGAATTTCGATGGAAATGTTTTTGAGATTGTGCTCCGTTGCACCGCGGACGATGATGGCGTTAGCGGCTCCGCCTGCGGGGCGTGTGTTAGCCGCTCCGCCTGCGGAGCGTCGCACGCTGGTGCGTTTCGCAAGCGAAACGGCTAAAACCTTCTGCAATGACTTGCCCGTATAAGACTTCTTATTCTCCGCAATCGTTTCCGGTGTGCCTGCCGCAACGATATGTCCGCCGTCTTCGCCTCCCTCGAGACCGAGGTCGATCACCCAGTCCGCCGTCTTGATGACATCAAGATTATGCTCCACGACCAGCACCGTGTTTCCCGCCTCGGCAAATTCATGAAGAATACCGAGCAACATCTTTATATCGGCAAAGTGCAAGCCGGTCGTCGGTTCGTCCAGCAGATACAGCGTCTTGCCGGTACTCCGCTTGACCAGTTGCCGGGCAAGTTTAATCCGCTGCGCCTCTCCGCCGGAAAGCGTCGGCGAAGGCTGCCCCAGTTTCATGTAGCCGAGTCCCACCCGGCCGAGCATCGACAAATAGTGCCGAATCTTCGGATGATTCTCAAAATGGACGAGTGCCTCTTCGACATCCATATTGAGAACGTCGGTAATCGACTTGCCCTTATATTTTACGGAGAGCGTTTCGTGATTGAACCTTGCCCCCTGACAAGCCGGACAGGTAACGTAAATATCGGCGAGAAAATCCATTTCGAGTTTTTGCGTTCCTTTGCCTTCGCAGGTTTCGCAGCGTCCGCCTCGAACATTGAAACTGAACCGACCGGGCGCATATCCTCGAACCTTCGCCTCGGGCAGTTCGGCAAAGAGAGAACGGATTTCGTCGAACAACTTAATGTACGTCGCCGGATTGGAATGAGAACCGCGACCTATCGGCGATTGATCGATGTTGATCATCTTGTCGAGGAGTTCGAGTCCTTCGATTTTTTCGTGCAGTCCCGGATTGCCGACACCGCGATTCAAGTCTCGGTTCAATGCCTCGACGATGATTCCATTGACGAGCGAACTTTTTCCGCTTCCGCTCACGCCGGTAACGCAGACGAATGCGCCGAGCGGGATGTCGATGTCCACCTTTTTGAGGTTGTTGTGCTGCGCTCCGTAGATGCTGATCTTGCGGTCGGAATCAATCGTGCGCCGCATTTCGGGAAGGGGGATAGATTCCTCACCGGTGAGGTATTTTAACGTCAATGAATCGTCATTATTTTTTAACGCGGAACACGCCGAATTTCGCGGAATACGCTGAATTCCGCGTTTTCCGCGCAATTCCGTGTGTTCCGCGTTAAATTTATTATTAACATGAATCTGCGTTGCATGCCCCCCGTGCACACCCGGCCCGGGTCCAAAATCCACGATCAAATCCGCCGCACGCATCGTGTCTTCGTCATGCTCCACGACAATCACCGTATTCCCCAAATCGCGTAACCTCGCCAGCGTTGCCAATAGCCGATCATTGTCATGCGGATGCAAACCAATCGACGGTTCATCCAAAATATACAGCACGCCGACGAGTCCGCTGCCGATTTGGCTGGCAAGACGAATCCGCTGCATTTCTCCGCCGGAAAGCGTCGGAGCAGTGCGCCCCAATGTTAAATAACCTAATCCGACATTGACCAAAAAACCCAGCCGATTGCGGATTTCCTTCAATGCTTCGGCAGCGATTTTCTGTCCCGACTCCGAGAGATTCAAGCTCTTGAAAAACGTCGGCAACTTGCTGATGGGAACGTTGCAAATCTGCGGGAGTGTTAGCATTGTCCCCTCTCCCTTTGGGAGAGGGCTAGGGTGAGGGCTTTGTCCTTTTACGCCCTTCTGCCCCCACCCTAACCCTCCCCCGGAGGGGGAGGGGACACCATTGTTTTGCCATCCGGTCTCTGCCGTTTCAATCTTAAAAGACCTCGCTTGTTCGTTGAGTCTATCGCCGTTGCAAAATCCGCAGGGTTGCACACGCATGTACTTTTCCATAGCGATTTTTTGCATTTTGCTTTTCGTTTCCCTATACTGTGACATCATTTTCGGAATGATACCGTCGTAGGGTCCGCCCCATTTATGTCCGCTGGTGCCGCTGCGCCAAGTATAGGTGATATGCCGGTCGCCGGTGCCGTAGAGGAGTGCTTTTTGTACTCTCGGATCGACTTCTTCCCAGGCGGTTTCGAGTACGGAGTGCGGCGGCAGTTCGTACATTTTTTCGAGTGCTTCGGCAACGCCTTGAAAGATGTGTCTTCGCCATCGTCCCATGTCCCGCCACTTGCCGATGGGCTCGACGCAGCCTTGTTGGAATGATTTCGTTGCGTCGGGAATCAGCAGGTCGGTCGCGAAGGAATGTATTTCGCCGATGCCTTCGCAATGGGGGCACATTCCTCTTGGCGTGTTGAAACTGAACAGTTGCGGACTCGGCGGATCGAAGTTGATGCCGCAATCGGCGCACGCGTATTTTGCGGAGAAGGTCATGTTTAACGTATCCGGCGTTAGCGCATTTGTCGTTAGCCGCTCCGCCTGCGGAGCGCCTCGGCGAGTGCGTTTCGCAGGCGAAACGGCTAACTCGTGACTTACGACCAGATTCCCATCGCCCACCGCGAGCGCACGTTCCACCGCTTCCGCCAAGCGATGTTCGTCAAATGACTCATCGGTCAATCTATCGATGACGACTTCGATGTCGTGCCGCATTTGCCGGTCGAGTTTGAGATTGTCCGCAAGGCGCACGAGTTGTCCATCGACTCTTGCCCGATTGTATCCTTTGCGTACCAGATCGGCGAATAGGTCTTTGAATTCTCCTTTCTGTCCGCGTACGAGGGGTGCCATGATTAACAGCGCATTAGCCGCGTCGCCTGCGACGCGCTTCGTTAGCCGCTCCGCCTGCGGAGCGTTCCGGCGGGTGCGCTTTGCAGGCAAAGCGGCTAACACTATCTGCTCGACAATCTGCTGCCGTGTTTGGGCGGTGATTGGTTTTCCGCAGTGGGGACAGTATCCGGTGGCGACTCGGGCGAAGAGGATGCGTAGGAAATCGTAGATTTCGGTGATGGTGCCGACGGTGCTTCGGGTATTTTGTCCGCCGGACTTTTGCGAAATGGATATGGCGGGAGAGAGACCGGCAATCTGATCGACATCGGGTTTGGGCAGTTGTCCGAGGAACTGCCGGGCGTAACTGGACAGGCTTTCGATGTATCGTCGTTGTCCTTCGGCGTAGAGGGTGTCGAAGGCGAGTGAACTTTTCCCGGAGCCGCTGACACCGGTGAAGCAGATAAGTTTGTTTCGGGGCAGTACGAGGTCGACGTTTTGCAGATTGTGTTCTCGTGCACCTTTGACGATGATGTCGGACATGGACGTATTATACCGTATGTTTTCAGAGCCGCAATCGGAAGATTTGCGCTGTTAGCCGCTCCGCCTGCGGGGCGTACAAATCCCGCTACACTTGCGGCTCTTGAGGTTCGCCATCTTCCGGCAAGCGGTAAAACGAGTAGTAATAACGCACAAGTTCAAAAGTAAGAAAAGCAAAAAAGGCAGCAAGGATATAATTCCGATAGGCGAGAAAGACCTCTCGGCCAATTTGAAAAGCCGCCCATTGAACGAACAAGATAAAAAGCATTCCGGCAACCCCCGTCTTGCCGATGAAAAACCGGCAACGTCGGATTGCTTCTGGACGATTTTCTTCGTTCAGCCAGTAGTCCCGGTTCGGCGTTCCCCACCACGTCCACGGCATTGACAAAAATGACATTGAAGACACAACGAATGCAAGAACTGCCAAAAGGCTGACAGCAATGCTAACCAGCACCGCACGCGCAAATGCGTCCGGTTGCCACGGCAACGAACCGAACGCAAAAGCAATGTTTGCCAGAAAGGTAATGATAAGGAAAGTCCGCATAGCCGCATTGTAGCACAATGTTCTGTTTTTTGTGTCGGCGACCGGCACTGTGTTGTTTGTTAACCGGTACGCAGGCTTCTCCGGTCTGCCTCATCGCTGGCTTGAGATGCCGCTTCGCACAGTTCGTCGAGCGTCATTCCTTCAAAAAGCGTGTGATGAAACTTTGTGTAATCGAAGGGTTCTTTGCTCATCAAATAGATAAATCGACCGGCATCAACAATACCAAACCGATTGATGAGCGTTTGCATTCCCTCCGACATAAGTGTTGTGTCTGTCATAGTTTTAGTCCCTCCGTATATTTTTGAATGAATTGAATGGGATTGACGATTGAAATTTCGTCAACGGGTTTGTTCAGCAATTTACTGTCGGTTGTGATAAAAAAATGGCATTGAGAAACAACCGCACTGGCTATGTGCAACGAGTCCTTCAGATGAATACAGCGGGCTTGCAAAGTCATGGCGATCTGTTTCACTTCTGCATTGGGGCGTATCACGACAAGTGAATGGTCTCTCCAAATTCGGATAGCGTCTCTTCGCGTCTTTATCGGATTGGAATCGTTTTCCAAATCGAGAATGGACGACCAAACGAGTGTAACATTTCCGTTTTTGATTTCTTCTTGGATGAACAGTACCGCCTCTGCTTCCCATCGCACGAGCAGTTGCGATGACTCATCAAACGGACGGTTGAAGCAGCAGTTGTCCAAGTAGATTTTCGGTTTGATGTCGGACATGGACGTATTATACCGTATGTTAGCGGAGCCGCAATCGGAAGAGGGTGAATCGTTCACACAAAGAGCCGGGGATGGAGCATAGCGCAATCCCTGGGTGAACTCCACTAATCCAATCGTAAAACCACGTCGGTAAGAAACACCTCCAGCACCCAAGGAGTTCCAAGCACGTCGTTAATTGCTTGTTTTGCCCTTTCCCTAATGCTTGTTCCAAGTCCTATTTCCCCTAGTTCGTCGGGAATGGACACACTTATAATTTCCGTAATGCGGTCAATAATTTCATTTTCGCATTGGACGTATCGCCTCTGGAACTGATTTTCATCTCTCTTCCGTATGGCAACGTGCATGACCAAAGAAAAGGTCTCGGTCGTGTCGTTTTGTAGCCTACTGACACGAATGGGTCCTTCGCCGATGGGCATTTCGACCATTGCTACTCTTGTCTCGCCCGGTTCTATGTCCGGCGGTACGGACTTTCCGCAACCCAGAAAAGTTGCGAATAGACAAAGCAAGACCAAGATGGACAGCCGATGGAACAGTTTGGACGTTGCTCGAGTCGTAGAATAATTCATGACATTATTTTTGGTAAAAGGCAAAACAAGGAACAGACGCAGTATAGCACATTGTTTTACGATTGCAAAGGATACGTCTCCAGTCCGTCGACAAGTTTCAGGGTTGGAGTGGAAAAGGGCAATGAACCGATTACCCTATTTCCTCAATGCTCCTGATGAATGTTGCGAAAATTGTCATCCTTCTCTCGTTGGTGGACGCGGAGTCTACTTCATTCCCTATGGAACCGGTCTATTCGAGACTCCACGGCGGAAGCATCACCCGTTCGCCGCCTGCAAGAGCAGACTCATGAGCGCAAATACCCACGCACGTCCAGTTTGCCGACTGGACAGCATTAGGCCACGGGTCACGATTTTCATGCAGGGCATTCAAAAATTCGTTGACCATGTGCGGATGTGAACCCCCGTGCCCTCCCCCTTGGATAAAAGACAGATGATCCGCATCGTGAATCGATTGCGTAAAACGGCGAATCGGCTCCGGTAAAAGATGAGCGTAATCGGGAACAGTCACACGGGAGGGGATTTCCGGTTCCGGTTTCTTTGCCGTGTGAATGATGTGTTCCTCGTTTTCGACAAGCGTCCACTCGAAACTTTTTTTCGTGCCATAGACATCGAAACTTTCGCGGTATTGCCGGGCAGTATCGTACAGAAAACGCCAGATGTGTGCTGCAACGTCAGAATCTTTGACTTTGATATGGCACGCCTCCACTGCAAAACGGTTGCCGGACTTTTGCGCAATGTCGTCCCGAACCCTGCCCGATCCGAAACAGGAAACGTATTCAGCGCGACCATTGAGGATACCCAAGACCGGACTGACGACGTGCGTCGCATAGTACATCGGGATCATTCGCTCCCAATATTCGGGCCAACCGTCCATATCTTGCGGATGCGATGCCTGCATGTACTGGATTTCTCCCAGTTCCCCCTTTTGGTAGAGTTCTCGGATAAACAGGAACTCTCGGGAATAGACGACTGTTTCCGCCATCATGTATTTCAAGCCGGTTTCACGGACTAATTCGACGATCTGTCGGCATTCGTCGATGGTCGTTGCCATCGGTACGGTGCACATGACGTGCTTTCCAGCCCGGAGTGCCGCCATCGACATCCAAGCGTGATCCGGGATCGGCGTGTTGATGTGAACGAAATCGACATCGGGGTCTTTTAGGACATCCTCGTAGTTCGTGTAGAGTTTCTGGATGCCGAAGGTTTCTCCGAGTTTTTTCAGGCTTTCCTCATTGCGCTGGCAGAGGGCGTGGATGTTTCCGAGAGGATGGCTTTGGTAAATCGGAATGAATTCTGCTCCGAAACCGAGTCCGATCATTGCGACGTTGTATTTTTTTTCTGAATTCGCCATAATGCGGTCTTTCTTTTTAGAGGTGAGAAGTCGGGCTTCAACACTATTCTATCATGCCCGTAAGGGAAATAGAAGGTAGGAGTTATGAAGAGAAAACGAGAGTCGGCTAGGAGGACTTTTTGTGACTCGACTAGATAATTTTATCTATTTGGAGTACAATAATCCCTAAACCCTTTTCAATGTACTAGGAGAAACTTTATGAGAAGCACTTTTACAGCGTGCCTTTTACTTTGCGCTTCCTTTGTCGTTGCGCAAAACGATTCCGTCTTTGTCGAAGCAGAAGCCTTCGCCGACAAAGGAGGATGGGTCGTCGACCAGCAGTTCATGGACATCATGGGATCGCCGATCCTCATGGCGCACGGGATGGGCAAACCCGTTGCCGATGCAACTACCGAAGTCCAATTTCCCCGAGCAGGTCAGTACCGCGTCTTCGTGCGGACTC
>Ga0099364_10005880_pt1 | contig 18027 bp, 14 predicted proteins | sample TergutTh196P3_FD_73070 | JGI IMG/M metagenome (GOLD analysis project Ga0099364, IMG submission 73070) | Microcerotermes parvus P3 segment gut microbial communities from Pointe-Noire, Republic of the Congo - Th196 P3 | ecosystem: Host-associated > Arthropoda: Insects > Digestive system > Gut ...
GTACGCGGATTGGATTATTATGTCCGCACAGTTTTTGAATTTATCACCGACGAAATTGGAGCACAGGGAACAGTATGCGGAGGCGGACGTTATGACGGTTTAGTTAAAACCTTAGGCGGAGCAGATGTTTCAGGACTTGGATTCGCGATGGGTGTTGAGCGTTTGTTGTTGCTTATGGAACAAACAAACGTCGAATTTCCACAGCAAAACCCATGCAAGCTTTATATATGCAACGCGGGAGAAAATTGTAAAATAAAAGTATTAGAAACAGTTTCCAAACTTAACAATATCGGTGAATACTGCGAATGTGATGAAACAGGACGCGGATTAAAAGCTCAAATGAAATACGCAGATAAAATAGGAGCAAAATACACCGCTGTTATCGGTGATGATGAACTAATAAGCGGTATTATCCGCATTAAAAATATGCAAACAGGGGAAGTATCGGAAAAACAGTTGAATCATGTTGAGAAGTGGAAACTATGAACAAATAACAAATTATAGGGGATGTATTTATTCGTTTTGTAGGAGGAATATTATGGAAATGTCTCGAGTGAAAACAGAAGGTCAAATTACTATCCCTGTTTCGATAAGAAAGTTACTTGGACTCAAGGAAGGGGATAAAATAGCTTTTTTAAAACAAAATGGAAAAGTTTATATTGAAAATGCGGTAAAAGTTGCATTTCGCGAAATACAACAAGCTTTTGAGGGCGAAGCGGAAAAAAACGGAATTATAAACGAAGAAGATGTAAATAAACTTGTGAAAGAAGTGCGAAGAGAACTTTGGGAAGATAAAGCACTCGAAAATCAAAAACTCACACAAACAACGTCCGAAGTTGCACAAAATTTTTTAACATCAATACAAGAAATTCGAAAAGAATTCACAACGGATGATATAATAGCACTTGATGAATTAGAAAATGGTAAATACAAACCAATATTTGAAAACAGGAGTACAGAATTATGATTTATGCTCTTGATACAAACACTATTTCTAATTTACTTCGTGGAGAAGGAAATGTTGAAATGAATTTTCAACATGAAATTATACAATCTGGGAATTTTTATACAATACCGCTTATAGTCGTTTTTGAAATTAAACGTTGGTTGCTTGATAAACCCTCAAAACAACTTCAAACTTTCGCAAAGCAATTTGATTTATTATTTAATAATATTGAAAACAAATCGGAGATGCCGTTGACTGTTTGGAATAAAGCTGCCGAAATTTATATTTCACTTAAACAAAAAGGTCAATTAGTTAATGAATTTGATATATTGATAGCAGCTTATTGTTTAATTAACGATTATACATTAATTACAAGAAATGTAAAAGATTTCAAACGCATTGATGGATTGAATATCGTTAATTGGTTTGATTGATATTTGAATGCATAGCTCTTATTTGTTTTAATAAGAGCTATTTGTAATATCAACACCCCTTATAACATTATGAAAGAGGTAGCAAAAATGGAGTTTTATAATCGTAGTGAAGAACGTACCGGAGTACAGGAAAGTCAAATGTATAACTCAAAATTTGATGTTCAATGTGATTTTATTATGGTGTATGGAATTGACGATACACTCGAATCCAGAATAGCAGAATTTAAAAAGAGAGGTTACATAATTCACCTTATGACAGGTGTGGCATGGGGTAAATATGTGGATTATCTCGACGGAGAATTTGACGGACGAGAACATTGGGATGAAGGGCAGAAAATGAGAGACGGTACAGATGTTTCTCATGGAGCATTGACACCATATATGGTACCGACTGTATCATTCGCAAATTATCTTGTGAGTAAATTAAAACGAGCGGTCGATGCAGGAGTCGAAGCTATACATTTAGAAGAACCGGAATTCTGGGTAAAATCCGGGTATTCCGAAGCTTTCAAACGTGAATGGGGAATATATTACAAAGAACCCTGGCAAGACCCTGCGGAATCGGCGGAAGCACAATTTAGAGCCTCTAAATTAAAATCGCATATGTATGCACGTACGTTAGACCGCTTGTCTTCTGAATTAAAAGAATATGCAAAAGTAAAATACAATCGTGATTTGCGTTTTTATGTGCCCACACATTCATTGATAAATTATACTCATTGGAGGATAGTTTCTCCCGAAGGCGCATTGCAAGACATTGCGGGGGTTGACGGATATATCGCACAAATTTGGACAGGAACATCACGCACAAAAAATGTTTATGAAGGCATATTGAAAGAACGCACTTTTGAAACAGCATTTTTAGAGTACGGTGTTATGCAGGAACTTGTCAGAGGAACAGAAAAACGAATGTGGTTTTTACATGACCCGATTGAAGACAATCCAAGATATGACTGGGAAAATTACCGCAAAAATTATTTTAAAACAGTAGTTGCATCTTTATTCCATCCGAAAATATATCATTTTGAAGTATGCCCATGGCCGAACAGAGTTATGAACGGAAAATATCCGCGCGGAAAAGACGGCGAGCCTATCCCTGCCGATTATGCGACAAACTTACTTACCATTATGCACACCTTGCGTGATATGAAACAAGATAAATACAGTTTTGACAAAGAAAGTTGTGCAGTAGACAATTCCGATAATGCAACTGTTGCAAAAGATAGTGTAAGCAAAACCGATAACATAATTACTGCAAAGAAAAAAAATGCAAACAAAACCGATAACACAATCGGAATATTAATGGCGGATTCGGGTATGTTCCAAAGACAATTTCTTGATGTGCCGCAAGAGCAAACATTAATTGACGGACACCCTGTTTTAAATGACGGTCAAGAAGACGAATTAAACGACATAGCTTGTTTCAACGCATTTTATGGTCTGTCGTTGCCTTTATTAAAACAAGGTTTGTCAGTACGCCCTGTACAACTTGATAATATACGGCGTTTCCCAAATTATCTTAAAAACTATAATACTTTGGTGTTAAGTTATGAATTTATGAAACCGGAATATCCCGATATTCACAATGCATTAGCAGGCTGGGTAAACGACGGCGGCACATTAATTTATGTCGGCGACGGAAGTGACCCATTCCATGACATCCGCCATTGGTGGACAGAAAACGGATATAAAAACCCTGCACAACATTTATTTGAATGTTGTGGATGTGGCAAAAAACTTAAAAACGGCTTGCACGAATTCGGCAAAGGTTGGTTAGGGCATATGAATATCGCTCCTCGTGATATTGCACTGGATAAAAATATCACCAACAAATACCGTGATTTTGTCGAGGAAGCATTAAACACAAGGGGAATTGTATGGAATAAAAAATCTGATATAATATTACGCCGTGGAAAGTACGTTATAACCGCGGTAATGGACGAATATGACGAAGATAAGAAATATGTTTTGAAAGGCACTTATTTTAATTTATTCACCCCCATGATTGACATAGAAGAAAACCCCGAATTAAAAACAGGCAGTGTGGGGTTATATATTGACGTTGATAAAATCAAAAAGACAAACAAATCAGAAATCATAGCGATTTCTTCAAGAGTAGATGATTTTAAGGAAACGAAAAAAACCTTGAGATTTACAGCAACAGGCCCTGAAAATGTTATGGTAAGCGCAAGAATCTATATGAAAAATGCTCCTTTGAAAGTCAAAGCAGTATTGAACGGAAACCCCATGGAAATTACTTGTGATTACGACAAAAAAACATCGACCGTTCTATTAAGATTTTGGAATTCCCCCGACAGCGTACAGATTACGATAAGTTTTTAAAGTGACCAGTGTTTTGTGAGTAGTGGTCAGTGGTCATTGATCAGTGATCAGATTCTAATACAGTGACCAGTTTCCAGATTCCACAATATCTGTTATCTGTTACTTGTTATCTGTTATTTGTCATTTGTCATTTGTAATTTATTATTTTTTATTTATTTTAGGGAAAGGAAAGTTGTAAAAATGAAAAAGCCATTAATTTTGAGAGTCATATGTTTAGCTATTGCGGGAGTAATGCTGCTCGGAGTTGTTTTTACCGTGATTTTTAGCGTAGCCGCTGACGATTCTGTCGAAGAAATACCGGAAGAAACGCCATTACCGGGATATACGTTAGAAATTGACGGTTCTAATGCAACGATAACGAGTTATTATCCGGAAACACAAGAAGAAGATGAAATTGTGATCCCCGGAGTAATTGACGGTTTTACTGTTGTTTCTATTGGCAATGGAGCTTTTGCCGGAAATGGATTTGTGAAAAAAATTACAATTCCAAACAACGTTACAAGTATAGGCGAAAACGCTTTTTTAGATTGCATACTTCTTGAAACTATTATTATTCCCAATTCTGTTACACAAATAGGCAACGGTGCATTTATGAACTGCACAAGATTAGACGATGTAAAATTACCCGGCAATCTTGAACATATCAGCGATAATTTATTTAACGGCTGTTCATATCTTTATGACATACAATTACCCACGGGTTTAAAAACTATAGGAGAATCCGCATTTTCAAATTGCAGTAGTCTGTCAAAAATAAATCTTCCTGCGAATCTTACAATAATAGGAAATTCAGCTTTCAGAAATTCCACTCTTTTTGCTGTAACTCTCCCTTCGAGAGTAACAAGAATTGGAGAAAATGCATTTTCCGGGTGCGGAAGACTTGAAACAATTAATATTCCTGTCAGTGTTACGCAAATAGGGACAAACGCATTTAACGGATGCTCGCGGTTAACTATATTTGCCGACAACAATTCAACCGCACACAAATATGCAGTTGACAACAGATTAAGATTCAGACGTAGGGGGTATAATATAGTAAGATTTATCGCGGATAATTGGGTAATGGAAACAAAAGAAGTAAAAACCGGAAGCAAAGTGACAAAACCAACAAGTTCAAAAATGAAGTTCAAAAATCATACTTTCATAAATTGGTACAACAGTCCGTATGCCACTGTGAGATTTAATCTCAACAATAATATTACCAGAGATGTCGATGTTTTCGCTTTATATGAAAGAAATCCTTTGCCTTTGTCTTCTGTTAAAAAATCGAAAGTGACTAAAGGCAAGGTAAAAATAAATTGGAAAACAACAAGAGGACATAAATATGAAGTGCAAAGGTCAACAAAAAAATCCTCGGGTTTTAAAAGAATATCAACAACATCAAAAAGCTCAGTAACCGCAAGCAAATTAAAAAAGAAAAAAACATATTATTTCAGAGTAAGACAGTATAAAACAGTAAGAAATGTAAAAGTATATAGTAATTATAGTAAGGTTTTGAAAGTGAAAGCGTGAGCGGAGTGGTCAGTGACCAGTGACCAGTGGTCAGAAATAGTAGTCAGTGACCAGTGACCAGTGGTCAGAAATAGTGGTCAGTGGTCAGTGACCAGTGGTCAGAAATAGTGGTCAGTGGTCAGAAATAGTGGTCAGTGGTTAGTGACCAGTGGTTAGTGATCAGTGGTCAGTATTGACATAAACAGGAAAATATTTATTATTTTTGCTTTATTATTTATTATTTGTTAAAGAGGTACTCTATGAATAAAATCAATAAAATTACAATAAAAAATTTCACGGTTTTTGAGGATATAACTATAGACTTTGCGGATGGGGTAAATATTTTCATCGGTGAGAACGGTACGGGAAAAACACATTTATTGAAATTTATGTATGCTTATTTAAATAAGCTTTCACTTCATAAAGTGTACGGAACAAAAGATACAACAGAATTAAAACGAGATAGAACATATTGCGATATTGAATATGCGTTTAATTCTGATGAACTTAAAAAAATTACAAAATATGATGTGTTTTGCAAATCAAATTCAAAACCGAAAGCTTTTTTTATTTCCGCAAAAGATATGCTCACACATTCAAAAACGATTACTTGGTTAGCAAGAGAATATAGCAACACAATGGCTTTCGACGATACTTTTGTAAACGTTGTTCACAAGGCATTAAATCCTAATCCTGATAAAATTCCACAAATTGCAAAAAACATTACACCAAAATTAGAAAATATTGTTGGCGGAAAAATATTTATTGAAAACGAAGAGTTTTATATAAAAAGAAAAGATAAAAAAATAAGATTTTCAATAGTAGCAGAAGGGTTGAAAAAGTTCGGTTTACTTTGGCAATTGCTTATGAATGAAAGTATAACCAAGGACACTGTTTTATTTTGGGACGAGCCGGAAGCTAATATAAATCCGATATTAATACCCGAACTTGTTGATATTTTGCTTGAGCTTTCCCGTCAAGGGGTGCAGTTGCTTATTTCCACACATGATTATCTTTTTGCAAAATATGTTGAAGTAAAAATGCAAGAAAGCGATAATGTAGCGTTCCATTCGCTTTATCCTACAGATAATGGTGTAAAATGCGAAACAGCGAGCAAATTTGATTATCTTGATAACAATAGTATAACAAATGAAAATGTTAAACTTTACGAAGAAGAAATTAAAAAGGTGATGGAATGAAAGAAGTTATACATTCAGATATAAAATTTCGTTATGAAGAAGATGATTGCTTTGAAATCGAAAATTCTAAACTTCATTCTATAATAAATAATAAAATCGGCGAAATAAAAACCGTAGAATTTGTATGGTATAGACGCGAAAAAGATGTTTTGCTTTTTATTGAAGCAAAACCAAGTTTTTCGAATCCTAATAATCCGCCTAAAAAAGAAGGTCACGGATTTGATGCAAATATTGATGAAATATATCAAAAATTTATTTGTTCTCTTGAACTTTATTTCGCGGCAATATTAAAAAGACAGAATGATAATGAAATTTGTGAAAATTTAAAAACACTTAATTACAAAGCTATAGATATAAAATGTTTACTTATTATAAAAGGTCATACAAAAATAGCTTGTCGTAATATAATGAATACTCTTAGTAAACGCTTGAAAAAACATATGGAAATATGGAAAATCAAAATAGGTGTACTTAATGACGAAATTGCTTTACAATATGGGATAATTAATGGGATAATAAATACATAATAAAAAGGCGAAATATAAATATGTTAAAATCCAAGTTAGAAAAAATCTTATTAAAAACGCAAAAACCTTCACGGTATACCGGAGCTGAACCTGGAGCGGTTGTCAAAAACTCCGATGAAATTTCCGTGAGGTTTGCTTTTTGTTTCCCTGATACATATGAAATAGGGATGTCGCACCTCGGCGGTAAAATCATATACGGATTGTTGAACAATACCGATTATATATGGTGCGAACGGGTATTTGCTCCATGGTTGGATTTTGCCGAATTAATGTATGAAAATGACATTCCGCTATATTCACTGGAAAGTTATACCCCTTTGTGCGAATTTGATATTATCGGATTTACGCTGCAATATGAATTGTCGTACACCAACATACTGAAAATGCTGGATATGGGGAAAGTTCCGTTATTGGCATCTGAACGCACCGGATTGAAAAATTTAGTTATCGGCGGCGGACCTTGCGCTTGCAATCCCGAGCCTTTATGCGATTTTTTTGACTTGTTTGTATTGGGAGAAGGCGAAGAAGTCACCCTCGAATTAACTGCACTATACAAAAAAGCGAAAGAGCAAAACATCACAAAAACCGAATTTTTAGAACAAGCTGTCCAAATTCAAGGAATATATGTGCCGTCTTTTTACGATGTTGAATATAATACAAATGGAACTGTTTCAAAAATAATTGCAAAAAACAACACCCCCGAAAAAATCACAAAACGTATTATAAAAGATTTAGACGCCGTGTATTTCCCCGAAAATTTTATTACACCATATATTCAAATTGTACACGACCGCGCTATGCTGGAAATTATGCGCGGTTGTAAACGCGGCTGCCGTTTTTGTCAAGCGGGGTTTATTTACCGTCCTATTCGTGAAAAAACTCCCGAAACTTTGTGTGAAAACGCAAAAGCTCTTTGCGAAAATACAGGATATGACGAAATTTCATTAACATCTCTATCCACAAGCGATTATACAAAATTAGAGCCTTTGTTAAACGAAATACTTGATTATACCGATAAAAACAAAATAAACTTGTCATTACCGTCATTGCGTATTGATAATTTCCCACCCGAACTTTTGGAAAAAATCTTGAAAGTGCGAAACAGCGGACTCACTTTCGCCCCCGAAGCAGGGACACAGCGGTTGCGAAACGTCATCAACAAAAATGTTACAGATGACGATATAACAAACGCGTGCAAAACCGCATTTTCCGGCGGTAAAAACTCGGTCAAATTATACTTTATGATGTGTCTGCCCACCGAAACCGACGAAGATATAAAAAGCATTATAAAAACAGCGCAAGATGTGTTGGATATATATTACAATATGCCGAACCGTCCAAAAGGCGGCATTACAATTTCTGTCTCTGTTTCGGTATTTGTTCCCAAGCCTTTTACGCCGTTTCAATGGCGAGGACAAGACACACTGGATGAAATATTACGCAAACAAAAGATTTTGACATCATGCAATAAGTCCAAAAAAATAAAATAAAATTACCACGAGCCATATCAATCAAGAATAGAAGCCGCATTAGCAAAAGGCGACCGCCGCACAGGAAAAGTGCTGTTATCCGCATATAAAGCAGGATGTTGGATGGACAGCTGGGACGAATGTTTTGATTACAAAAAATGGGAATCCGCTTTTGCATCAGAAAATCTAACCATAGATTTTTACGCCTGCCGCAAACAAGAATACGAAGAAACACTACCCTGGGAACATTTGGATTACATGGTGAAGCGGGAGTATTTGATGGCAGAGAATAAAGACAAATGACAAATAACAGATGACAGATAACAGATAATGAACGATGAACAATGAACAATTATGGATTTATTGGTAGGACGGTCAACCCCCATTTTTTACTAAAGTAAAAAATCCCCCCAAAATTAGATTTTAGATTGTAGATTTTAGACATTAGACAATGCAATGGGATTGTAGGGGCGGCAATCTGCCGCTCGTCCCGATAAATATATTATACCGCGGGCGGCAGATTGCCGCCCCTACAAAATAGACAGTAGACATAAGATATTAGACATAAAATAACAATTATTGGAACATGAGGAGCGCAAACATTATATCGTCGTTGCGAATTAGACGATAGATGTAAGATTTTAGATTTTAGACGATATAAACAACAATTTCGGGAACATGAGGAGCACAAACTATATATCGTCGTTGCGTTTGGACAGCGGTGCGAAAAAGCAAAGAAAATACAGAGACCTAACCAACCGAGAGCAAACGACGATTAGTAAACTGTCTTGGTGTCAGCTCAGGGGGTTTTTAGGGGGAACGCCTAAACGACTTTTGGTTACTTTGTGTCGCTACAAAGTAACTGCGCTGTCGGGCGCAATCCCGACAAACCTTCTTCTCCGCTGAAGCCAGCGGTAAAAAGATGCAAAACGAGGGTTTTGTGCAACGGTACGCCCAGTGTGCGTACCCTACAAAATAAAAAATGTCGATTTCGCGGCATGAGCGAAAAAAGATTTTGCTTACTTTTTTAAAAAAGTAAGTGCCCATCGCGGCACAAGCGAAAGGAAATAAAAAATTGTTTGATATTCGAGTTTTCTATACAAAAACAGGAATGGCGAAATATACCTCTCATCTTGATATGAACAGGCTTTTTTCCCGTGCGATAAAACGGGCAAAACTTGATGTTTGGTATTCGCAAGGGTTTAATCCGCATATTTATATTTCATTTTCACAGCCTTTGCCTTTGGGATATGAAAGCCTTTGCGAAAGTTTTGATGTAAAACTTTTAAATAAAAACGATATTAATATCGTAAAAAATGAATTAAATAAATGCTTACCAAGCGGTATTCAAGTGACAAAAGCCAATTTCCCCGGAAATAAAACATCTGATATTACCAAAGCTTGTTATAGCATTAAAATATATTCAAATTCTCTTGAAAAACTGTATGATTCTTTGAAAAATTATCTTTGTCAAGATTCATTGATAGTTGATAAAAAAACGAAAAAAGGAATAACTTCGATAGATTTAGCTCCTTTAATTTATAAAAAAGATTTGATTTTAACCGAAAATTATGTTAAACTTGAAATTGTTTTACCCGCGGGGATAAAACAAAATATTAACCCTACATTAATTATAGATAATTTTACCGGGGATTTTGATAATGTAAATGTTTTAAAAACATCATTACTATGTACAAACGGCAATGAATTTAAGTAGACCACTTCGGAAACTGCACATTACGTCGCTATCCTCCCTTGCAATATGTGTGTAAACGGCAATGAGTATAGGTAACATCCGAAAACTTGCTTTGAATAGAAAGGAAGCCAATTAATTATGCGAAAGACAAAAATTATATGTACGTTAGGGCCTTCTACTGATGATGAAAATGTTTTAGAAAGTTTAATTAATGCAGGCATGAATGTTGCCCGATTTAATTTTTCTCATCAAGGACATGACGAGCATACAAAAAGATTGAATTTACTTATAAAAACACGCGAAAAGCTGAACAAACCTATAGCCGCACTCATGGATACGAGAGGGCCTGAAATACGTCTGCATAAAATAAAAGACGGAAAAACGGTTATAAAACAGGGCGATACTTTCACTCTTTACACCAATGAAATTTTGGGGGATAATGAAAAAGCCTCTATTACCCATAAAAATATATACCGTGATGTTGAAAAAGGAACTCGTATACTCATTGACGATGGAATAATTGAGCTTAAAGTCGAAAATTTTGATATAGAAAAAGTTGAATGTACCGTAATAAACGGCGGTGTTATTTCCGACCGCAAGGGGTTAAATATCCCCGGAGCAAATCTTTCACTGCCTTACATGAGTGACAGCGACAGGGAAGATATAATATACGCCATAGAAAACAATTTTGATTTTATTGCGGCATCTTTTGTTCGCAGTTCTACAGATATTATCCAAATTCGTGATTTATTGCGTGGGCACGACGGCGAAAGCATGAAAATTATCGCGAAAATCGAAAATGCTGAGGGTGTTAAAAATATAGATGAAATCATGAAAGTAGCAGACGGGGTAATGATAGCTCGCGGTGATTTAGGGGTAGAAATCCCTTATGAACAACTTCCTGCAATCCAAAAAGAACTTATACAAAAAGCATATAGTGCAGGAAAACCGGTTATTACAGCAACCCAAATGTTGGAAAGCATGATCAACAATCCGCGTCCTACCCGTGCGGAAGCTAACGATGTAGCTAATGCGATTTATGACGGTACAAGCGCTATTATGTTATCGGGAGAAACAGCAGTAGGAAAATATCCCTTAGAATCAGTACAAGCAATGACAAAAATTGCAATAAACACAGAAGACGACATTGATTATTTAAGAAAATTTAAAATACGTCCGGAAAATCCTGAGCATAATCCGACAAATGCTATATCCGAAGCAACGGTAACTATAGCGCATAATCTATATGCAAAAGCGATTATCACAGTGACAAAATCGGGAGAAACTGCAAAAATGATAAGTAAATTCAGACCCAATTCATATATTATCGGTGGAACAACCGATGAAAAAGTATGCCGTCAAATGAATTTATCATGGGGAGTTATGCCGATAATGATTGAGGAAGAAACAGATACGGACGAATTATTTCAACATTCAATAAACCGTTCGGTAGAGCATGGATTCATCGAAAAAGGCGATATTATAGTAATTACCGCAGGAGTTCCACTCGGATTCCCCGGCAACACAAACATGGTAAAAGTACAAGAAGTTTGAATGAAAGCATTCAAACAGGGGAATTTAGTTTGAATGAAGGCATTCACACAGGGAAATTTTTGCTTTTGCGAAATTTTTATGGTGAATTTAAATTACATCTACGCAAAAATTGTTAGGATTTAGGGCATAGGATTTAGGGATTAAGGTATCGCTTTGCGATAATATTTAAAAAATTGAATGAAGGCATTCACACAGGGGAATTTTTGCTTTTACGAAAATTAATATGGTAAATTAAAATTACATCTACGCAAAAATTATTAGGAATTAGGGGATAGGATTTAGGGATTAAGGTATATGGAACATGATTTATTGGAAAAGGTGAAATCTCCTGATGATATAAAATCTATGTCATTAAAGGAACTTGAGATTTTGTGTGAAGAGATTAGAAAAACTCTTGTCAATACGGCTTCTGTCACAGGCGGGCATCTTGCTTCTAATTTAGGGGTAGTTGAATTGACGGTTGCTTTACATAAAGTTTTTAATTCACCTTGCGACAAATTAATTTTTGACGTGGGGCATCAATGTTATACCCACAAAATATTAACAGGGCGGTTTGACAAATTCCACACTTTGCGGCAAGAAGACGGAATCTCGGGGTTTTTACGCCCTGCTGAAAGTGAACATGATGTTTTTGTTTCAGGTCATGCTTCTACATCAATTTCGGTTGCTTGCGGTTTTTGCACGGCTTCTATTTTGTCGGGGGAAAACAATCATGTTATATCTATTATCGGCGACGGTTCTTTTACCGGAGGAATGGCTTATGAAGCGTTGAATAATGCAGGGAATTTACATAATTTGATTGTAATTTTAAACCATAATGAAATGTCAATATCAAAAAATGTAGGTTCGTTTGCAAGATATATTACCAAACTCAGAACACGCCCTATTTACATGAATGCTAAATCACGGTTGGAAAGATTTCTTGACCATGTTCCGATAATTGGAAAAAAGACAAAAAAATTCTTGATAACATCAAAATCAAAAGTGAAAAATATTGTTTTGGGTACAAATTTTTTTACGGATTTAGGATTTATATATTACGGACCGATTGACGGACATAATTTAAAAGAACTCATTAATGTTTTTGAACAAATTAAAAATTCAAAAGGCCCGTTTTTACTCAATATCACAACAACAAAAGGCAAGGGATACGAACACGCAGAAGAAAACCCCGGTGCTTTTCACGGAGTAAACAAATTTGACGTAGAAACCGGAAACCCGGATTGTTGTGATAAAAATTGTTTTTCAACTGTTTTTGGACAAGAACTCACTAAATTAGCTTATAACGACAAAAAAATATGTGCTATTACCGCCGCAATGAAATATGGGACAGGCTTACAATATTTTTCTCCTGTTCATAAAAATCGTTTTTTTGACGTAGGAATCGCAGAACAACACGCAGTTACTTTTGCAGGGGGGCTTGCAAAAGGAGGCTATACCCCTGTTTTTGCAGTGTACTCATCATTTTTACAACGTGGATATGACCAAATAATCCACGACATCGCTATCGATGGGCAAAAAGTAGTTTTTGCGGTTGACCGTGCAGGGGTTGTACCATCGGACGGCGAAACTCATCAAGGAATTTTTGACACCGCATTTTTATCAAATATCCCGAATGTAACAATATATTCGCCGTCGTCATATAAAGAACTTGAAATATATTTGCACAAAGCAATTTATGATACTAAGGCATTGTCGTTTGTGCGTTATCCGCGCGGAAAAGAACCGGAATATACCATAAAAAATCCTGCGGCGGAAGATTTTACGATGCAAAAAAATAACGGTGATATATTGTTAATTACATACGGACGGTTATACAGTAATGTGTATAAAGCATCATTAATGTTAAAAGAAGATAACATCAAAACAGACATAATGAAATTAAACAAAATAACACCGTTAAATAATAAAGCGATAAAAACCGCGGCACAATACAAACATATATACTTTTATGAAGAGGGAATAAAAACAGGGGGAATAGGAGAACATTTTCTTTATAAATTAAATTTAGCAAAATATAAAAACGGTTTCACACTAACTGGAATTGACGACGAATTTATTCCGGTAGCAGAAGTAGATTCAATACTAAAAAAATTAAAATTAGACGCGAATGGTATATACCGTCAAATAAAAAATAATAAATAATAAATAAAAAATTGTCCTAAATCCTATATCCTAAATCCTATATCCTAAATACACCCCCGCCGAAGGCGGTGGTGTATGTATGTACATTAAGCAAATTTTATTATTTCCGCGAAATCTTTTGATTTTAGTGATGCTCCGCCTATTAATCCGCCGTCTACGTCGGGTTTTGCAAGCAGTTCTTCGGCGTTTTGAGCGTTCATTGAGCCGCCGTATTGAATTGTTGCTGCGTTTGCAGTTTCGTTGTTGAACAAATCACTTATAACACCGCGAATTACTGCGCAAACTTCGTTTGCTTGTTCGCTTGTGGCGGTTTTTCCTGTGCCGATTGCCCAAACGGGTTCGTATGCGATAACGACTTTTTCCATTTGTTGTTCGGTAATATCTTTTAATGCGATTTTAGTTTGTAATGCCACAAGTTCGTTTGTTATGCCGTTTTCGCGGTCGGGCAGCATTTCCCCAACGCATAATATTACTGTCAACCCTGCGTTTAACGCCGCCTTTACACGTAAATTTACGGTTTCATCTGTTTCGGCAAAATATTGACGCCGTTCTGAATGTCCGATAATAACATATTCAACGCCGAGTTCGGTCAGCATATTTGCTGATATTTCCCCTGTATATGCACCGGATTCTTTAAAATGTACATTTTGTGCTCCTACTTTTATATTAGAATTTTCGATTGCTTGTACGGCAGTTTCTAAATTTGTAAAAGGAACACATACCACGACTTCACAACTCGCATTTGCGGTTAAAGGTTTTATTTGCTCGATTAATTCTTTTGTTTGTTTGCGGTCATTGTTCATTTTCCAATTCCCCGCAATGACATTTTTACGTGCTTTACTCATATAATTTTTAACTCCTAACATTTTTTATATTTTTGCAATCGCATTTAGATATGCGAAAATGCTTGATTCTATTATGTCTGTGGAAAGACCGCGACCTGTTATTATGTTATTTTCATGCTTTATCTTAACGATAACTTCACCCATTGCATCTTCACCTTCGGTTACTGAACGTATGGTGTAACTGTCCAAATGATGTTCTTTTTCTGTTATAATATCAATAGCTTTAAATACGGCATCAATAGGGCCGTCGCCTTTAGATTGTGCTTTTCGTTCCTCGTTTTCGATTTTGCTTATTGTGTCCGATATTGACAAATGCACGCAAGCGTAAGGTGTTTTGGAAGTTCCCGTGCTTACACTGTAATTAATAAGTTTATATGTTTTATCATAATTTATATGTCTTTGCCCTGCAATTGCTTCTATGTCGAGGTCTGTTACAACTCTCTTTTTTTCTGCCAAAGTTTTAAATTTCACAAAAGCATCTTCGAGTTCTTTTTCGTTTAAATTATATCCCAAAGCAGTTATGCGTTCTAAAAGTCCGTGTTTGCCTGAATGTTTGCCCAAAATCATTTTGTTTTCTAAAATTCCGATTGATTGAGGCGTCATTATTTCATAAGTCGTACGTTCTGCAATCACTCCATGTTGATGTATTCCGGATTCATGCGCGAACGCGTTAGCTCCTATGATAGATTTATTAGGAGGAGCAGGGATTCCTATTATTGAAGATAAAAGACGGGAAGTGCGGTATATTCTTGTAGAATCTATGTTTGTTTTTACATCATAAAAAGACTCGCGGGTCTTGATTCCCATTACAATTTCTTCCAAAGATGCGTTCCCGGCTCGTTCGCCTATTCCGTTTATTGTACATTCAATTTGTGTTGCTCCCGCACGCATTGCGGCAAGTGAATTTGCGGTTGCAAGCCCTAAATCATCATGACAATGTGTAGAAATATCAACTTTTTCAACACCGTTAACGTGTTGTTTTATATATTTCACAAGTTTATACATTTCTTCCGGAGTACAATACCCCACTGTGTCCGGGATATTTATTACATTGGCTCCGTTTTCGATAGCAACCGAAAAAACTTCCGCCAAAAATGCAGGTTCTGAACGTGTAGCATCTTCCGCCGAAAACTCCACATCGCCGCATAATTCAGAGGAATATCGGACGTGTTCTTTTATGATTTCCAACACTTGTGAGGGAGTTTTTTTTAATTTATGTTTCATATGAATATCGCTTGTGGATAAAAAAAGATGGATTCGAGGTTTTACCGCATATTTTATGGCTTGATAAGTGCGGTCTATATCTGCCTTTAGAGCACGGGATAAAGAAGTAACAACGGCGTTTTTTACAGCTTTAGATATTTGCCTGACTGCCTCAAAATCTTCAACAGAAGAATTTGCAAAACCCGCCTCAATAACATCAACTTGTAACTTTTCAAGTTGTTCGGTTATTTCCAACTTTTCCGCAATATTCATACTGCACCCAGGGGATTGTTCCCCATCTCGCAATGTAGTATCAAAAATTTTTATCGTTTTCATTTTTCAACATCCCTATATATAATGCCTTTACTATACTATAAAATAAACAAAAAATAAGCCGTCCAACCAAGCAAGGCGATGGCTTATTTTTTAAACATATAAAATAAAGTTAGCCATACACCGCTTGTGGTGTATCGACTTAGGGGGAGTGTTAAATCTTGTTAGAGCAAGATTTTTACACTCTCTCTTCGTTATGTTTTCATTTTATCATAAAATTTTTAATTTGTCAATAAAAATTTTAAAATGTATATTTTCCGATTTATGGTAAATAATAAAGCTATAATAATGGCGGCAAAGGTTTTCAGATGTCGCCTAATAAAAGGAGTGAGTAAAAGTGTCGAACATTACTTCAAAAGAATTGACAGCAATTGACGATCAACTTAATTTAGAAGAAAATATGGTTAAAAAATTCAAAATGTATGCGCAAACTTGCACAGACCCTCAACTCAAAAGCAAATGCGAACAAATCGCATCAAAACATCAAAATCATTACACACGGTTATTGAACCAATTAAGTTAGAAAAGGAGAGATTTCGAGTGCAAATAAACAATTCACAATTCGATGATAAAACAATTATGCAAGATGCGTTGGCATCACAAAAATTTTTAACAAGCGGATTTAATACTTTCGCAAATGAATGTGTAACACCACAAGTCAGAAATGAATTTATGTCAATTCTAACAGAAGAACATCAAATTCAATCAGAAGTTTTTGACGAAATGCAAAAGCGGGGTTGGTATCAAACTCAACCCGCAGATCAAGCAAAAATAAGTCAAACCAAAAGTAAATTTAGTGGGATGAATGTGTAAAAATATTATATATGCACCCCCGCCGCCGGCGGGGGTGCATATATATTAGGATTTAGGAATTAGGAATTAGGTTATTAATACCAATAAAATTACGAGTGCACTCGCCCGCCGTTGGCGGGCGAGTGCACAATAAAAGGAAGTCTTATGTTTAAAAAGAAAAAAGATAAAAATAAACCTATGCAAAAAGTGCGAGAAATTGTAAATGCTATACCGTCAAATAATGACCCTCAAGGCAGTTATACAGGAAAACCTGTGTTTCAAGATAAAAAGCCTATACAAGATGCAGATGATATATAAATAAAACAACCCCCCACTTGCCGAACGGCAAGTGGGGGGGAATAAATAAACACCCTCCGCCGTTGGCGGAGGGTGTTTGCATTATCACTAAGATTATCTAACTTTATATTTTCTTCTGACTTGACGGCTTTGCATGAATCCGCTTCGAACTGCGATAACTCTCACTGTAGTGTTTTTGTTGATTCTGAGAGTTTTTGATTTGTTTGGATTAACTTTAGTTCTTGTCTTAGTCGTCGGTGCTTTGCCGTTTGTTGTGTAATATAATGTGATATTTTTCGGAGCTCTTAGTGTGATTCTGTATCCTCTTCTTGCTGTTTTTGCTTTAGGTACGGCTTTGTTGTTAGGTGTGGGTGTTACTCCTCTGAAAGTTGTGACATCTAATTTTGCACTTGTACGTGATGCGTTACGTGTTGCAGTTGCTCTGATCCTTACATAGAAGCTATATTTTGTATTTGCTTTCAACCTGCTGAATACCGGACTGGTTTGCCATGTTCTTCCGTCTCTACTGTATTCTGCTCCTGAAACTGTTCTTAGTGTTACTCTGTTGTTTGTACGGCTTGCTAATACCGGTCTTTTCGGTGCATTCGCTCCGTCTGCTTTTGCAATCGCCGCTATTTGAGCACTTATAACACTTCCTGTGCAATTTGCCGCTGTTACTATAACGCTGATTCTTTGCCCTATATCCGCTTGTACAAGTCTGTATGTTGCACTTCTCGCACCTTGGATATTTGT
>Ga0099364_10005881_pt1 | contig 18027 bp, 16 predicted proteins | sample TergutTh196P3_FD_73070 | JGI IMG/M metagenome (GOLD analysis project Ga0099364, IMG submission 73070) | Microcerotermes parvus P3 segment gut microbial communities from Pointe-Noire, Republic of the Congo - Th196 P3 | ecosystem: Host-associated > Arthropoda: Insects > Digestive system > Gut ...
CGATTGTTATGCGCAATCTGTGGTTTATGAATGATGACGGAAGGCTTGATGTCATACAGGTAGAAACCGGCATCTCCTCCGGTACATTTACGGAAATCCGCGTTGAAGATGATCTTGAAGGAAAACAGGTGATCTTGCGGGAGAGAATCTAAGTGTCCAAAGTCATTGAGCTGCGGGGCATCAAGCGTGAATACCGCATGGAAAGCAAGCTTGGCGAAGAAGAAGTCGTTGTGCGGGCCCTGCGCGGTGTGGATTTTTCTGCTGGAGCCGGCGAGTTTATATCTGTCATGGGACCTTCTGGTTCAGGTAAATCAACATTAATGAACATACTCGGATGCCTTGACAAGCCTTCAAGCGGAACCTATACCCTGGATAATATTGAAACTTCCAAATCAAATCCAGATACATTTGCCTATATAAGAAACAGAAAAATAGGTTTTGTATTTCAGTCTTTCAACTTACTGGCACGGACAACAGCGCTTGAAAATGTCGAGCTTCCGCTTTTTTACAGACGCCGAAAGGATAATGAAAAAAAATTAAATGCTCGCAGCCGCAGGGAACTCGCGATAATAGCATTAAAAGAAGTAGGTCTTGATGATCGCATGTATCATTTCCCGTCCCAGCTTTCAGGCGGCCAGCAGCAGCGTGTTGCCATTGCGCGCGCAATTGTAAATGATCCGGCTTTTATACTTGCTGATGAGCCCACAGGAAACCTTGATACAGGAATGGCCCTTGAAATAATGGGACTTTTCCAGGAGCTGAACAAACAGGGAAAAACAATAATCATGGTAACCCATGAACCGGAACTGGCATCTTATACAAAAAGGATCATTACACTGCGCGACGGAGAACTCGTATCAGATAAAAATGTAAAATCTCCCCGCAATGCCATGGATGATCTTAAACAATGGGAAAAAGAGCATGCCCGGCTGGCAGAGGCAGCATCATGAATATAGTTCAGCTTATGCAGACTTGCTTCCGTTCTATTTTACGCAACAGAATGAGAAGCCTTTTAACATCATTAGGTGTCATTATAGGGGTGGGCTCTGTTATCATAATGGTTGCGCTTGGAGAGGGATCGCAGCGGGCCATTGAAGAAAGAATGACTTCTATGGGGACAAATCTGTTGCAGATAATGCCAAGACGCCAGGTAAACCGCAGCGGCCAGCAGACAATGATGCGTATGAGCGCTTTTACAAGAAACGATGTCCAGAAGCTAAGGGATGAATCCAGCTTTGCCCTGGCAATATCAGGCGTAATAAATTCCAACTCCAATGTAACAGGCAGCGAAGGAAACGCATCTGTTTCCATTATGGGTGTTGAACCTGATTTTATCATCGCACGTAACTATAAAGTTAACTCCGGGTTTTTTTTTGATGAAGATGATTTATTAACACGCAGCATGGTAGCGGTTCTTGGACGCACAACAGCCAGAAATCTCTTTGGGGAAGAAGAAAGCGCCCTGTCCCAGAGAATACGAATAGGAACAAATTATTTTACAGTCATAGGACTTCTGGAAAGCAAGGGTGCTGGTTTTGGCGGCAATGATCAGGATGATGTTGTAATGATCCCCCTTGATACTGCAATGACAAGGCTCAATAATTCAAGAAATATCAATATGATTGTAATGAGCGTTATAAGCAAGGATTACATGGACGCGGCATTAAAGGAAGCAAGGCTTATACTCTGTGAATCAAGAGGTATTGCAAATGAAGCGAATGCTGACTTTGACATTATGAATCAGGCAGACATGATCGATATGGCATCTGCCACATCAAGAACACTTACAACACTGCTTGCGGCAATTGCAGGTGTATCACTTTTGGTAGGCGGTATTGGCATTATGAATATAATGCTCGTCTCTGTAACAGAGCGCACACGCGAAATTGGAATCAGGATGGCAATAGGCGGACGCAAGCGCGATATACTCTTTCAGTTTCTTTCTGAGTCTGTAATACTAAGCCTTATGGGAGGTTTGCTTGGAATAGGCATGGCTTTTCTTTCATGCAGCCTATTGTCTGCAATGGGAGTACCCACGGCAATCAATCCGCTTATTGTTACAATCTCGGCCATGTTCGCAGCTTTGGTAGGCGTGGCTTTTGGATACTACCCTGCCCTGAAAGCCGCACGATTATACCCAATTGATGCTTTAAGGTATGAATGAGGTAATATGAAAAAAAAATTAATTGTATTATGGACAATGATTTTCTTTGGCTTTGGTTTGTCTGCGCAGACCATAAACCTTGAACAGGTGCGAAATCTGGCAATGCTTAATTCCAGAAGTCTAGCAAATACAAATACTGCAATAAGAAACAGCCTGCTTAATGAAAGAAACCACTTTTATTCTATGCTGCCTTCAATTTCTGCAAGGTACCAGGCTCAGGTAAATTATCTTAATAATGATTGGGAATTTATAAATCCTATAGACACATTTAACACAGGGTTAAGCCTTTCCCTTACACAGACATTGTTTAATGGCGGAAGGGATTTTTTGCAAAGGGAGATAAATGCAATTGCAACTGAAAGCGTGCGCAAGGATGCCATAACAGTATACTTTGATGTGCTTGATTCTGCAGACAATGCCTACTACGCAGTCCTTGAAGCAGCTGCAGCGCTTGAAGCTGAGGAGTCATCTTTGCAGACCGCAATTTTCAGCCTGGAAATTGCTGAAATACGGCAGGCAAGCGGTATGATCAATTACGGCGAATACCTTAGGGCCATGACAGAAAAGGAATCAAGGGAAAATGCACGCAACCAAGCAAGACGCAGTCTTGCATTGAGTATCACAAGGCTAGAAGCACTTACAGGGTTCAGCAATCTCCCGCCTTTAGAACAGATTGAGTTTTCAAAATACGAAGAACTAATTGTTTTTCTTGGGAATATAAATGATGAAGATGCTGTTTCCCTTTACAACAGGTCATGGACAATAATTTCTGCTGCAAATCCTTCGCTTGCAAGATCAGCTTTAAATATACAAACAGCAGAAAAAAATCTTTTAATGACAAAGCGTGATTCTCTTCCTGTTGTAACAGCATCGATAATCTCGCCAAGTATAGGTTATTCTACAGCCCAGGGTTTTAGACATTCCTCAGGCGGAGGCGGATTTTCCTTAACAGGAACCATACCCATAGATTTTTGGGTTTTAGGCAGCAGAATTGAAAGAAGTCAAAACTCACTTGATTCAGCATCAAGGGATTATATAAACGCAGAAACATCTTTGGAAATAGAGCTTCACAGCACACTCCTGAATATTTTTTCCAATGCAGCTACAGTTTTATCTTCACGCAGAACTCTGGAATACGCTGAAAGAAACTTTGAGTTTGTAATGGAGCGTTACAGACTCCTGCAGAGTTCAATGTCTGATCTGCAGGAAGCCTCGACCATGCTTATAAACAACCGCAACAGTTATACAAGAGCTTATTATGGCTTCTTACAAAACCTTTCAAGGCTGCGTTCCTTAAGTGTTATAGATGATGAAGAATTGCTTATTGGTATACTATTAAGCCAATAAACTAAAGCCCCAACATATACTGGTTTATAATATTTTCCAGATATTCCTGCTTGCCGCTTGTAAGACCGATCTTACCGTAACCAGAAGCAATTCCCATCTTTGCAAGCTGCTCCAGGTTTATTTTGCCGTTTTCGAAATCCACTCCATCTTTGCTTTTAAAAGATGCATAGCGTTTTTTGACAAAAGCCTGTAATTTACCGTCACTTATAATACGCTGGGCAATTTCCAAACCTACTGCAAAAGCATCCATGCCGCCTATATGCGCAATAAAGAGGTCTTCTGAATCAATGGAGTTCCGCCTGATTTTTGCGTCAAAGTTAAGGCCGCCGCTTGTAAAGCCGCCGGCTTTAAGAATGGTATACATGGCCATTGCAGTCTCATAAATATTGGACGGGAACTGATCTGTATCCCAGCCATTCATTGTATCACCGCGATTGGCATCAACTGAACCAAAAAGCCCTGCTGCAGCAGCTGTCTCAAGTTCGTGTACAAAGTCATGACCAGCAAGCTCTGCGTGATTGGCTTCAATGTTTAGACGGAAATCCTTGTCAAGGCCATAGTGGCGGAGGAAACCTATGACAGTTTCAGTATCATAATCATACTGATGCTTTGAAGGTTCCATGGGCTTGGGTTCAATATAAAAGCTTCCCTTAAAACCCTGTTTACGTGCATAATCACGGGACATGGTAAGGAAACGAGCCAGGTGATCTTTTTCTTTTTTAAGATCCGTATTCAAAAGACTCATATAACCTTCCCTGCCGCCCCAGAATGTATATCCCTGACCGCCAAGTTCTATGGTTGCATCTATGGCTGCTTTTACCTGGGCTGCTGCCAGGGCTACAACGCCAAAATCAGGATTAGTTGCAGCGCCATTCATAAACCGCGGATGGCTGAACAGGTTTGCTGTTCCCCACAGCAGTTTTACTCCTGTTGCTTTTTGGAGTTTTTTTGCTTTTTTAACCAATGTAAAAAGATTTTTTTCACTTTCTGCAGGGTTAGAACCTTCCGGAGCCATATCGCGATCGTGAAAACAATAAAAATTAACGCCCAATTTTGTAAAAAACTCAAAGGCTGCATCCATTTTATTCTCAGCAGCTTCTATGGGATTTTTTGTTCCTTTTGCCCAAGGGTGATTGTGAGTAGCTGAACCAAATGGATCTGTCCCGTCAGCACAAAAGCTGTGCCAGTATGCTACTGCAAAACGCAGATGATCCTTCATCATCTTTTTTCCGACTTTTTTCTCTGGGTTGTAAAATTTAAATGCCAGAGGATTAGTGCTTTTGGGGCCTTCAAACTTGATTTTTTTAACTTTTGGAAAATACTCTTTTTTCCCGGTATAATGATCTGCCATATTATTCTCCTTATAATATTATTATAACATATATAATTAATAAAATAAAAAAAATTGTAAAAAAATTACTTCTGCTTTCGTAACTTTATATGTGCTTCGCGAAGCTGATGCTCAGTTACTTCAGAAGGAGCTTCCATTAAAAGATCCTGGGCATTATTGTTCATGGGGAAGGCAACTACTTCGCGCAGGTTTTCTTCTCCTGCTAAAAGCATTACTATGCGGTCAATACCAGGAGCCATACCAGCATGGGGTGGCGCGCCATAATGGAAGGCGTTAAATAAAGCAGGAAACTTCTTTTCAATATCTGCCTGGCTGTAGCCTGCGATTTCAAATGCCTTTACCATAACATCAGGCAAATGATTCCTGACCGCGCCTGAAGAAAGCTCATAACCATTGCATACAATGTCGTATTGCCAGGCAAGTATATCAAGAGGGTCTTTTGATTCAAGTGCCTCAAGACCGCCCTGGGGCATGGAAAAGGGGTTATGCGTAAAATCAATTTCGTTTGTTTCTTCATTTCTGCCGTACATGGGATAGTCAACAATAAAGCAGAACTCAAAGCGGTCTTTGTCGATAATGTCAAGCTGAGTGCCCAGGGCGCTGCGTATCTGTCCTGCGAGGCTGTCAACAATCTTTGGCGAGTCAGCGATAAAAAACAGAGTATCGTTTTCCTTTAAGCCAAGGTCTTTTTTAAGTGCAGTCTGTTTTTCTGCGGAAAGGAACTTTACAATGGGGCCTTTTAGATCGCTTGAGCCTGATTGCGCATTGTCAGACAATACAGATATATAACCAAGGCCTTTCATGCCAATCTCTGTTGCATAGGCAAGCATCTTTTCAAAAAAAGACTTGGACTTGAGGGCTGCTCCAGGCGCAACAATGCCGCGCACAGGAATATTTTTAAAGGGAGCAAAATCAACATCCTTGAAGAAATCTGTTAAGTCACATATTAACAAAGGATTGCGCAGGTCTGGCTTATCTGTCCCGTATTTTAACATGGCCTCTGTATAAGGTATGCGGATAAAAGGTGCAGGGCTGACAGGTTTATCAGTAAAGGTTTTAAATGTTTCGTACATAACAAGTTCTGCAACATTAAACACATCTTCCTGGCCAGCAAATGACATTTCAAAATCAAGCTGGTAGAACTCGCCAGGGCTGCGGTCTGCGCGGGCATCCTCGTCCCTAAAGCAGGGGGCAATCTGGAAATATCGGTCAAAGCCGGAAATCATCAAAAGCTGCTTGAATATCTGCGGCGCCTGGGGCAGCGCGTAAAACTTGCCAGGGTGCTTGCGGCTTGGAACAAGATAATCTCGCGCGCCCTCAGGCGAGGAAGATGTCAGGATAGGTGTTTGAAATTCAGTAAAGCCAAGCTCTTCCATTTTTTTTCGTATAAAAGCAATTATGTCTGCGCGCAGCAGTATATTGTTTTTTACTGCAGGGTTCCGCAAATCAAGAAAGCGGTGCTTGAAGCGCACTTCTTCACGGGTGTTTTTGGATTCACTTATTTCAAAAGGTAGATTGCGCACAGCCCTGCTCTGTATAACAAGTTCTGTTGAACGGACTTCCACCATTCCTGTATTGATTTTGGGGTTAATTGTTTCTTCGTCCCGTTTTTCCACTTTACCGGAAACAGTAATTACACTTTCCTTGCTTACCTTAACATCTTCATTAAGGACAATTTGGGTAATGCCAAATTGATCCCTTATATCTAAAAATGTAACACCGCCATGATCGCGTATGGTTTCTACCCAGCCTGAAAGCCGGACATTTTGACCAACATGTTCTTCCCTTAATGCTCCGCAAGTGTGTGTCCGGTATTGATTCATGTAATTAACTCCTAAATGAGTATAGCAAAAAGAGATAAGTTTGTTAATTACTCTCTAGCGGAATACAAAGGTCTGGCCCCTTGTTTCAAGAACATTGAGCTCTGAAAGGGCTAAAAATACTCTGTCACCCAAAAAATTATAATGTTCCAGTGTGCCTATGGCCTGGACCCATTCATCTTTTTCCGGCCACATGCTTAGGTCTTCCTCCCGGTTTGTACCCTGATAATCAGGGTTCCAGCTTACTTCAAAACCTGTAACGCCTCCCTCGCCGCAGCAGTCAGGCGTATTACGGACGACGAAAAACCAATTATTGCCCTCCCAATAATTATGCATAAAAAATCCTTCAAGCTTGATTGTCTTTCCAAGATAGTCCCTGTAATTAAGGTTAATATTATCTATCTGTGTGATAAACATATTTTCACTAACCTCGATAATACCGCCTTCATTTTCTGTGCATCCCAAAAAAAATAGCACAAATAAAATAAATACAAATAATGCTTTTTTCATATTAAACCTCCAGTACATTTCTTCTTGTTTTTAAAATTATGCTTATTCCCCAGAACAGGAAAAAGGCCAGTAAATTCATCATTATTACGCTTGCCCCTGCCGGGGTTGCATACAGGTATGACATAACAATACCGCAAAAAAAGCACAACACAGCGATTATGGCAGAACTTATGGTTACGGTTTTAAATCTCTTGAATATCCTCATGGATGTCAGAGCCGGGAAAATAATAAGGCTTGAGATTAAAAGAGCTCCCATCATGCGCATACCAAGTACTATGGTAAGGGCTGTAAGGAGTGCGATGAGCATATTGTAGGTGCTTGTTTTTACGCCTCCTGCTTTTGCAAAGGTCTCGTCAAATGTAATGGCAAAGAGTTTGTGGTAAAAAAACACAAAGAGTATCAACACAACTATTGAAAGTCCAATGCTAAGATATACATCGTTTCTGCTCATTGCTAGAATACTTCCAAACATTAAATTACACACATCAGTATTCATGCCCGTTGTCATGGAAATAATTACTACCCCAATTGCAAGTGAGCTTGTAGAGACAAGCGCAATGGCTGCATCCCCCTGTATCTTTGAGTTTTCACTCAAACGCAAAAGCAGAAAGGCTGCGATTATAACCACAGGAATGGAAACCAAAAGCGGCGCAGCATTCATGACAGTTGCAATAGCAACAGTACCAAAGCTAACATTGGAAAGTCCTGTTCCAATCATTGAAAAGCGTTTCATAACAAGGCTTATGCCCAAAAGCGATGCGCATAGCGATACAAGTATGCCAACCACAAAGGCCCTGACAATAAATGTAAATGAAAACATTTCTGATACAACGACAATAAAATCAAAAAAACCTAAACCAGTCATTGTTGATCTCCTTTATTTGCAGCATGACCAAAATATTTTTTCCCGCGCTCAGAGCCAAGATAAGCAGCAGTGCTGTCAAAAAATCCCCGGCCATGTTCCATGTGCAGAATATTGTTTGCATATTGTTTTGCGTTTCTTGTATCATGGGAAACCATGATTATACTGATCCCTGTTTCATTATTAAGGGTTTTTAAAAGCTCGTAAACTTCTGCTGTAATTTTTGGGTCAAGACCAGCAGCAGGTTCATCCAGAACAAGCAGGGTTTGGGAAGAGCAGAATGCACGGGCAAGAAGAACCCGTCTTTGCTGGCCTCCGGAAAGTTCCCTGTAGCATTTTTTTCCAAGGTCTTTTATTCCCAATCGCTCCATAGCCTCATGCGCCCTGGCTTTTTCACGCGTACTATAGAAGGGACGCAAACCCATATTGTTTAAGTTTCCTGAGAGTACAACCTCGTCAACACCGGCAGGAAAGTCTTTTTTCAGAACTGACTGCTGGGAAAGATAGCCTATCCCATTGCCATTTAATTCTTTGGAAAATTCTATGCTTCCTGACATTGGACTTAAAAGTTTTAATATCCCAAGTATAAGCGTTGTTTTGCCTGAGCCGTTCTCCCCTATTACCCAAAGATAATCTCCGGCTTTTACAGAAAAACTCAAGTCCCGTACAACTGCCTTTCCTTCATAACCAAAGGCGGCATTATGACAGTTAATTAACATGACGATCGCTCCCTCCTATATATTCTACCATAATGCTTCCCTTAAACTCTCCACATTGTTTTTAATAATGTCCAGATAAGTTAAGCCATTGTTAAAATCACGCATGGACACATTTTGAGCTGAATGAAGTTCCAGCTTTCTTGCTCCTGTAGCTTCGCTAATTGTGTCTGCAATTCTTTCTGTTGAAAGCTCAATATGAAATACAACAGGAAGCTGGTGTTCCCTGACCTGGTTGATCAAAAAGGCAACAGTTGCTGCGCTTGGTTCAGTGTCAGTGGAGCAGCCGGAGAAAGCAGCATAATAACTAAGCCCGTAGTGGTGGGCAAGATAACGGAAGGGAAAGCGGTCACCTACAAGTATCAGGTTTCGTCTTGCGCCTGTTACAAGTTCCTGTAAAGCTGTGTCTAAATCCCTAAGCTGGCTGATATAAGCAGCTGCATTCTGTCTGAAAAAATCCGCGTTAGCTGGATCCAGCTCAGCAAGGGTTTGTGTCAGGGCACTTACAATGAGCATGGCGTTTCTTGGCGAGGTCCAGACATGCTCGTCCAGGGCAATGTCATCGTGATGATGGTCGTGGTCGTCATGATCGTCGTCGTCATCGTCGTCATGATGATGATCGTGGTGGTCGTCATGGTCATCGTCGTCATCATGGTCATGGCCATGAAAGACTTCCATGCCTTCGACAAATTCTTCTTCCAGCCCTTCAACCATGTCAAGAAGCTGCAGGATCCTGGGACCGCTTCCTTCTGTAATTCCCGCAGAGGCCAGAATTCTGTGCAGCCAATCAGTTCCTTCGCCGCCAGGATATATAAAAAGATCACTGTCCCTGATACTTATAATGTCACGGGGACTTGGTTCAAAGGAATGGCTTTCCATACCAGGAGAAGCCAGGAGGATTAAATTTACCCTGTCTCCTGCAATGGCTCTGACAAAATCATATGATGGAAATGTAAGGGAAGTAACTGTAATTCTTCCATCTTCCCTTGTTGATCCAGTGCGCTGGCATGTTCCAGCAAGCATTAAAATCAAAATACATATTAAAAATAAAAGCAAACGCTTCATAAAAGTCTCCTTATAATTGAATGTTGAGATTAATTTTGCATACAGATCAATTCAGAAGGAGGTTTCAGGAATTAAGACGGACTTTCAGTAAAATTGGTGAAAGCAGGCTAGGATTAAGTTTTGTATATTTATTGATGATTCCAATAAATAATATTAAAAACCCAATCGCAATAAAAGCAAGGCTTGCTTGTTTAAAAGCATTTAGAAACCCCTGCATTGTTTCAATTCTTAAACAGGGCTGACAGCTTACATTTGTACAGTCATGAAGCATCTCTATTGCGATCAGGGTTTCTGCAGTGGCGATTGAAAATACAACACAGATTGCCAAAACGAGAAGAAGAATTTTGCTTTTTGAGTGCAGCTTCATGTAATTAATTCCTTTCAATCCAAAAAAATTATATCAAAAAAAAATTATCTTGTTAACTCCCCGGCAATTAGTTCTGCCTGTTTAAGCACAGTCTCAGTAGCGAGGGCTTGCATATCAGGGGGATAACCGTATTGCCGCAATGTTCTTTTTACTATCACTTTTAACTTAGCCTTAACACTTTCCTTTATAGTCCAGTCAATAGAGGCATTATCTTTGACTTTTTCATAGAGAACAACTGCAAGCTCACGGAGTTGTTCTTTTTCCATTAGCTGTTTTGCACTATCATTATTGGCAATGGCAGTATAAAACGCATATTCGTAATCAGAAAGCCCCATTTCTTTGGGCTCTTTATCCATTTCCTGAATTTCTTTTGACAACTCAATAAGTTCTTCTATAACTTCTGCTGCGGTAATAATCTTGTTGTGATATCTTTTGATGGAATTTTCCAGCATTTCCATTAAAGTTTTGCTTTGTATCAGGTTTTTTTTGGTACGTGATTTTATTTCATCATTTATAATCTTTTTTAATACTTCAAGAGCAATATTTTTATGTTCCATATTTTTCACTTCAAGAAGGAATTCTTCTGATAATATGGAAATGTCAGGTTTCTTAATACCGGCTGCATCAAAAACATCTATAATTTTCTCAGTCACCAGAGCCTTATCTATTACTTGCCGAATGGCTGTTTCAATCTCTTCATCTGTTTTGCCTGAGCCTGTGCTGTCAAACTTGACAAGCCTTGATTTAACTGCCTGAAAGAAAGCAACTTCATCTTTTATATCCATTGCCTGTTCATGGGGTATTGCTATTGAAAAAGCCTGGGAAAGTGCGTTTACTTCATTAATAAAACGGTTTCTGCCATTTTCAAGACCAAGAATGTGGTCTTCTGCTGCAAGAATAAGCGATAATTTTCTTCCAGTATCGGACTGGAAATACTGTTCATAGGCAAAACCATGCAGCATTTGAGAAACGATTTCCAGTTTCTCCAGCATAAGCTGCACTGCTTGATCCTGATTAAAAGCTGGATCGCCTTTGCCTCCAGCATCAGAATAGAAGGAAAGAGCTTTCTTTAAATCCGAGGCTATACCAAGATAATCAACAACAAGGCCGCCGGTTTTGTCTTTGTATACCCGGTTCACACGGGCAATTGCCTGCATTAAATTATGGCCTTGCATTGGCTTGTCAATGTAAAGGGTATGAAGATGAGGGACATCAAAGCCGGTAAGCCACATATCCCTGACAATTACCATTTTAAGTTCATCTTCCGGGTCTTTCATTCTGTCAGCTAAAGAACGCCGCTGCTCTTTTGTTGTGTGATGTTTGGAAATTTCTGGTCCATCCGATGAAGCTGAAGTCATAACGACTTTGACAACGCCTTTTTTTAGATCGTCACTATGCCATTCAGGTTTTAAATCGATAATAGCCTTATACAGCTCAGCGGCAATTCTACGGGACATGGCAACAATCATGGCTTTCCCGTCCATTACTTCCTGTCTTTGTTCAAAATGAGTAATAATATCTTTAGCAAGTTGTTTTATTCTGTCAGTACTTCCGATGAGAGCTTCGAGCTGTGTCCACTTGGCCTTTGCTTTTTGTGATTCAGTCAGTTCATCCTGTGCCAACTCATCATCGAGTTCTTTTACGAGTTTTTTACCTTCATTACTTAATGCGATCTTTGCAAGACGGCTTTCATAAAAAATCCTGACAGTGGCGCCGTCAATAACAGCCTGGGCAATATCATATACATCAACATAATTGCCAAAAACAGCAGGTGTGTTGACATCAGTACTTTCAATGGGCGTTCCGGTAAAACCCAGATAAGTTGCATTGGGCAGGGCATCGCGCATATACTTGGCAAAACCATAAACGATCTTTTTTCCTATAACACTGCCAGTCTCGTCTTTATCATCAATAATCTTTGCTTTAAACCCGTACTGTGTTCTATGAGCTTCATCTGCAATGACAATAATATTTTTTCTATCAGAAAGTTTTTCGTATATGTTTCCTTCTTCTGGTTGGAACTTTTGAATTGTTGAAAAGACAATACCCCCTGAAGCGACTTTTAATAGATCCTTTAATTGCTCCCGGTTTTCCGCCTGAACAGGTTCCTGGCGCAGCAATTGCCTTGAAGCGGCAAATGTGTCAAAAAGCTGGTCATCAAGATCATTGCGGTCAGTAATTACCAGAATTGTCGGATTGTCCATACTCAGGACGATCTTTCCGGCATAAAAAACCATAGATAGAGATTTCCCAGACCCTTGAGTATGCCAAACCACACCGCCCTTTTTATCACCTACAGGCTGGGATTTTACACCGCTTAGGCCGTAGCTTTCAGGTGATTGATGAGCCATTACTCCTTTGCTTATATCTTTACTTTTTTCTGTATAACCTGCAGCACGGAATGTCGATTCCACAGCCCTATTGACCGCATAGTATTGATGATAAGCAGCAAGTTTTTTTTCAGTTTGAATGGTAATGATGCCTGTTTCCTTGTCTTCTTTTTTAGACTTTTCATATACAATAAAATGACGAATAATGTCCAACAGAGTTTCTTTATTTAACATTCCGCGAATAAGCGTTTCCAGTTGACCTATAAGCGGAGAAGCTATTTCTTTACCATCAGAGCTTTTCCATGCCATAAAACGGCTAAGGCCAGATGAAATGGTACCAGCTTTTGCTTCAAGGCCGTCGGATATAATTATGAACCCATTGTAAACAAACAGGGATGAAATTGCCTGTTTATAGGTCTGCACTTGGTTAAAAGCTGTTTTGATTGTTGCGTTTTCATCAGCAGGGTTTTTGAGTTCCATGACCACAAGGGGTAATCCATTTATGAATAAAACAACATCAAGGCGTTTATTAACATGGTTTTCTATAACCGTGTATTGATTCAAAACAACAAAATCATTATTTCCAGGCTTGTCAAAGTCAATCAGCCAGACTAAATCCCCACGGCTGCTTCCGTCTTTTTGATAACTGACATTAATGCCCTCGGTCAACAGACGGTGAAAGACTTCGTTGTTTGTAATAAGGTCCGGCGATGCAAGGCGTTGGATTTGTTTTATAGCATCTTCACGTACATCTAGCGGTAGGCTTGGGTTTATCCTGGAAACTGCGGTTTTGAGCCTTTCTGGTAGAATAATGTCTTCAAAAGAGGAACGTTCAGGGGTTTCACCGTCCGAGGCGATATCGGGACCATAGATGTACTTATAGCCTTGCTTTTCCAGGAGTTCTATGGCGAATGTTTCTATTGCGGATTCGGTGAGCTTATGGGTCATTTTTCAATCTCATAGAATATTTTCATAAAAAAGGTAAAAAAAAGCAATAATTTTACTTAATTTTGCTTGCAATTTTGGGATTATATGCCCAGAATTTCTGGTAGTATGATACCATAATTACAAGAAACACCCTTAAAATGCACAATAATTCCACTAATATTGAAAAAAATGTTCCAAAAAGGAACAAATTACTTGACATTCTGTGCTAAAATGCCGTATATTTATATATAAAGTTATCTCAATGAACCAAGTTTTGGATGAGAGGTACTAAAAGTAAATCTGGGGAGGCGCATTTATGAAATGGGTAAGGGGATTAATGATTTGGAAACCACCGCTTATAATCTAGATGATTTTATTCAATGTTGCAGGATTAATCCAAAAAGTATCGTTGTTGATTATGATGCAGAACTGAATGCTCGTGAGCAATTTAGGCTTGATACGAAAGTAGATTTGCTTGGTTTTATTGGTAATCATGGGCTTGAGGAATTAACCTATATTAATACCAAACCATATAAAATCGGGCAAAAAGGAGATAAGGAGATCCTGGTTGATGCTTATAAATTTTGTTCGAATCAAAAGATTGGGTATATTGCATTTATGAAAGTATTTTCCGGTAATTATAGAATAAAGTCTTTTCATCTGGATAATGAAAAATTAACCTTGAAAGACATTGGCAGCAATACAAAGAAACTGTTGAGGTAGGTTTATGAACGAAAAAAAATTATGTCCGGTCTGCGGGTCTGACAAACTAGAGCTTGTTTTGCAGAAAGAAACCATAAACGGTGATTTGGGGAAAAATTTTAGTATAGATATCCCTCATGATAAATGTATGGAATGTGATTTTGAAGGGGACATATTGGGTGAAAACGATAAAGTGATCGAAAAGGCTCTCTCCTCTCTTAATGAGGCTTATATTGATGAAGTCTTAAATTATTTTGAAGAAAGAAAAATTAATTTTGCCGGAATTGAAAGGGCTGTTGGGCTACCCCAGCGTACTTTAACAAAATGGAAAAACAGAAATTCTTCGCCAACCGCCGCTGGAATCGCTCTACTAAAATACCTGCGAACTTTTCCTTGGTTAATAGAAGTAGCAGAGCATAAATTTGATTTTAACATCGCACAAAAAATATTTGTAACAACGGCTGTTAATATGCTTATAAAATCGACAACTTTTTGCGATCACAATATTGAAAGAAACAGGTATTCTGCCACGACCGGTAATTTTAATACTGCTGTTTTTACAGATAATCTAAACCTGACACAGAATAATACAACATTTTATGTCAATTTTGAGCAACAAGGAGTAGTATGAAGTTAAAAGATTTTATTATATGTGATGATATCAGGACTGAAATTAATAATAAAGTATCCTTGATTGGTGTCTACAACGATTCAATAAATTTTGTTGTTCCTGAAAGTGCAGCTGATGCATGGCCAAAAATATTACGCCTAGGTTTATTTATTCGTTTAGCTCTGAATGATATAGAGGAGAAAAAAAAGATAGGAAAACTAACTCTTGATTTTACTATTAACAGAGATATAAATTTTCATGCAGAACAAATTATAGATGCAGATAAACAAAAAACAACATTGCTTGATCAAATGATAATTTCTGTTGTTTTTAATCAAATAAACATTCCAACAACTGGAGAAATGGAGATATCATTGTCAATCATTGATAAAGAAGGGGAATTAATGGAAAAAATTACTTATCCAGGTAATATTAAACTTAATGAAATTGTACAAATTAATAATATTATACCTTAACACTATTGCAATAATAACAGAACACAAGGTTAATAGTATAAATAATACAATTTATAATTGGTAGGATATAATGCCATTTTATATTAAAATAAAAAACGATCGCATCAAAGATGTAATGTGTACAGGTGATGAAGATAATAAATTTCCTGAATGGATTAAAGCACCTGACAATTTCAAAGGGAGCCCAGGTGATCATCTTGACTGGTTTACAGAAGATATGGTTCGAATTCCAGATGAAAAATTAATAGAAATGGGAAAACGTTTTGACAAACGCGGACGATGGTATAGTAAAACTGATATTGGCAGTGAAATTTATATTTCACAACTTGACCAAGATCCAGGTCATGAATGGACAAAATTGCCTCCCATTGAAAACGAACCTTTCCAGAAATGGGATGAGGTCAGCAAACAATGGGTAATTAATAAAAAAAAATAAAAACTTATTAAAAAATATGACATTAATTGATCATATTGATTCAGATAATAATATAGAGCTTCCTGTATTTATTTGTCATTATACAAGTTTAGAAAATTTTATTAAAATATTGGATACAAAAACATTTTATTTATTTAATTCTTATCAAATGAATGATTATAAAGAGAATGTTAGAGTAATTGAGATTTTAGAAAGAGTTATATCACAAAAGAAATCCTTAATACCAGACGATTATTTAGAAAAACTTAAAGAAATACTTTCAAATGAATTTTATACAAGTTTTATATATATTTGTTGTTTTACAGAATTAAGAGATTCTCTCTCACAATGGAGAGCTTATGGTGATGATGGCAATGGAATTTGCTTAATCTTTAATCCAAAAGATCTAGGAATTACTTATTCATTACTTTCTAGCAATTCAGAAATGAGAAAATTTCTTTCTTTCCACAATGTAATATATTCAGAGGAACAACAAGAAAAACTAGTAGAAGAAATAATAAAAATATCTCTAAAATCTACAAATCTATTTGAAAATGGAAAAGCATATACATTTGCTGATAAAATTATTAAGTATATTAGTATGTTTGCTCCAATATTTAAAATTAATGAATTTCAAGAAGAAAAAGAGTGGCGTATTATTTATGGAACCAAAATTTCATATACAAACACTTCTACATTTTATACAAGTGATTATAGAAATGATATCGGGTTTATTCAAACACGTAATAACTTAAAATCTTTTTTTCCATTAAAATTAGATGAAGTAAAGTTTAGACAGTCATTAAAAAGCATTATTTTAGGACCAAAAACAATAATTCCTGATATGGAAATACTCACGCTGCTAAAAACAAAGGGATTCCATAACACACAAGTTTTTAGATCAAAAATATCATATAGATAACTAAAAGGTGTAGAAATCTATATACTCAAGTACTAGCAACCTATCATAATTAAATATAACTAGAAAATTTATTAAATTTACAGCTTCATTTCTTAATTCATTATAATCGATATGAAAGAATCAATTTTTTTTATAGTATGGGTTTGATAAACTTTAATTAATCCAAAAAAAATGAAGTTTTGTGAACAGTTTCATCTAATAATTTGAAAAAAAATGAATATTCTTCACGCAAAGATGTTTACCCAGCACCAAATTTGGTGCTGGGTAAGGAGACGCAAAGGTTTGAGATTGGGGTTGGGTAGCTCTTATCAGAAAACCGGAAAAACAGGGAATGTATAATAATATACATTGTTATTATCAAAATTTTCATCCAGCTTGAGAAAATAATTACCTTGACTTGTAATGCTTTCATGTTTATAATCTAGTCTATTATGAATAATTTACCAGATGAAAAACAATTAACCAATATCAGGAAATTACAAAAAATCTTCTTGAAAGACAAAATTTAACCAATTCAAATATACTAAAAGCTATTGAAAATATAACAGAATATGAGTATAAACATAAACAACAATTAGCATCTTTGCTAAGTATTACGCCTCAATTACCTAAATTAACTGAAGCAATGAATGCACACTTATATGCCTCAACATATGAGATACCATATTTTTCATCTTCGTCATATGATAAGATAGAAAAATTAAAAACTGAAATAAAGGAAATAAAGAACCAAAATAATAACTTAATATCGGAAGCAAAAAAATTAAACCAAGAAAACCAAGATATATCTACTAAATTAGAAGAATTTTTAAAGAATCACTCATTAATTCAGAAAAAAATGAATTTATTACGATTAACATCAAGTATTCATCCAAAAGCGGCTGATATCGTTCTAGAAGATAACAGTGAACTCTTAAAAATGTTCCATTCAGAGAATGAAACTCTTAATGCAATATTGTCTATTGATATTCGTAGATCCACAGATCTAATGCTTAACGCTAACAGCTCTGATGATTTTGCATCTTTTATTACTGATTTGTGCGAAGGACTAAAAAATATAGTCATTGCAAATTTAGGAGTTTTTGATAAGTTTACAGGCGATGGAATTTTAGCATATTTTCCATTATTTTATTCTGGAGAAGATGCTGTTTTAAGATGTTCTATTACTTCACAATTATGCCATAAATTTTTTGTAACACACTATAAAAATAATCGCCATAAATTCAAAATCTGCCTTAAAACAGGTCTTGGAATAGGTATTGATTATGGTTATGCAAAATTGGTACGTGTTAATGAAGAGCCTACAATTGTTGGAGCACCAGTTGTGTATGCATGTAGATTTTCTATCGCACCACCCGGTCACACCTATTTAAATCAATCTGCATATCAAGTATTGAAAGATATGGATGTTAAGCTAAATGAAATTGATATTGAAATAAAAAA
>Ga0099364_10005882_pt1 | contig 18026 bp, 19 predicted proteins | sample TergutTh196P3_FD_73070 | JGI IMG/M metagenome (GOLD analysis project Ga0099364, IMG submission 73070) | Microcerotermes parvus P3 segment gut microbial communities from Pointe-Noire, Republic of the Congo - Th196 P3 | ecosystem: Host-associated > Arthropoda: Insects > Digestive system > Gut ...
CGTTTTATTACCAGCAGAAACCGCGGATTTATCACGATTGATTAAGCCCGGACGTATCACGTTGAGTTTCAACTGACAGATGCTTTTGGAAATACAACTTACGTTTCGGTTGATGTGACAGGTAAAGAACAGCCGGTGGCGCCTGTGGATACAACGAATACGACTTTGTTCCACTGGAATGGCGAGAATCGATTTGGTTCGAGCGGGATTCGTCTGTTTATTCCGCGCGGAAGTTTGTATAATCATCTTTATTTTCGTTATCAATCAACTGTTAATACCATGTATTTGTCAGATATACAAACGCTTAATGATAGGCCTGCCGCTTTGCATCAACCCGCCCGACTATCTTTGCGGATTTTGGAAGATACGCTGGTGGAAAAACGCCAGTATGGCATAGTTTCGATTGTGAATCGAAGGAATACATGGATAGGAGGGACATACCGCGAAGGATGGATAGATTCCGAAATCAGGGAGTTAGGTGTTGATTTCGCCATTATGCCGGACAGTACGGCTCCAAGAATTACTCCGGTCGAACAGGCGCAATGGATGACGAGAGGCGTTATTACATTCCGTCTGACTGATAACCTGAGCGGAGTTGCAACATACAGGGGAGAAATTGACGGACAGTATGTCCTTTTTGAGATGGATGGCAAAACGTCGTTGATAAAATACACATTAGATCGTGAACAACTGTCGCGCGGAGCGCATACGCTTGTATTGACTGTCGCGGATGCTTGTGGGAATCAGGCAGTTTATGAGGCTAATTTTCAGTGGTAACAGATATCTGTTTCATGTTTCCTGAACATCTGATTCAACCATAAATCAAGACATGAGGTGCGTACGGCTACATCAAGGATGGTAAAACGGCGGCGGAGGTGTTGTGCCCGCAGGAAACTGTTGCGAAGCCGGATCTGACTGATGCCAATGGTTTCCGGCTCAACTGGCGCTCCGACCAATTGCAAGCGGCGTTTCACTTCGGCTGAGGGCAATAGTTGACGGGAAAGATGCTCCCTGATGACAGGCCATTTTGATTTGAATGTTTTCAACTGTTGAGCTAATTCATCCTTTGTGATATATTTGGCTTGGGCTTCGTTCAATACTGTTGTGAGGAAATCAGTGTCCGCAAACATTTTTTTCGCACGTGTTTCCTGCTGTTTCCACTCAGTCCATTGGGCGCAACAGGATTTTATATCAAGTTGTTGGATAGGATGTTGTAGCAATTGTTCATACAGCGCAGATAAATACAATGTGGCTATTCCTACCTTAAATCCATGTGCAGGCATTTTTCCGTTGTGCGTATGATGCTCCATGTCCCACAGATGGCTGAACTGATGTTCGGCGCCCGAGGCAGGGCGGCTGGTTCGCGTCCATTGCATGGCAAAACCACCTAACATTAAGCCTTCTACCAAGGGCGTAATCGCTTCAACCGTACCTTTGCGCGCTCCGGCGGGATGAGCCAGCGCTTCGTGTAATCCATCCTGCACGATCGACCAGGCTGTTGGTTCGATAGGCTCCACGCCTAATTCGTCTGCCAATATCCAGTCGGCTCCGGCCGGGATTTTAGCAAACAGGTCGGCATAGCCCGATGCGGTCAATTCAGGCGGGGCTCGACGGATAATTTCAATATCAGCCAACACGGCTTGCGGGGCAGGACACGTAAATGTTTGTTTATCTCCACGGTATGTAACGGATGCACCAAAAGCAGTATATCCGTCCATGGAGGCGGCTGTGGCAACACAAAGGTATTGTCTTCCTGTGCGGTAGGCGGCCAATTTGGTTAAGTCGTTGATCGTACCAGACCCCACCGCAACAGGAATTGCGTCGGTTTGCATCAAACAGTTTTCCAATTGTTCAAGATATTTGTATTCGGCAAACAAGTTGGGCTCGGTAAACACAAAAGGTTTCTCTTGGGTTATGCAGGAGCTGCTGAGATATTCTGTAGCAGCTTTTCCGGCTGCTTCATACGTATTGGAATCTGCCACAATGATGGCTTTTTTCCCCGGAAACTGTTCTGTAAACAGTCCGGGAAGCCGGTTCAGGATATTGACGCCGATTTGTAAGACGCGTGTTTCGTGTGCCGATTTTAATGCCTGTTCTATTTTTGTCATTTTTTTATTATTTAGATGAGATAACCTTTAGCCAATTCCTCAAATACAACCACTTGTTCTTTTTCCCATGCTTCCTCTTTTCCCAATTCACAAGCCATAATATGTGCCACTTTGGGCGCCATTTCTATGGCAGCTCTTGCGTCGAGAATCAATGCCCTGATACGGCGTGATAATACATCCTCTACCGTGATAGCCATTTCTTCGCGTACTGCCCAAATGATTTCGGCAACCGTAAAATCGAATGAAGGATGTAGTTTTTTTGCATATCCGGGGTTTTTATTTTGCAATGTTTGTATCTTTTCATCGTCGCTACCGTACACATGCCGCCTGTTACGAAAGTCGGTAGTGGGATGATAGCCATGGATTTGCAGATCCTTTGTCACGCATTTTTTAGAAGGCAATCCACATTGTTTGATACCCAAATCCACAGTTTCCTGCGCCATTTGCCGGTAGGTAGTCCATTTGCCTCCTGTGATGGTAATCAATCCCGATGTGGAGACAATCAATTTATGACGGCGCGATATTTCTTTCGTTTTCTTATTATTCATGTTTCGTTTCGGAGCAGCTAATGGGCGTAAGCCGGCATAAATACACAAAACATCTTCCCGTTTCGGGGGGCGTGTAAGATAAGCAGACGATGTATTCAATACAAAATCAATTTCTTCCTGCAAAGGTTTTGGATCCAGAACAAATTCTTTTACCGGGGTATCCGTGGTGCCAAGAATGAGCCGGTCGTGCCAGGGGATGCCAAAAAGAATGCGTCCGTCACTTGTTTTAGGGATCATGATTGCATCGTCACCTCCGAGGAACGAGCGGTCAACTACCAAATGAATCCCTTGACTGGGACGTACCAGCGGCGCTTCATTTATGTTGTCCATTTGTATAATTTGATCGACCAAAATACCGGTTGCATTCACAATACATCTTCCTTTTAAATCGAAAGTGTTCCCACTTATCTCATCGCGGACAGTTACACCCGAAACTTTTCCGTCATTTTTCAAGACGTCGATCACCATAGCATAATTCACTACTGTAGCGCCTTGTTCACCAGCTGTTTGCATCAGATTGACCGCCATTCGGGAGTCGTCGAACTGACAATCGTAGTATGTCACCCCGCCCCGCAAACCTTTTTGAGTAATTTGCGGTATGGCTTTGATTGCTTGCTTCTTATTCATCGGAAACGAACGACCTAAGCCGCGCTTGCCGGCCAACAAGTCGTATATTATCAAGCCAATCGTATAAAAAGGTTTTTCCCACCAAAAATAATTAGCGACGATAAATCGCTGGGGTCTAACTAAATGGGGGGCATTCCGGCGGAGGATTCCACGTTCGCGTAATGCTTCCAAAACCAATCCTATATCCCCGTTTTGCAAATAACGAATTCCGCCATGTACTAACTTAGTACTTCTACCTGAGGTCATTTTGGCAAAATCCAATTGTTCTAACAGAACGGTCTTAAACCCCCTGCTCGCTGCATCTACTGCAATGCCCAAACCGGTAGCTCCCCCGCCAATCACTATAAAATCCCACAAAAAAGGGGTTGTTTTCAAAAGATTGATATTATCTTCTCGTTTCATTCGTGTAATTAATCAATGTTATTCAAAACGAATTCGTAAATATTTTTGCAAAGAAAGAAATAATACGAAACATAAACAATAAAAATCATGATTTTTTTTATCAAACAATATCTTTTGTTATCTTTGCGGCGGAATTTGATACTGAAAACTAAAAAACAGGATGAATGTTGTTCAAAGGCATAAAATGATACTTGCTGAACTTGAAAGAGAAGGACAGGTAAAAGTTACTGATTTGAGTGAACGGCTTGGTGTTTCGGCCGTGACTATCCGTAAGGATTTGACTAAACTTGAAAACAAAAAAAAACTTTTCCGTAGCCATGGCAGCGTCAGTTTGTTTAGTTCACTGATAAACGACCGGCATATTGATGAGAAGGAAAAGATTATGGTTGATGAAAAACTGCGTATTGCTGAAGCAGCCAACCAATTGTTAGAGAGCAACGACCGTATTATCATCGCTTCAGGAACAACTGTCCTGGCCTTCGCCAATAAAATCAATTTCACCGAACCGTTAACCGTGATAACTGCATCGGTCAAAGTAGCGCTAAGCTTGTATTACCAACAGAATATCGAAGTAATCCAGTTAGGAGGCACCATGCGCAAAAACTCCGCATCGGCGGTGGGTCCAGAAGCAGAAAAGTTTCTTAACGACTTGTCGTGTAACAAGCTTTTTATCGGTATTGATGGGCTTGATTGGGATTTCGGACTAACAACGAGCAACATTGGCGAAGCGCATCTCAATCAGGTGATGATGCGGGCAGCCAAAAAAATCATTGTTTTGGCCGACTCGTCTAAATTCGGCAAACGTGGTTTTGGGAAAATCTGTAATCTCAATCAGGTACATCATATCATCACTGACGTAAATGCACCGTCACATGCAGTACAGATCATCAGAGAAAAAGGGATAGAAGTAACCTTGGTATAATATTACAGATTCATCCTTTTCTCCGGTCATGTGTAATGGATACGGATGCATTGAAATTAAAATAAAATTCTTATAAATACAAACTATGGCAAGACCTGCGAGACAAAACTTAGTCGAACGGCACTCCGTGTATTGCAGTACCAACGACACGGAGAGTAGGCATACGTATGAATAATTGATTTTTAATTTTTCTTACGGTCTTATGATCTTTCTCTTATCCGCCTATACATACTGGTAGTCCCATGGAATGTGCTTTCTGTGCGGCGAAGGCGGCTATATCGTCACTACATTCTGGAGTATCTCCCATAGGTTCCTGTAAACCAAGCCGCAGGTACTTTCCTGCGCCGAGGCGGTGATATTTCAATATATCCAATCTTGTCGCAGCATTGCCCAAATCACTGACAAAGTTCAGGCGGCGCTCAATTTCCTCAATGTTGTCGTTTATACCGGGCACAAGAATCATACGGATGATCATGGATTTTTTCATTTCGGCGATCAGGCGGGCATTTTCCAGGATGAGAGCATTGTCCGTTCCTGTGAAATGCTTGTGCAGGGTGTTGTCAAACGTCTTTATATCATAGAGAACCATGTCGACAGCTTCTACAAGGGGTGCCAATGTTTCCCATGGTATATTCCCTGCGGTGTCGAGCGCAACGTGGACAGAATCCTTTTTGAGCAGTTTGGTCGTCTCTATAAAGAAATCTGCCTGAAGAGCCGGTTCTCCTCCGGAGTAAGTCACCCCGCCTCCGGATTGATCGTAAAACGCCTTGTCGCGGAGCAGCCTCGCGACCAACTCTGTCACGCTGATAGTCGTTCCAATGTGTTCATAAGCATCATGAAAACAGATTGCGGCACATTCGTTTAAGTTGGTGCATCTTTGCCTGTCAATGACACAGCCGTTACTTTCGAGCCGGATTGTGCCGCCTGAAAGTGCTGCGCAGGAACCGCATTTTACACATCTCTCCGGGTGATAAAGTATTTTCGGATAGGCTTCTATCAATTCCGGATTAGAGCACCACTTGCAGTTGAGATTGCATCCGATGGCGAATACACTGCTGCGAATCCCGGGTCCGTCTTTGGTGGAGTAGCGCTGAATTGTTGAAATGAAACCGTCCATGGGGTGATTTCCTTTCCTATTTATTATTCCCAGCCCAGCTCGGTTCTGGCAATAATCGCGTCCTGAGCTTCCGGCATAAGGGTTGAAAACAAAGCGCAGTAACCAGCTACACGAACCATGAGGTCTTCATGTTCTTCAGGGTGTTCCTTTGCCGCCCGAAGGGTTTTGGAATCAACGACATTGAACTGGTTGTGGAAAATATTTTTATGCCGCCCCGTCTCAATGAAACAGGCGAATTTTTCTAAGTTTTCATCCCCCGCAAGCGCACCCGGAGAAAAGCGCATGTTGAGGAGTTGACCGCCTGCCATGCGCTTGTTGGGCAGTTTGGAAACGGAGTTGATGACAGCAGTGGGACCGTTGCGGTCGGCGCTTAGACAGGGAGAGGCTCCCTCATTTAGCGGTTTGCCGGCAAGTCGACCGTCAGGCGTCGCACCGACATCGAAGCCGTTTGGCACATAACTGGTTATGTTGGAGGTAGACATGGTATAGCCGCATCCGGTTGGACCGCATCCTGCCCGGTCGGTTTTGTACTTGGGAAGCAGTTCAAGGTAGGATTCAAACACATCGGCTACGATTTGATCCACATAGTCGTCGTCGTTTCCGAATTTGGGTGCCTTGCGGCAAAGCTGGCGTATGCGAGCGCCGTCCGTCCCTTCGAAATTGCTATCCAATGCTTTCTTCAATTCGTCCATGGTTAGTACGTGATCTTCAAAGACGAGCTTTTTGACGGCAGTTAAGCTGTCGCCGACTACACTCATGCCAATGTTCGACTGACTGACATAATCGTATCTGGCGCCACCGTTTTTCAAGGTTTTGCCCCGCTCCAGGCAGCAGTCTACAGTAGAAGAGGCGAAGGCGTCGGCGTCGTGGTATTTGAGGGAGCGGTCGCAGACAAGATCACAGGCAACGGCAAGGTCAAAGTAATAACTCAAAGTGCGTTTCCAAGCCTCCCACAGTTCATCGTAACTCTTATACTCAATATTGCGGACTGCTTTGCCGTTAAGCTGCAGCAGTTGAATGCCGGTCGCAGGATCCATGCCGTTATTGAGCACAAGTTCGAATACCTTGCCGAAGTTGATGTAAGTCATACCGGTGGCGCGGTGTCCCCATTTTCCGGGAATAGCTGTTTCAACGCAGCCCATGGAAGCATAGTCCCTGGCTGTTTCAAGATCCAGTTCAAGCGTCATCATGGCGGGAATGCATACCTCGTCGCAGAATATCGAAGGCATTCCGAAGCCCTTGCGGATAAGGCGCGCACTTTCTAAGATAAGTTTATGCGGACTATGCTCCCCAAAACGGACGCTCAGGTTAGGTTCTGGCAACCTGCTCAGGTTCATGGCCTCAAGGCAGAGATAGCTGACGTCGTTGGTACCGTCTGTTCCATCCGGTTTCATGCCACCTACCATCAGGTTGGAATAAAGCGGATAACCGCCTGAGTATTGGGTATGGCTCCAAGGACGTATCTTGTTAAGCGAGTTGGTCATCAGGAAGAAGTGGGTTATAATCTCCAAAGCCTTTCCCTTCGTTATCTGCCCTTCTTCAAGGTCACGCTTGTAATAAGGATAGATATACTGGTCGAAACGCCCGAAAGAGAAGGAATGACCGTTGCTCTCAATCATCATTAACAGATGAGTCATGTAAACAGCTTCCACTGCCTCATGAAAGTTCTTCACACCGCCTTCCATAAAGTGTTCCATCATCCGCTCTAAATCCAGAAGCTCATCTTTTCGTTTGGGATCCTGTTCCCTTGCTGCTTCCTGTCCGGCAGCTTTGCCGAGCCGCTTGCAGTATACGAGCGCACCTTCCATGGCAATTATGGCAGCCCGGAAATAATCACGCTGTTTCTGTGTAAGGTCGTCGGATTCAAGGCGCCGCCTTGCGATGTCCGCCATGCCGCCGAAACCGGTGTTCAGCACGAAATCATGGTGGGGGATGATATGCCCGTCTCCCGACATGGAGATGCCGCCGCGATGCAGCACTCCCTGTTTTTCAGCCAGGATATTGTCCTGCGAGAGGTTGGCAAGCACCTCATCCTGGTGTGTTTTCCCAAGCCAGTATTCCCGCAGGGCTGTCAGGCGTTCCTTAGTATCTGCACTGATATGGAAATAATCCCCCGGGCGTTTGTCGAAACTGTCAAGCTCATTGATGATCCATTCAAAAGAATATTCGGGAAAAACCGGAGCGGCAAAGTTAGCGCTCGCCTGGTTTCCGATGATCAGCATGCCGCTTTCTATGTAGACGCTCATCCGGCTCAGTATTTCGGCGAACGCCTTTGCCCGACGTATCACGATAGATTCCCCTTCTGTGCGTCTGAAACTTTCGGTAAGAATTTCTGCCCGCTGGGGACATATCGTGGGGACACGTGCGTTCATTCTGGTCTGAAGTTCCATGATGCGCTCCATATCTATTCCATTATATTCTCCCATCGTATGATAAATAAATTATTGGAAACAAATGTAGGTGTTTAATTTTAGATTACCAAACAGGTGGTTAAAAAAAACATGCATAGAAAGAAATGAAAAAATCATCACTGACAACCTCAGAGATTCGCTCAAAATCTGCGAATCAAACTAAAAAACAATCTGTTCAGCTTCAACCTCAGGATTCCCGGTTTGAATATGTGACCAACCTTCAACCTGCCAGGGACAATGTACGCACAATCGGTTTTGCAGGACGACTGCGCTGGAAAACAGAAAACGAAGGCTTCAATACCCAAAAATGGGGTGATTATGAACTCGAAGATGGTATTTGGAGTGGATGTCCAGAAAACTGGACAATATGGGGTGTTTTTTTTCGCTTTGAAAAATTGACAGTGTTTGATAAGACAAAAAACATCTCGCTGAATCGCTGCTTTTATTGTTTCGATTTTCCTGTCTCGAAAATATTTTGTATATTTGTTGGCTTTTTAAGGCAAGGAAGGATGTGAATATACATTTTGCATTATTCCGATTTGTAATGAATAAAGAAAATGATTGACGAAGAATTAAATGTAACGAATGGTGAATATTCATCGAAGAATATTCAGGTTTTAGAAGGTTTAGAGGCTGTACGCTTGCGTCCGGCTATGTATATCGGAGATACCTCCGAAAAAGGACTCCATCATCTGGTTTATGAAGTAGTAGATAATTCGATTGACGAAGCGCTTGCAGGGTTTTGTTCTGATATTGAAGTGGTTATAAATGAGGATAACTCTGTCGTGGTCATAGATGACGGGCGGGGTATTCCGGTCGACTATCACGAGAAGGAAGGAAAATCTGCTTTGGAAGTCGTGTTGACTGTATTACATGCAGGCGGCAAGTTTGATAAGGGAACTTACAAGGTGTCAGGCGGTTTGCATGGCGTTGGCGTATCGTGTGTCAATGCGCTTTCCTCTTATCTGAAGGCGGAAGTGCATCGCGACGGTAAGATTTATATGCAGGAATTTTCGCTCGGAAAACCGTTGGGCGATATCAAAGTAACCGGAACAAGCAATCGAACCGGAACGACTATTAGCTTTAAACCGGACAATTCGGTGTTCATCGTAACTGAATACAAATATGAAATCATAGCCAACCGTTTGCGGGAACTCGCATTCCTGAATGCAGGCGTACAACTGAAATTAACCGATAAACGGGTGCAAAGAGAAGACGGAAGCTATAAATCCGAACGGTTTTTTTCCGAAGAAGGATTGAAAGGCTTTGTGCGCTACATCGACCGCTCGAAAGAATCACTGATAAAAGATGTTATCCATATCGTAACCGAAAAACAGGGAATCCCCGTAGAAGTCGCCATGACGTATAATACTTCCTATAACGAAAGCGTTTTCTCGTATGTAAATGATATTCACACGATTGAGGGAGGGACACATTTAGCCGGCTTCCGAAGAGGGCTGACCCGTACATTAAAGAAATATGCGGAAGACTCCAAACTGCTTGAAAAAGCCAAAGTCGAAATTCAGGGAGATGATTTCCGCGAAGGACTGACGGCAGTCATTTCAATCAAAGTAGCCGAGCCGCAATTTGAAGGACAGACCAAGACCAAATTGGGGAACAACGAGGTGATGGGCGCTGTCGATATGGCTGTCGGCGAGGCATTAGGTTACTTTTTGGAGGAACATCCGAAAGAAGCCAAAGTTATTGTAGATAAGGTTATTCTGGCTGCTACGGCACGGCAGGCTGCACGCAAGGCGCGTGAACTGGTACAGCGCAAATCACCCATGTCGGGAGGAGGTTTGCCGGGTAAGCTGGCAGACTGTTCGTCGCGGAATCCCGAAGAATGTGAATTATTCCTGGTCGAGGGTGATTCGGCAGGAGGCACAGCCAAACAGGGGCGCGACCGTACGTTTCAGGCTATCTTACCGTTACGCGGAAAAATCCTGAACGTCGAAAAAGCGATGGACCATAAGATTTTCGACAGCGAAGAAATTCAGAATATCTTTCGTGCAACAGGGGTTTCGATTGGAACCGACGACGACCCGAAAGCATTAAACATGAACAAAATACGTTATCATAAAGTAGTGATAATGACCGATGCCGACGTGGACGGAAGTCATATTGCCACCCTGATTCTGACCTTCTTCTTCCGCCGGATGCGCGGACTGATTGAGAAAGGATATGTGTATCTGGCAACGCCTCCCCTGTATTTATGCAAAAAAGGGAAGGTCGAAGAATACTGCTGGACCGAACAGCACCGTCAGACTTTCATTGATAAATACGGCGGCGGTATTGAGAGTCAGATTCATACGCAACGCTACAAAGGTTTGGGAGAAATGAACGACCATCAACTGTGGGATACAACCATGAACCCCGAAAACCGTACACTGAAACAAATCACGATAGAAAACGCTTTCGAAGCCGATTCAATTTTTGCCATGCTGATGGGTGAAGAAGTCGCTCCCCGCCGTGAGTTTATTGAAGAAAATGCAACGTATGCCAATATAGATGCGTAAAATTATTGTTAGGTGCAAGCGGACGAACTCACAGCGAACAAAACCGTGAGAATCGAATGTTGAGCCTAACTCTAGATATAAAATTTTAACAATTAACAATTTAGAGGTTGCCCGACACGAATTAGGGATTTAAAATGGAACAGCAGTTCAGTAGTTTAGACGGAGTAATGGAGCCAGAGACCATTTCAAAAAACGGGGCGAGTTCGAAAAGCCTGATGAGTAGGGGAAATAAATTATTTTCATTATTATTATTAATATCCATAACATTTATATCGAGTTGTACGAATGAACCGTTTGAAATCTTGCAAAAAACTGATAGTCACATTTTTATGTTAGGATCTTCTGGAAAAACATATGACATAACCAATGAGTATGACGAAAAACTATCTGTTTATGAATGTTCAGAATGGTTTACTATTACTGAGTCACAAATAGACAATAAACAAGTTTTTCATATTGTTGTGCCAGATAATAAAACTGGAGTTGCTCGTACTGGTTCAGCAACAATCTCAATTAACAGCAGCGATTCTCGAAAAGTTACGCAAATAAGTATAATTATTGCTGTTATTCAATATGCTACAGACGATTATGTTCAATAAGTTTTTTCTTTCATCGAAATCTTAACAATTTAGATTGCTCATTTAATCGGAATGCCAGCACCTAACAAGCGGTTTGGCGAAATTGGGGGTAAAGTGATAGCCCGAACTTCGGCGTGTCGTTTAACCGTCAGTGACAACCCGAATGGCATGCAGTCGAACCCAACTTCGCCAAGCCGCCGGGACGTTACCTGCAAGCGGCGGAAGTGCGGCAGGCAAAACTATGAAAAATTGAATATTTAACAGAATGAGCGCCAAAATATGACGCACAATAAAAAATATTTGTTTCCTAATGGGGAAATATTAAATAATATGCAACAAAAAAAAGAAGATGTTTTTACAAATACTTCTTTATATTTCATGTTATCTGCTGTTTAACAACTATATATAATTAATCATACATGGCAAATTTTTCAGTTTTCCGAAAATAATGCTGCAAGGATAAGTCAATTTAAGGCATAGTGATAACTTTGATGGTTCATTTTAGGTTCAAATGCTCACACCTCGCGATTTTACTGCACAATTCTAAACAAAAAATCATTCCTTCTACAAAATCTCTGATTTTCTCATGGCTTGAACATCCTGTGAATGTTGCCTGTACGTTTTGAATTCAAATTCGGCTTCAACGAAATTCTTTTCTTCTTCTTCATACAATTCTTTCATCTCAATATAGCCAACATTGAAATCTTCAATGGCTTCGTCGACTGTATGTCCGTTGCCGTGTATTCCATAATTCAGCGTATCGTCGTTTAAGTCCACATATACGCCGTATGTGCCGTCATTTCCGCGCTCAATGAATGCTTTTACTGTGTTCATATTTTTTGTCGGTTAAAGTTTAACACCTGATTTTTCAACTATACTCTTTCAAGTTCCATGCTTTACTTCCTGGCTTTTATGGTAACTCAATTGAAACATAATGCCGGTATCAGGGTTTATCCATATTGGATGCCTGTTGCCATTGCGAAAAAATCGACAGTTTGTCGTTTGACTAATCCGTCTTTCTAATTCAGCATACTTCATTTTCTTTAAAGAATTTCGTGGCAAAGATAAGCATTAGTTTTTCAGTATTCATTTTTTTTACTTTAAATTTCATGAAAGGAAGCCTTCGTCATACGGTATTTTGAGGGGATCCTGCTCCCCCTCGCTGTTATCTGCTTAATATAACGATGCCCTCTTTTTTGATTTCTTCGATAAAAGGGTCGCCTTGCTTAAAATAATCGGTAGAGTATGTTTTCTCCTCAATGCGGATGTAGGGTTTCCTGATTCCCAAACCGGAATACAGTTTGCAGTCATTGAAAGTAAACCCGGTAAACTCATCCGCCACGAGCGCTACGTCAATATCCGACCATTCGTTTTGCGTTCCTTTGGCAAACGAACCGTATAGAATTACCGTGCGAAGATGGACGCCGCGGGTTTCTATATCGCGAGCATAATTGCGCACTGTTTCTATTGCAACATCTTGAGTAAGCATTTCCTGACCTCCTTTACTTTTTCTAACTGTTCTTTTGTAAATTCTTTGGTACACATTTTGTGAATCTCGTTGGTGTAATCGGGATAACGATTTGAAAGTTGAAACTTGTTGTATTCATTTATAAAAATCATCATCTCTTCGCCCAAATCTACATTCGATTCATCCAAAAGCCAGATGATATGGTGTACTTTTGGCGGGATATTTTCCTGATGCGTTCTAACCCAGTTCGCTTTCGCCAATTTTTCCAGCACCAGATGCGCCCAAAAGAGACAATGCATATAACGCTCCGTTGAAAACATTGCCTCCCGTTACCCAATCGTTGTGGGCTGTATCAACACAATAATTAATGTGCTGCTCTTTGGTCATCATATCAATGAAAATTATTGCGGTGCAAAGATACGAAATCAATTATGAATTAGGGATAATTAGAGAAAAAAACATCCGAAATGTTTCAATTTTCGGATGCCCCTGCTACCCCTCGTTTCCAGTAGCCAAAAAAATGTCGTTCTCAATTTCGGAAAAAAAGTGTATATTTGTAGCCGGAAGTCGTTGATAAAAAGGAGGAAAATATTCAGAAAAATAATGAAGATATGAACAGTTACATTGTTGAGATCAAAAAGATTCTTGCCGAAGCAAGATTAAAGGCTTACTTCGTCAATTTTATCTTACCTATCCCGAATTCGAGAAATTCTACACACTGTGTAGAAAATTGACATGGAGTCATAACAAGTTAATAATGAGGGTTGAAAATTCAAATACAAGAGATTATTACTTTCATATTGATAGACTTTTTTCGCGGTAATTTCAATGAATCGTATGAACTCCTCAGTGATAGGGCATGGCGTTGAATCGTTATGAACCGCAACGCTTAATAAATCACCTTACCCCTCCATAGCTGATTTAAAAATTCTTTCCATGGAAAAACTTCAATTTTATGGTCAATCATCCGTTTGGAATCATCGAATGTAACAGCCATCAGTTTTGCATGGGGAAATTCTTCACCAAAGGCAAGTAATCCTTTAAAATCTTTCATGGATTTGTGTTTTGAAGTTTTTATTTCAATTGCCCATTCGGCTTCTCCAACCACAAGGTCAATTTCCTTACCACAATGGGTGCGCCAAAAGTAAAAGTGTTTATAATGATTGAAATAGGATAGAAAGGCGCGTATTTCCATGATGATAAAATGTTCAAAAAAATGTCCAAATTCCACACTTCCTTCCTGGATGGTTAACATGCGTCTGAGCGCCCGTGTGATTCCCATATCAAAAAAATAAATATGACTATCCGCATAATGTCCATTGAAAAAAGAGCATTAAATACAGGAAAAAAAGTGCAGAAAAAAAATCTTTGACAGTTTGCATAGTTCATTAATTTTCATTACCTTTACAGCATAATTAATAACAAAATTAAGGAAAATGAATCTTTTGAATTTTATACAGCAATACCCGGACGAACAGGCGTGTATTGAACGATTTAAAGCACAGCGTGACGAAGATGGAATAGTTTGCTCAAAATGTGGCTCTCGCGAGCATTTCTGGCTGAAAAACAAATTGAGTTATGAATGTAAGCGCTGCCATTCGCGCCAGTCGTTGCGTAGCGGTACGGTAATGGAACACAGCAAATTGCCATTCCGTTACCGGTTTGTGGCTATGCACCTCTTGACAGGTACCAAAAAATCGTTTTCGGCTTCGGAACTGCAACGCCAATTGGGACATAAGCGATTTCAGCCGATTTGGGAAATGCTGCACAAATTGCGCAATGTAATGGGCAAACGCGACGGTAAATACCGGCTTTCAGGTCAGGTAGAACTTGATAATGCGTTCATTACCACATTGATCCCGGATGAGAAAAAGTGCGAAAAACGCAAACGCGGCGCAGGCAGTCAAAATAAAACGAAAGTGTTGGTAATGACCGAAAGCGTTACAGTTGAAAAACCGAAGCCAAACAGGCCGCCGCGCAGGGTAAATCATATAAAAATGCGGGTTGTTCCCGATTTAAAGGCGGATACTGCTACAGAAACCGTCAGGGAACAGATTGATTATCAATCTGAAATTCAGAGTGATGATTCAACTTCATATAAAAAGTTGAACGAAGCCGTACAGTCGCACGAAGCACAGGTTCTCAAACCTGAAGAACTCTCGAAATTACTTCCGTGGGTACATATTTGCATCGGCAACGTAAAACGTTTGCTTTTGGATATGCACCATCAACTTAAAAACGAATATCTACAGTATTATCCCGATGAGTTCTGCTACAAATTCAACCGCCGTTATTTTGGCGAAAAGATGTTTGACCGTCTTATAATGGTCGCAGTTTCTTACAAAACGGATTTCAAATCGAGAATTTACAATAGGACATTTTACGGATAGTCATAAAACAGATTTATGTTCAATGATTTCCGTATTTATTGAGACAAGAGTAAGAGTTGTTGGGACAATACCGAAAATCAAACGATCCTTGATTTGTAACCTGACTTTATCAATATCAGGAATGCCAATAACATCTCCGTTATTCTTTACGCCAATGTAAATGCAACCGCCTTCCGCATTAAGAAATGCGACTGCCTCCTTTTCAATTGAATCGGTAACTTTTTCTTTGTATTCAACTAATTCATTCTCTGTCTGTAACATTTATTGTTTGAATTTCTTTTCAAAACCACAGCATCCGTTTATTCCTGACTTTCTGCATCCTGTTTTTCTTCCTGTATTTCCTTTGGTTCTTCTTCTACCTTTACATCGCCCAAGTATTTAGGCAATTGCATACCTGCCATATTAAAGAGGTCGTTCAAAGGCGGAACCGACTGCATCAATCCCGACAGGAAATTGGCGGTAGCAGTTTTTCCGTTGGCGTTGCCGCCGTTTTGTCCGTCCCAAACGGTAATTTTGTCTATCTTGATGTTCTTAATGGCTTCCACCTGTGTTTTCACCAATTCGGGCAGTTTGTCGGAAATCATCATCAACACCGCCTTTTCGGCATCGTTATTGGCGGCTTTTACAATCTCGCCAAAACCGGCTGCCTGCTTGGTAAGGACTTCGTTGATACCACGTGCCTGCGCTTCCATCTTGGCAAAGATCGCATCGGCTTCCCCTTTGGCAATGCGACGAACTGTTTCGGCTTCTGCCTCGGCTTCGATAATCGCCTTTTGTTTTTCGATTTCGGCGCTAACCACAATGTTAGCCGTTTGGGCGGCTCGTTCACGATCTGCACGCACCAACTCTGCTTCCCGTTCGGCTGCATACGCTTCCTCAAGGGCTTTGGCGCTTTGCACTTTTTCGGCGGCAATGGCACGCCGCATAGCCTCTGCCTCTCTTTCGCGCCGCTCGGCGTCAGAATTGGCGATAGATACCTTCGCTACGTTTTCGCCCTGTACGGCGGTAGCATTGGCGTCGGCTGTGCGTACACGGGTGTCGCGCTGCGTTTCGGCAATGCGGATATCCTTATCCCTGTCCGCCTCAGCCTTACCGATTTCACCAAAGCGATTTTGTTCGGCAACACTCTTTTTCGCCTCGTTGATAGCCTTTGCTGCCGCTTCCTTACCCAAGGCTTCGATATAGCCCGATTCGTCGCGGATGTCGGTTACGTTGACGTTAATCAGTTTCAAACCGATTTTTCGCAATTCCAGTTCCACGTTTTGGCTCACGTTGATAAGAAATTTATCGCGGTCGGCGTTGATTTCTTCAATATCCATGGTGGCAATTACCAAACGCAACTGTCCGAACAAAATATCTTTGGCAAGGTCTTGAATATTCGCAATCGACAAGCCCAGCAGACGCTCCGCCGCATTAATCATATTTTCCGGATCGGTAGAAATACCTACAGTAAAGCGGCAAGGCACATCAACGCGGATATTTTGCTTGCTCAAGGCGTTGGTCAGATTACATTCAATAGGAATGGGCGTTAAATTCAGAAACGCATAGCTTTGAAAAACAGGCCAGATAAAAGCGGCGCCACCGTGAATACATTTAGCGGAGTTCGCCCCGCCTTCTTTATTTTTTCCGGTTTTACCGTACACGACCAAAACGCGGTCGGACGGACAGCGTTTATAACGCGACAGTACAGATACAAACGCGACAAAAATCACGACTGCAAAAACGACATAAATAGCAATAAATTCCATAACAATTATAATTAAGAATTAAAAAATTAAAAATTTTCTATGAGAAACGTGTGGGCGTCGATAACGCTTTTCACACGCACCATTTTGCCGGTAGCGATAGGTTCGTCCGATTCGGAAACGGCATCGTATTCGCGCACGGCTTGTTGAATGCTCATCTGTATTTTTCCTGTGCCTTTTCCGGCGGCAGGAATCGTAAAATATACGGTAGCCGGGCGACCTATCGCATTTTTCACATCTATATTGCCGCTTTGCGTAGCCTTACTGAGCGCATACAAAAGCGCCATGACAATCGTTACCAGCACTAAGCCGATAAAAACGCACAGAAGGGTTAACCACAATTTGCTGTCGATGGCTTCATAAAACGATATTCCCGTCCATGCAAAGCCAAGGAAGAAATTGACAAAATTACGAAAAGTGAAAAACTGTAACGGCATTTCCCCGTCGGCATCCACATCGGCGTCGCCCGAAGCCTCTCCCTGATCGCCCATGCCGATAAAGGTCATAACCGTCTGAATAACAAAAATAACACTAAAGGGAATCGCTATTCCCCACATGATTTGCAGATATAAATCCATAGATGTCCACCAAAGTTCCATAAGGCATTTAAGTTTTAGGTTTCACAAAGATACAAAAAAAATGTAGAATTTTATTTTGATGTTGAATTACAAATTAAAAAAGGCAAGTTCAACAACTGCATGCAACATTTTATGGTGCAAATTTAGGAAGAAAGTTTCTTTAGGTGAATAAAAGTTTAGATTTTTTCTTGGTCTGTTATTGATTTTGTATTGTATTTTTTTAATTTGTTGTTCATTAAGAGTGTTTAAGTTTGTTTTTTTCGGTATATATTGTCTTACGAGTTTATTTGTATTTTCGATTAATCCTTTTTCCCATGAAGAGTAAACAAAAAATTTTGCACAATAAAAAAAAGCGCTTACCTTCGCACTGTTTAACATAAAAAATGCTAATGAGCAAAAAAGGTAAATACACTGCAATAAATTCGCGTAACTGCGTGATAATTAGTGTTTTACCCCCCCCTCCAATTTACTGAAACACAGACAGTTACAAGGGTTTAACTATCAATTAGAAATTACGAATTACAAGACAAATGTCGCAGGTTTTCAAAACCTCCGACATTTAACGTGCGACCTGACAGGCTGCGAAGCTGCTGTCAGCGTCGATGCTGGAAGATTA
>Ga0099364_10005883_pt1 | contig 18025 bp, 14 predicted proteins | sample TergutTh196P3_FD_73070 | JGI IMG/M metagenome (GOLD analysis project Ga0099364, IMG submission 73070) | Microcerotermes parvus P3 segment gut microbial communities from Pointe-Noire, Republic of the Congo - Th196 P3 | ecosystem: Host-associated > Arthropoda: Insects > Digestive system > Gut ...
CCGCACTTGGGAGGCGAACACGCTATGCCCCGCGTTTTCCAGTGCCAGTCGGCTATTTGCCGACGCAACCGCCCGGCGGTCGGTTGCCTACCTTGGCTACCCCAATTGCAAACGTGTCGACGGACTGACCGTCCTGTAAGGACGGAGCATTCTAGCCTAGGGCTTCAGCCCTAGGACACTTTTAACCGCAAAGGGCGCGAGGTTAGGAGTCAGGAGTTAGGAGTCAGGAGTTAGGAGTCTGACCCTTGCTCCGCCTAGGGTTATATGCTGTAGACGGCATGAAATTGTACTTTGCGAACCTTGCACTTCTCTGCGTCTTTGCGGTAAAAAATCTAACCGCAAAGGGCGCAAAAAGAAGGAGTCAGCAGTGAGAATAACAACGTCGGGCATAGCCCGCCATCCTCATTCTAACTCCTAACTCCTAACTTCTAACTCCTATCCTAACCCGAAGACTAGAACTTCACGACCGCCGACATACCGCCGGAGACCTGATAGGTGTTGTTCTGTTCATTGAACAGTCCCGCTTTCGGATTTGCCATCCAATCGTAGCGGACTTCCGGTTTCACGGTCAGCCACTTGTTGGGGGTCCAGTTCGCACCGAGTGAAACTGTGTACCATTCGGTATCGGGATCGGCGGCATTAAGAACAAGGCCACTTCCATATTCACCGAATTTGAGCAGACCAAACCGGGTTCCGAATGCCCATCTTGCACTGCGCTGATAAATGATCTCATTCATGAGGGCATAGGAGTGCATGTTATTGTTGGGAACATCCACACTGAAGTGAGTCCAGTTAAGGTTATATTTCAGCCTTTTGCTGAGTTGCACGCTCGTGGTGAACGAGTGGACGCAATACTCGAATTTGTCTATGCCGAGTTGAACGTTCAACTCATTTCTGTCATAACTGTTTTTACCAGCGGCAATCATGTAGGAGACGCTCACTCTCTTGCCCGGATTCCACACAACTCCTCCGAAGAACGCATTGTCATCGCTCGTTTCGCCGAATTGATCCGGTTGAATCCAACCGCCCAGTACGGAGAGCCGGTCATTGACCTTGTAGGTTCCATAAATACCGCCTGCGGTGGTCGGAGCAATGTACATTGTCGGCGACCAGGAATAGAAGAAGTTATCGGTGGATTTGTAACTGTCCATTCCAAAGGGAGCGTAGAACTTACCGGCTTTGACATTCAAGCGTCGATATTCCAGTTCGAGGTATGCCTGAGCCACTGCGGAGAAGTAGTCGCCTTTTCCCCAGCGTCCTTCATGAACGTCGCCGCCATGTCCGGCACCGAATTCCACGCCTCGGGCTTGGACGATATAAGCATCCGAACCAAAGGTGAGGTCAACGGTTCCGCCGATGTCCAGACCGCGTCTGCCATCGACCGAGCGACCCATCGAGAGATAAATCTGATTGAGTTGTCCGCCGGTCAGCCGGGTGTTTTGCAACAAGGCAGTGTTGCCTGTGTCCATGCCGTATGTCCGTCCCGGCACAAAATGAAGATAGGCTGGACCGTCATACTTCGCGGTTCTTCCATGCCCATTGGCGAAAAACCCGGCTTCGAGATGCCCGCCAAGGAACCATTTCCCAGCTTTGGGACCACACCCGTTTACTGCGCCGCAGGGATCGCAGCCCCACGCATCTGCGCAGGGATCGCACGTTACTTGGTCGCATGGATTGCATGGATCGCATGGACTAAAGAAGCGTGCTTGTACATCAGCCGGGGTGAATTGCAGGGCAAAGGTAATCGCTGCGACACCGAGGCAACCAAAAATTTTCTGTTTCATCGTCTAATATCCTCTTGTTAGCGTTTGAAATGTCCCTGGTCACAAACCTATTCAATACTGTCCACTCAGACAACACCATCCAAGGACGAGCGGGAATCATTCCCTGACTCCCTACCGACATCGGAAGGATTCGAGGACATATTTTACCTTTTTATCAAAGGATGGTATAAAGCCTATCATCCAAGAAGTTTCACCAATTCCCCTCGCTTGCCAAGATTGCCCGGTTTGACAGGAGGGGGAGGGAGGCGGCAGGCGGCAGGAGGCAGGAGGCAGGGGTTTCACCCTTGCGCTTCTTGCATCTTTGCGGCTAAATTTTTTTAACCGCAAAGGGCGCAAAGCACTGCAAAGGACGCAAATTTCTCCCTAGGGTCAGCCCCCTGCTTCCTGCTTCCTGCTTCCTGCCTCCTGCTTCCTGCCTCCTCCCCTCACCCCAAGCGAACCATTGCACTCTCCCGGTGTGCGGTCAAACCTTCTTTGGTTGCCAGGACTTCAATGTCCGGGGCGAGGTTTGCTAAGCCGTTGCGGTCAAAGTGCAGGATGCTGTTTGTCCGTAAAAAATCATTGCAAGACAGCCCGCTGGCAAATCGGGCAGTGCCGCTTGTCGGTAGTACGTGGGAGGGTCCCGCCGCGTAGTCCCCTACTGCTACCGGTGTTTGATTGCCTAAAAAAATGGCTCCGGCACAGGAGATTTTATCCGCCAGTGCCGCCGCGTTCGCCGTTGCAATGTGGAGATGCTCCGGGGCGATTTCATCGGTCAAGCGGCATGCTTCTTCGGCATCTTGTACCAAGATCACCGCTCCGAAGGCTTCAAGACTCTCCCATGCCAATTGCCCGCGCTCGACTTTACTGATTTGCTCACTCAGGGCATGCACTGCCGCATCGAGCACGGCTTCATCCCATCCGATCAAAATACTCGCTCCGGGCGAATGTTCGGCTTGGGCTAACATATCATAAGCGGTATAGAGGGGCGGGGTTGATTCATCCACAATCACGACCACTTCGCTGGGACCGGCAATCGAGTCAATATCGACCGTTCCGAAGACCCGCTGCTTTGCCAGTGCCACAAACAGATTACCGGGACCGACAATTTTATCGACCTTCGGGATTCCCTCCACTCCATAAGCCAATGCCGCCACTCCTTGGGCTCCTCCCATCCGATAAACTTCATGGACACCCAATTCATAACAGACCGCCAGCATATCGGCATGATAAGCCCCGAACGGAGTCGGGGGAGCCATCAGGGCAATCTCCTGCACCCCGGCAACCTGCGCGGGCACCGCCGTCATCAAGACACTCGAAGGATAGGGAGCCGCTCCGCCGGGCACACAGATTCCAATCCGCCGCAAGGGTCGGTAGCGTTGTTCGAGATAACCGCCCGGTCGTTCGAGTCTCACCGTATGATGCAAAATCGCCTGCTGAAACTCCCGGATATTCTGCCGGACTCTTCGGACAGAATCGAGCAATTTCCGGTCGGCATTCTCTGCGGCGGCTTCCAGTTCCTCCAGCGGCACCCGCAATCCGCTCCCCTCATCCGGTGTCTGCCCTCCGCCGTCCGCCGTCCCCTTCCAGCCGTCAATTTTCGCGGAATACTCCAACAATGCCGACAGCCCCTCTCTCTCCACCTCTCCGCAAATCGTTTCAACAACCTGGCGCGGGGAGAGCGGCTGACCAAAAATCTCCATCGTCCGCTGCCGTCCCGCTTCACTCACCACATCCCCTTTGGGACTCAACTTATCCAACAGCCGCCTTATCTGCCGCGCGGCATCCTGATCACGGGTATCTATTCGCAGAATTTGCATGACGAGTCAGTGTAACGGGCGAGGGGGAAATGTCAACTATGGTATGAGGGTGGGGGGGGCGCAAGGGCGCAGAGGACGCGAAGTTAGGAGTTAGAAGTTAGGAGTTAGGAGTTAGAATGTCTCCTCCTTTGCGTTCCTTGCACTTCTTTGCGTCTTTGCGGTTAAAAAATTTAGCCGCAAAGATGCAAGAAGCACAAGGGTGAAACTCCTAACTTCTAACTCCTGCCTCCTAACTCCTGAAAAAAATCACGCGACCACATTTCGAGATACTTTGTGGTAGAATGGAAAATCACAGGGAGCAAAGGAATTAACCAATGTCTATTTCACAATACGAAACGCAAGTGTCGCCGGACGGATATATTGCGCTTCCGCCGGAGTACCAAAACCGAAAGGTCGTCGTCTATGTCGATGAGAAAAAGGTCGATGAGAGAAAAGACGAAAGCCGTACCATCGGAAGCGAAAGGGAACCGCTCTCGGACACAGAAGAACAACGCAGGGCGGCGGGTCAAAAGTTTTTCGATACTTGGAACGGACTACTCGAAGGAATGCCGGACATGACTATGAAGGAAATCCGAGCCGAACGCTTGGAAAGGAGACACGGGAAATGAACTTTTCCATTCTGCTCGATACCAATGTAATTCTCGACTTCGCTATGAAGCGCGGAGAACATTACGCTCCCGCTTTAGGTGTCATGAAAGAAATTGCATCTGGTCGTCTGAATGCCCAGGTTTCGGCATCACAAATAACAGACATGTATTATTTTCTCGAAAAGGAATTTTCGCATGAAGATGCCGTCAGGGCGATTGCCGACTTAATCGGTTCGATTCGTATTCTTCGAGTCGATGAATACACAATTAAAAATGCTCTCGCCTCCGGCATGTCCGATTTCGAGGATGCCGTACAAACCGCTGCGGCAAAAAACTTCGGTATTGAGACCATTGTAACACGGGACAAAGAAGGTTTTGTCAATTCCGGTATGCAAGTCTATACGCCGGGAGAATTTTTGGAGGAGTTAGAAGTTAGGAGTTAGGAGTTAGAATGTCTCCGCCTTTGCGTTCCTTGCACTTCTTTGCGTCTTTGCGGTTAAAAAATTTAGCCGCAAAGATGCAAGAAGCGCAAGGGTGAAACTCCTAACTCCTAACTCCTAACTCCTAACTCCTAACTCCTAACTCCTGAAAAAAAATCACTGCTTCCGCGCACCAAAAAGGAAATACACGATTACCGGAATACCCAACAGCCATGCGAAGGGTTTTATCGAGCAGACGATCAGGATGACCAGAATCACCAGCCAATTCCACCATGGGATTTTTGCAATATCCCCCCAGGCAAGCCAAAGCAGAAAGACCAGCGGACCTAAACGGAGCAGCCATGCAAGCCGGTTGGGAGAAAACCGGAGAGGGTCCTGGTACCATAAAAAGAGTACGACGAGGACGGAGACCAGTAGTACCGAACCGATAATGCCTAATCGGGTTCGGAGAGAAAGACGAAACCAAAAGTCCACAGGGTTATCCTAACATGCACTGCCGGGTGCCGTCAAGAGGAGGCAGGAGTGTACTCCTTGCAGTTTTGCGGCTAAATTTTTTAACCGCAAAGACGCAAAGAAGCGCAAAGGGCGCAACTCCTGCCTCCTAACTCCTTTATCTGCTACAATTGTTCCCCGTGAAACACGACGCTAAAAATCTCAACCTCACTTACGATAATGACCTGCCCATCGTGCAGCGGAGGGAGGAGATAGCCGACATTATTCGTCATAACCAAGTCGCCGTCGTCTGCGGTGAAACCGGTTCCGGGAAGTCCACTCAATTGCCGAAAATCTGTCTCGAAATCGGTCGCCATGTTGTCGGTATGATTGGACACACCCAACCCAGAAGAATCGCCGCCCGTTCTATCGCTGCGAGAATCGCCGAAGAACTGGGAGTGGTGCTGGGGCAGGAGGTCGGCTATGAGGTGCGGTTTGATAAGAAGGTGATAGACAGCAGACGGCAATGGGAGACGGCAGACGGCAGACAGCAGACGGCAGCAGAGCGATGGACACCTTCATCCGGCGACACAGTCGCCGACTCTCTGCTGCCGTCTGCCGTCTGCTGTCTGCCGTCTCCCGCCTCTTTGATAAAACTCATGACCGACGGCATCTTGCTTGCCGAGTCGCAGTCGGATAAATACTTTCGTAAGTATGGCACCATCATTATTGACGAAGCCCATGAACGTTCTCTTAATATCGACTTCCTGCTTGGGATGATGAAACGGGTGTTGCCGCATCGTCCTGAACTTAAATTGATTATTACTTCGGCGACGATTGATGCCCGGCGATTTGCGGAACATTTTACCGACCGGCGAATCAATCGCGGTGTGCCGGTGCCGGTTGTCGAAGTTTCCGGGAGGATGTTTCCGGTGGAGATACGTTACCGTAGTCTTGAGGATTTAACCGCAAAGGACGCAAAGGTTGGTGCAAAGAACGCAAAGTATGATGGAGTTTCCCGTGAAACTGATGCAGAAGAGGAGGCGATTCTTTCGGCGATTTATGAACTGTATGAACATGGTAACGGCGATATTCTCATCTTCCTTCCGACCGAGAGAGATATATTGGAAACGGCGAATGATTTGCGGCGTGAGTTTAAGAATCGAAATATAGAAATTCTTCCTCTTTATGCCCGCTTGCCGGTGCATCAACAGCAAAGGGTTTTTAACGTATCCTCGCAAACTTCGTCGCACCGGCGGATTATATTAGCGACCAATGTTGCGGAGTCTTCCTTGACGGTGCCGGGGATTCGCTATGTCATCGACACGGGCACGGCGAGGATGAGCCGGTACTCTGCCCGTTCGCGCACGCAACGGCTGCCCATTGAAGCGGTGTCGCAAGCATCGGCAGACCAGCGGGCGGGGCGTTGCGGACGTATCGGTCCCGGCGTTTGTATCCGGCTGTATCCCGAAGACTCCTCCGCCTCCGCAGGACATGGTGTTCCTTATAAACATCGGGAGCGTTATACTACGCCGGAAATCCAGCGGACGAATCTTGCCTCGGTCATTCTGCAAACGAAGTCCTTGAAGTTGGGGGAGATCGAATTCTTTCCCTTCATCGACCCGCCGAGGACTGCCGCCATTACGGACGGTTATAAAACGCTTTATGAAATTGGTGCGATTGATGACCGGCGCAATTTAACCTCTATCGGTTGGAAATTGAGTAAACTGCCGGTCGATCCGCGCATTGGTCGGATGATTCTTGCCGCTCATGAAAATGGGGTCTTGCCGGAAATGCTGATCGTTGCGTCGGTCATGGAGATTCAAGACCCTCGTGAGCGACCGCAGGAGTTTCAGGGAAAAGCAGATGCCGCACACGAAATCTTTTTGGACAAGCGCAGCGATTTTTTCGGCTATATTAAACTGTGGGACTTTTACCAAAACCTGAAAGCCAAGACCAGCCGCAGCGGTTTGCGAAAGGCGTGCCAGCAGCATTTTCTGTCCTTTAACCGGATGCGCGAGTGGGAAGATATTCATGCCGAGTTGCAGCGGATTGTCCGGGAGGCAAAGATGTTGACAGAGTAGCGGGGGCTGTGAACGGCATGAAATTGTACTTTGCGCCCCTTGCGGTTTTCTCTTTTTTTTAACCGCAAAGTACGCAAAGGCTGCGCAAGGTACGCAAGGGATGGTGTCAGTCCGCTCACAAGTTTCCGTGTTGGAGTGGAAAGGTAGGCAACCGACCGCCGGGCGGTTGCGTCGGCGGATAGCCGACTGGCACCGGGAAACGCGGAGTATAACATGATTCGTCCCCCAAGTGCGGAGTACCGCACGTTGCCGCCCGGCGGTCGGCAACCTACCTAACGAGGCACAATGAGGCAAAATTGTGAGCGGACTGGGAGTACCGGCTAAATGATTCGGTCTTTCATGTGTGTGTTATACCGTAAACAGCATGAAATCTACTCTTTGCGTCCTTTGCGATTCCTTTGCGTCTTTGCGGTTAAAAAAAAGAGAATCGAACGGCAAGTCGCACAAAGGCTTGTCTCAACTGTTTTTTTCTATAGAATACATGGCATTGAAAACAAAGCAAAAAACAGGGTACAACAATGTCTTCTTCACCTAATCCCCAAACATTCACCTACGAACAATTGATGACATCGTTCCGAAAAAGCCGGAAGGAAATGAACGAAAGCCACGAAAAAAGCCGGAGAGAGATGCAGGAAAGCCATGAAAAAAGCCGGAGGGAGATGCAGGAAATCCGGGAACAGTTGCGAGAGTCGATAAGAGAAACCAACCAGGTTATTGCGAGGCTCGGCAACCGTCTTGGAGAACTCGTCCAGGCAATGGTTGAAGGAGGGGTCATCCGAATGTTCACGAATTTGGGATATGAATTCGATGTTTATAATCCGCACTACCGGTTTGGAAACAAAACACTCGGCATCTACGGCGAAGTTGATCTGTTTCTCGAAAACGGCGAACTTGCTCTGCTCGTTGAAGTGAAAACGAATTTATCTATGGATGACATAAAGGAACATCAGAAACGCTTGAAAAACTTCCGCTTGGTTGCCGATCTCAAAAACGACAAACGACAGTTCATCGCTGCCGTCGGCGGCGGAGTGGTACAGGAAAACGTTCGGAAATTCGCCTTAAAACAAGGTATGTTCGTGGTTCAGCAGTCCGGCGAGAACGTAGAAGTCCTTGCACCGAAAGGCAAACCAAAAGTCTGGTAGCACGCAGAGCCGCAATCGGTGTACCGTAAACGGCATGAAATTGTACTTTGCGTCCCTTGCGGTTTTCTCTTTTTTTTAAACCGCAAAGTACGCAAAGGCTGCGCAAGGTACGCAAATCTGTGAAACTATCGGCGAACGGACATTTTTCCCAATTTTCCATTTTTCCCTTGCAATTCGGTAAAACATAAGGTACAATAGAGGCGCAGTATGCTGGTAATTTTGCAACGCAGGTGTGTTATGATGCGAAAAGCGTTTACTCTCGTCGAATTGTTGGTGGTTATTTTTATCATCGGGCTGCTGATGGCAATTATCTTACCTGCCGTTCAGGCGGCGCGGGAAGCCGCCCGTCTGGCGAAGTGTATCAATAATCAGAAGCAGATTGCCACTGCGCTGCAACACTACGAAATGTCGCAAAGAGTGTTGCCCGGCTGGAGGGAGTTCATCAATGTAACGGCAATGGACCCCACCAGTAACGACACTTTTGAAATAGCCGCCCATGCGAGTTGGGTTTTTTCTATCTTGCCGTACAAGGAGCAGACAGACCTTTATGACCGGCTGAGAACGGGTGATGTTATATCTTCGGCACTTTCCGGTGTTGATCCGCAAATTCCGAGTATTGCCATCCTGCATTGTCCCAGTCATACAGACACGGCTACGGGACGCGCAACGAGTTATGTGGTCAATGGCGGGGCGGTGGATGACTGCTCGGACACGGACGGCTATGTTACCTTTGACATCAGCATTGCCAATGGTCCCTTTTTAGACAGAGCCGCTATTTTTGCCGCTGTTACCATTGACCAAAATAATCCCGGTTGGGCTCGATACACACAAGGAGGCTGGGTTCTTCCTCGCAGTGATCTCAGAAGACATCAACACACGGCGACCCGGCTCTCCGATATTACAAAAATGGACGGCACTGCCCATACCTTAATGACGGCGGAAAATGCTCAACGCGGCTTTTGGATTTCCGAAGAACTTTATCATTTTTACCACACGCCTGACGGGACGGCAGCAAACGTTGTACCGGGAGATTACGACGAACTGCCCGACGGTCGGTTGTATGCCCCTATTCCGGGTTCTGTCCATACTATCGAAGGTTCGGTGGCGTTTTGTTGGCCCCGGTTTTATTACGAACCTCCGGGTAACGAAAATATGCGGATGTGTTATCCGCGGGCAGGGCTGAACAATCCGAGCAATCCCAGACAAGGCTTTACAGGGGCGCAGTTGTCCACGGCGGAACCGAGGACGGGGTTCTACGAGCCTCTGGGACGAGACCCCTACGACGGGGCACGGATTCCTGCGTATTTAGGCTTGTTCCACCGGAAAACATTCAACAATTGGTATCAAAGTGCGCGGCCTTCGGCGTTTCATGTGGCAGTGGTAACAGTATCATATTGCGACGGCAATGTCCGGAGACTCAATCTGCAAACTGATGAACGTGTTTTCGTCCACCTAATGGTTGCCGGGGCTCCGCAGTCCGATGCCGGCTGGCGGTTTGGCGGCGGCGAGCGAAATTTCCTCGAAGGACAACTCTTCGACGGGCGGTGGATAGAGTAGCGCCTTACCGCAAAAACGCAAAGAAAGTGCAAGGGGCGCAAGGGTGTAGGGCGCAAAAAGGTGTCCTAGGGCTAAAGCCCTAGGCTAGAATACTCCGCCCTTGCAGGGCGGTGTGCCCTGTAAGGGCACAGGATGTTAGCCTAGTGGTGCTTCCGGCTTGGTGCTGCATTTATTAGACCCTTGATTTTCAGCAAAACAGGCGGATTATTCGTGCAATATCAAGCCGGAAACACCACTAGGGTTTTAACCAGTCCGTCGACACGTTTGCAATTGGGGCAGCCAAGGTAGGCAACCGACCGCCGGGCGGTTGCGTCGGCGATAGCCGACGATCACTGGAAAACGCGTGGCATGGCGTGTTCGCCTCCCAGTGCGGAGTACCGCACGTTGCCGCCCGGCGGTCGGCAACCTACCATTAGGCAAACGTGTCGACGGACTAGGGTTTTAACCCTAGGCGGAGCAAGGCTCAAACTCCTAACTCCTAACTCCTGACTCCTGCCTTCTAACTCCTAACTTCTAACTCCTAACTCCTAACTCCCCCCCCTGCGGTCAAAAAAAATCATGGTCTCACCACCTCAAAAAGCACTGTGTTGCGGTTGCACGGCGTGTCAGTTCAGTTGCCCCGCAAATTGCATTTCTATGCGGGACGACCATGAGGGCTTTCTTTATCCGCAGGTGAACAGCGGGTCTTGCACGCGTTGCCGACGCTGTGAAAAGGTCTGTCCCGCCCTTCATCAAGCCAAGAATCCTCAACCGCCGGAAGTCTTTGCTTGTTCTAGCAAAGATGCCGGGGTGCGGCAACAAAGTTCGTCCGGCGGACTCTTTTCTCTCCTTGCTGAAAAAATCCTCGAACAAAAGGGGGTGGTCTTCGGAGCAGCCTTTAATGAACAATGGGAAGTCATCCATCGTTTTATCGACTCTCCGCAAGAACTCGCTCTGTTGCGGGGCTCAAAATATGTTCAAAGCCGGTTAGGGGATACGTTCAAACAAGTCGAACGGTTTTTGGGTGAAGACCGTCCGGTTTTCTTTACCGGAACACCCTGTCAGGTTGCCGGCTTGAAAAAATTTGTCGCTCTCACAGGGAAATTTTCAAAACACTCCCCCAATTTACACTCACCCAATTTATTGACGGCAGACATTGTTTGTCATGGCGTGCCCAGCCCAAAGGTGTTTCGTTTGTATCGGGAGGAGAAGGAACGGCGGCATCATTCGCCGCTCAAGGAATTGTCCTTCCGGGACAAAACACACGGCTGGCAAAATTACCACATCCGTATGAAGTTTGAATCGGAGACTTGCCTGATTTCCCCCTGGAAAGACGATTTTATGCGCGGCTTTTTGTCCGATCTGTCTCTTCGCCCTTCATGCTATGCATGTTTTGCAGATAATTTCCGCAGCGGCAGCGACCTGACTCTGGCGGATTACTGGGGGATTAGCCGCTTTCACCCGGAGTTGTTTGATGATCAGGGTACGTCTCTGGTATTGGTTCATACAGAAAAAGGACAAGAGTATTGGCAGAGGGTCGTGCCGATGCTGGAATGGCGGGAATCGGCATTGAAGAATGCGGTGAGGGACAATCCATGTCTTGTCCGGTCAGTTTCCAGCCACCCGAAACGCCGTCTGTTTTTTGAAAAACTCGGTACAATTCCATTGAGCGAATTGATTGCCGACCTCTTGAAACCCGATCGGTCGTTGCGGGGACAAGTGAAGCGTGTCCTGCGGTTTGTATATCGCCGGTTCGTCAGGCAGCATGATTAGGGTGTATTTCAAATTGCTTTGGAATAATTTTTCTTCCGCGAAAGACACAAAAAACAGGAAATTTTCTCTTTTTTCATACTTTTCGTGTCTTTCGTGGAAGAAAAGAGTTATAACCGGACTACGGCTCATCCTCTTGAAAATACCATAATTTTGCTACAATAACGTCTCGTGCCGTAATACGAACCGTGTGAGGGGACTATGCAGCGGATTATGCTCAAATCGAAGATTCACCGTGCTGTCTTGACCGGTGCGAATTTGGACTACGAAGGTAGTATCGCTATTGATTCGGCACTTCTCGAAGCCGCGGATATTTTGCCGAATGAGCAAGTTCAAGTCTTGAATGTGAACAACGGCAACCGGATTATTACGTACGCCATCGCTGCTGAACGCGGCTCCGGTACGGTCATGCTGAACGGTCCTGCCGCCCGGTCGGGTATCATCGGCGATGTGGTTGTCATTTTGACTTATGCGAATGTTGAAGAGAGCAACCTTGCCGGTTATGTTCCAAAAATTCTGAAAGTTGATTCGCAGAACCGGGTGCTGTGAGGAGGTTCTTTGCGGTTAATTTTTTTTTAACCGCAAAGACGCAGAGAAGTGCAAGGTTCGCAAAGTACAATTTCATGCCGTCTACAGTCTATCACGGTAACAGCACGGGCTGTAATTTGCCCCCCGTCTTCCAAAACTCAAAGAAAGTGGCGAGAACCCTGCCGTCGATTTGCCACGTTTGGAGTTGAGCCTCGTTGGGATACTCCGTCGTGATGACCATCTTGGCTCCCGCATCTGCGGCGGCAAGTTTGGAGAACGCCTCTCTCAACTGGGCAACGTCCGCCGTTTCCTCTGTTTCCATCAAGGGCAACAGTTGTGATTGCAAAAACTGACCGAGCGGTTTCAATGCAATCATGCCGGTCTGTCGCGGTTGTGTCGGTGCAACAGAGGCGGTTAGGGCGGCTTTTAATGCTGATTCTGTCTTGGCGGCATCAAGACCGACCGCAAAGGCAATGGATTCATCCCCTTTCACCGCCCAGTAGAAACTCCAAGCGGGAAGGTTTAGAAATGCTGTAACCTCGATGTCTTCCGGCAAGTCCGCAAAAATGTCGGGCAAACCGGAAAGCGAATAACCCGCGATGGTTTCGTAGTCCCGGTTGATTTTGTCTTCGATGAAAGCCTGTGTTTGCTCCGCATCCCAGCTGGCTAAGAGCGGGACCAGAGAGCGCAACTGTTCCGCCAAGTCTTGCATCAATGCCGGTTCGATGGCTGCTGCAAAGAGGGCAATACCGTCTGAATCGAGCGTCATTGCCGTATCGACCAGCCTGTTTTGGTCGAAATAGTCAATCAGATTGACCATCCATTCCTGAAAGGCATCAGCAAACAGAGCGGCGGCTTCGGCACCTTCGTCCCCGCCGGCACCTTCGAGGAGTCCTTCGATAAAACCTTCGGTGATCAGTTCCGCCGACATTTCGATTTCCTCGATTTCTGCATCAGTGAAGTAGTCGAGATACCAGTACGAGGCAACTGTTTTCGGTGTCTCTTGGAGAAAACCGCCGAATTTTGTCCGGGCATTTTTCATATTGAAAAACTTTTCCGCGAGTGCGGAGCCTGTTCGCGGAACAGATAACTGCGAGGCGGTCGCATACAGCGTTTGCGGGTCAAGCGTCAACCCCTGCGTGAAGGATGCCGTATCGGCAATGAATTGCCTCTGTCCCGGTCCGAGGGATTCGGCTGCCACATCAATCATCATCATGATTTCTTCAGGATCGACTTCCATCCCTATCAGAGCGAGGGGAAATGCGACCTTTTCCAGCACCATTTCAATATCTTCCAGGGAAACATTTTCGAGATGAACCGTCCAGCCGAGGGAAAATTCCTGCAACCCGGCAAAGAGTGTTTGCGGATCAACCGTTCCGGCAAAGTCGGCGGCACCTTCGGTGGCAAGGATGAAGAAGTTCGGCTTTTGATAGGCAATGATATTACCCAGGGGACTGACCATGGTGTATTTGCCGTCAGCGGGTTGTCCCATCATTGCTTTCATCATCATCATCATTTGCATCGGATCCATCCCCGGAATGGTGAATGCCGCAAAATCATTGATCGGCAGGACGATAACCGCATCCAAACCGAACGGGGCATCTTTGTTGACTTGTATTGCCAGCCCCATAGTGCCGGCGGCATTGGTTCCCGGCAGATTTTTGAAGGGAGCCAACTGTGCTTTCATTCCGCTTTCATCGGTCGGATCGAACGTGTCCATGACGCTTTCAACGACGTTGACCAGCACGGTAGGACCGGCTGTGTGAAGGGAGAGAAACGGCTTGAACTCCTGCGCCTCGGCAGCAGAAGCACACAAAAGGACAAAGGCAGCACCCCATGCCGAAACCAGAGCAAGCGGGCGTTTGAAAAAATTCGACAGCATAAAAACCTCTAACTAAAAGGGTGAAAAGGAGTCCGCGCCATCCTACCGCAGGAAGCGGAGGATGTCAAGAGATGTGTTGCAAACAGATATATTGACAGATATACTGTAAAGGGCATGGAATTGCCCTTTGCGTCCTTTGCGCTTCTCTGCGTCTTTGCAGTTAAAAAAAATTGCAAAAAAACCTGAAATTGGTCTAGGCAAATACCCGAAGAATTGTGTATCATACCGAACCGGAAACGTTCCGCATAGGTGTCAAAATGCCGAAAAAGGAGTTTGTTGTGAAATTTGTGAAGGGAGTAGCCATCTTTTTGGTGTTGTGCTTCGCCGCCTACGGAGCCTTTGTGTTCCTCAAACCAGACCCGAAAATCTTTCTGACCGAAGACGATATTGCTGCTCTGGAAGACATCGGTATTCATGTATCGGATGGTCTGCCGGATGAATCAGGGCAGTCTGCTATTTTTGGTGTGGAGGGTGCCCCGCCCGTCGGTGCTGCCATGGGAACATCTTCTACCGGGACGGGAAGTTCTACGCCGCCGAGTTTTCTGGGCGGGCAGTCTGTTTCATCTGCTCCCGCTCCTGCCCTTATTGCAGCAGCCCCGCGTGTCGCCGCCGCAGGAGGAGACGCATTGTTGTCGGCTCCCGATTTTTTCGCGCCGGCGATTGATGTTCTCCCGCCGCCGAATTTTCCGACTTTTACTCTCCCCGCCGATTCGCCCGGTCAGGCACCCCTGCCGGAGCAGGCACCCTCCTTTGAAGCATCGGCTGTCGAAGCACCCCTTTTTACACCTCCCCCTTTTGAGGCACCTGCCTCTGAAGCACCCCCTTTTGACTCCCTCATTTTTGATGCCCCGTTTGAGGCAACGGCGGTTCCGGCAACGGAGTCTCCGCCTTTGCCGGATACCTGGAACGGTATCACCTCGAACCTTTCCGTAACGCCCCCCCCCGCGGAATTTCTTGCCCCCCACCCGCCGACACCTATCGCCATTCCCGCCCCCCTTACCGCACAGGCACCCTTTCCCGCCGATGCTATTCCCGCTTCTCCGCCGGTCAGTGAAGGTGTCCGCCGAATTAGACCCGATTCGGATTATCCGGTCTCGAACAACCAGATTTATCAAGTTTCCGACAATCAGGAAACTGCTTTTGCTCCGATAGAAAGTGCTTCAGACAGTATCGCTCCGGTTTCCATCCATCCCACTCCTCTCCCCCCTAATCCGATCAGATATACTCAGACGGCTGCCCGGCATTCGCTGGCATTTGAACCCGTCCGGCGGGAAGGCACCTCTACTGCCCCGGTCATTGTGTTTGTTCCGCCGCAGCAGGAAGAAACCCGGCAAGCGGAAGTGCAACAGACCGCCGCACAACAGATTGAAGCCGCACCGCAACCTGTGCAGCAACTCCCTTCGCAGCCATTTGAGCCGAAATTTAATTCGGCTCCCGACTTCGTCGCGGCGCATGTGCCCAATCCGGCGGCGGTCAGGCAACTCGGAAGTCCCCGCCGTATAGAAAATCTCACTGAACAACAGTTCCCGGCAGCCTCCGCGCCGTCCGCCGGAATTTCTGCGGAGTCCGGCGTGATTCCGGCACCGTCCGCTACGGTTGCGGAAACAGCCATTTCCGAAACATTGGAACGATTCGTTCAGACACAGCAACAGTGGGCGGAATCGGAGGACCATGAAAAAAAACGGCTGGCGTTCATTCACTTGAGCCGGTTGTATGAACAGAACCAGTTGAGTGAGGCGGAACGAGCAATGATACAGCCGATACTGGACAGTTTGGCACTGACGGTCATCTATGCAAGGGACACGCATATTTTGGAACCCGCCCATCAAGTCAAGCCGGGGGAAACCATCGAATCGATTGCCGAAGATTTTAATATCCCTGCTGCTTTATTGCGAAAAATCAACGGTTTTTCCGTTCATCAGGAAGCCGCCGCCGGTATGATACTCAAAGTAGTTGTCGGACAATTCGATGCCCGGATTTCGATCAAGCGGCAAGAGTTGACACTCTTACTCGGCGGACTCTATGCCGGAAAATTTCCTTTTACGATGCCCCATTCTCTATCCGCACAGAGCGGCGAATTTTTCATTAGGCACAAGACCGACCGAATGGTAACGATGAACAACGGCTGGACATTCGCAACCGCTGATGCCGGGAATGCAACGTTTGTCTTTACGGATCAGGATGCCAGAGAAATTTTCAGCATCCTCTCCGAAATGTCGGTCATTGTATTGGAATGATGAGTTTCGGGAACCTCTAAAAATAGATTCTTTGCGCCCTTTGCACAATCTTTGCGCCCCTTGCGGTTAAAAAAAAGAATTTAACCGCAAAGACGCGGGGAAGTGCAAGGTTCGCAAAGTACAATTTCATGCCGTCTACACCATAACGGCTTGACGTTCTGAGACAAACGTTTACACTTTACGTAGATTGTGTCTTTTCTTTCTGCGGTTCACTTTTTTGACCGCAAGGGACGCAAAGGAATCACCAACCCACAGAAACCCGCCATGCATTCATTAGGATTTTTAGACTGGGCAACGCTCACCGCTTATTTTGCACTCCTCTTCGGAGTCGCATGGTGGGTCGTCAGACAAAAAACAGACACCACCAAAGACTTCTTCCTCGCCGGAAAAAGAGCCACCTGGGTCATGGTCGGTGCCTCCCTCTTTGCCTCCAATATCGGTTCCGAACACCTCGTCGGACTCGCAGGAACCGGAGCAAGCGACGGTATGGCAATGGCACACTACGAACTGCACGCATGGTGCCTCCTCGTACTCGGCTGGGTGATGGTGCCCTTCTATGAACGCAGTTGCGTTTATACGATGCCGGAATTTTTGGAACGGCGTTATGGCTCTTCCGCACGGTGGTTCCTGTCGCTCGTCTGTTTGGTCGCCTACATCTTGACGAAAATCTCCGTAACCCTTTTCGCCGGCGGAATTGTTTTCAAAGCACTCTTTCCGGTGGAACTGGTGCCGGGCATCGACAACTTTTGGCTCGGTGCCATCGGTATGGTCGCCCTGACCGGACTCTACACGATTCTCGGCGGACTGCGGGCGGTGTTGTTCACCGACCTGTTTCAAACGTCTGTGCTGTTGATCGGTGCCGGCAGTGTTCTTTTCCTCGGTCTCTGGCAGGTCGGCGGTTGGGAAATGCTGCGTAACACGGTACAGGGAACCGACCGGATTTACGGATACAAAATCGTCGCAACCATGCCGGACGATTTTGTACCGGTGGCGTTCTTGCAGGATGATTTCTTGAAGGATGAGGAGGGGAGAGACATTATCATCAGGCGACCGAAATCCAAGGAGGACAAGAGCCGACAATCGTATCTGGCAATCAGTGATTTGACCTCGGACGACCTCAATCATTGCTTGAATTGCTCGCGGCTTGATTGGAATTCGGTCAGCTCAGAATGCAGCAAACACTGCAAAGGAAAAATGACCCTTGCAGAACAACTTAAAAAAATGCTCCGTTCCAGCATCCTTGAAGAATGGCTTGAAGAAAGCCGAAGGAATAACCCTGAGAATGCCCCGGAGGAACCTATGGTGATTCCGCACGGAGAAGAACAAGAACAACTTGTACAACAGCTCGTTTCCGAACGTCTTGAAAAGTTACTTGCCGGCAGTGAAAACAGCGGTAAGGATTTAGAAGAAGTGATGCCGGACGAAGAACGGGAAAAGGCGGATCATTTGAATTTGTGGAAGCCGAATTCACATCCCTCTTTTCCGTGGTTCGGTCTGCTTTTCGGTGCGCCGATTGTCGGGCTTTGGTACTGGACGACGGATCAATACATTGTGCAGCGGACGCTCGCCGCAAGGGATCAAACGCAAGCCCGGCGGGGAACGATTTTCGGAGCATACTTAAAATTGACTCCGGTGTTCATCTTTATTGTGCCGGGGATGATTGCCTACGGATTGGCGGTGCAGGGCAAAATCGGACCGGAGGTGCTTTACGATCCGAATCAAGCGTTTCCGATTTTGGTCAAAGAGGTTTTGCCCATCGGTTTGAAAGGACTGGTCGTTGCCGCCCTGCTTGCGGCGTTGATGA
>Ga0099364_10005884_pt1 | contig 18025 bp, 13 predicted proteins | sample TergutTh196P3_FD_73070 | JGI IMG/M metagenome (GOLD analysis project Ga0099364, IMG submission 73070) | Microcerotermes parvus P3 segment gut microbial communities from Pointe-Noire, Republic of the Congo - Th196 P3 | ecosystem: Host-associated > Arthropoda: Insects > Digestive system > Gut ...
GTCTCTTCGCTATATGCATGACGCTTTGCCTCTAAAGTATACGATTTCTTGCAGTGACCGCATACGATGCGCTGTGTGCCAGAGCGGTTTTTACCATTCTTCCTTTGGTTTTCTACATTCCCGCACTTAGGACACTTCTTGTTTTCTTCTATCGTTGCTTTTCTCATTCCTCTATTTTACTATATTACACCCCGTTTGTCCACTCCCTGTTACTGATATGCAGCATTTTCCTCGACTTTCCTTCATTGGCTGCCGGAGCTGCCGGATGCTTCTGGCTCCTTGACATAATCGGCAGCTACCAAACCGACGAACGGCTTGACCCGGAGTTTCAGGTGTGGAAGCTGGAGGTCAATCTTGAAATGTGCCGCGGGATAGCCAGGGGCTTCAACGACGCAAAGCTGATTATATCGCAGGTGATACCGTGGACTGACTTCCCGTTGGATGAAGTGAAACTGTACCTGATAGACGGGATTATCCTGTTGCCGTCGGAGTATTAAGGGCCGCCGGAAGAAGTTCGAAAAGAGGCTGAGGACGCAAGCCTCAGCTCTTTGACATCCTATATACAGGCGTGTCGCCATCATTGTCAAGCTCCATTTCTCCGATGATATCTTCAGCCTTCTTTACTTCCTGCTTGCGCTTAGCTTTAGTGGCTGCGCTTATCGCTTTAATAAAGTTGACGATACCGCCAACCAGCAGCAAAAGATATTGTATCTTTAAAAACAGCTTGAGGAATATGAGCAATACCATCACATCTTTTCGCACTTTTCCTAATTCTATCATGGGAAGGTGCAAATTACAATCATGAATCGGTGTCCGCAAATGTATCAAACTTTGCGGATATATCCGAGAAATCAAAACAGGCTTTTACGAACGCGATATAATTAAAAATCATACTGTCCGAAATAGTAGACTTTTACGAACGGGGTTGAATACATGAACGCAAGAGAAATCGGCTATGCCCGTGTCTCGTCAACCGAAAGCTTGTGAAATAATAAAAGTGATGAATAGAACCTTGAAATTCTATATAGGGTGAGAATTACGCCCTGTTTTTTATCCCCAGTTTACCAACTGTTTAACACCTTGGCCTTGTGAGTTTACCTTTATCTTGTATTATAGGACAAGAATTGCTATGATACCAAGGAGATGAGGTGACGGTATGAGCGTAAAGCGCCGCCTGTTCATATCCAACATGTTGATGATAATCATTCCGCCGCTACTAACAATTATTGTGGGGGCGGCAATCATACTTACAAGCGCAAGTATTTTGGGAATCCGGGACACGAAAGAGTTTCGAGCCTTCAACGACTTGAACAATGCGGTTTCACAGGTTTATCGGCTCACGCGGAATTGGGAAATGTCCGAACCTCAAAAAATATCTGAAGATGTTGCCGCCTTTTGTGAGAATTACTCGCAGAAAAATATTACTCTTACCATATTTCAAGATGGCGAAATATTTTGCTCCACAGGCGATATTTCAGATGAACCCCTGATACAGATGTTGCTTCAAAAACCCGGAGACCAAAGCATATTTATGGACGATACTACCCTATACAAAATTGATGCGGGGGCGTATACTATTTTGCTTGAGGGCTCGGGGCGCGGCATACCTTTTAATAGCAGGGCTCCGCAAGGAGTATTTGTTTTCGGTATCATAGCGTTTGCTGTCATGTTCATCGTCATTCTTGCAACGAACCGGCTGTTGACAAAAATGGTTTATAAAAGCATTGCAGTCCCGCTTGATATGTTGGAACATGGCGTACACCAGCTTCGTGATGGAAATCTGGAATACCGGATTGGATATAGTGGCAAGGATGAATTCGCGGGCGTTTGCTCTGCTTTCAACGACATGGCGGGGCGGCTTCTGGATATGGTCAATGCCCGGCAAAAGGACGATGAAAACCGCAGGGAGCTTATCGCCGGTATTTCCCATGACTTGCGCACACCGCTCACTTCCATCATCTCTTATGTAGAGGGGTTGGAGCAGGGTATTGCCAAAACGCCTGATACCCAAAAGCGGTATCTTGATACAATAAAGCAAAAAGCAATGGATTTAGAGCATACCGTTTCACAGTTATTTTTGTTTTCAAAACTTGATGTGGGAGAGTTTCCGCTCCAACTGGCAAAATTGGATATTGGAAAAGAGATCTCCGGTTTTGTAACAAGCATATCCGATGAATACAAGGAAAAAGGATTACGGGTTGCTGCCGGAATACTGCCGCCGGATATTTTCATCCGCGCTGATGTTGTGCAGCTTCGCAGCGCATTTACCAATATTCTCGACAACAGCCTGAAATACGGGCGGCAGGAAAACGGTAAGATAATCATTGATTGCCGCGCCGATGGACAAAACGCTATTGTCACTCTGACGGATAACGGCCCCGGTGTACCGGCGGACGCGCTTGAAAATCTGTTCACCACGTTTTACCGCAGCGATAAAGCGCGCAGCAACCCCGGACAAGGCAGCGGCCTCGGTCTTGCTATAACAGCAAAAATTTTGGAACAACTAGGCGGTTCTATTAGAGCGGAAAATGTTGTAGAGGGCGGTTTGCGAGTTATCATGCAATTTTCAATCATAACGGAGGATTCAGGCGATGAAAAAGATATTGATCGTTGAGGACGATATTTCCATAGCGGAAATTGAACGGGATTTTTTAGAAATAGAGGGCTATGAAGTTAAGCTGGTTGACAACGGCCTAAAAGGTCTTGACGAAGCACTCACCAACCAATACGATCTGATTTTGCTTGATTTGATGCTTCCCGGCATGGATGGATTGGAAATCTGCAAGCGTATCCGTGGTGTTGTAGATGTCCCAATCATCATGGTGACTGCTAAAGGTGAGGATATGGACAAAGTGCGCGGGCTTGGCATCGGCGCAGATGACTATATTGCAAAACCGTTTCTTCATGCCGAATTTGTTGCGCGGGTGAAAGCGAACCTTGCCCAGCATGAACGAATCAAAGCCAAGTACGAGTCTGCGCAGCCGTCTAAAGAAATTAGTATCGGCGGGTTGTGCATCAACGAGGGAACCCGCCGCGTCTTTTTAAACAACAAGGAAATCGACTGCAAAAACAAAGAATTTGACTTGCTGCTGTTTCTCATGCAAAATGCGGAAATCGTATTCAGCAAAGAAACGCTGTACGAGCGCATATGGGGTATGGATGCATTGGGCGATACAAAAACAGTTGCGGTGCATATCAACCGGTTGCGTGAAAAGATAGAAAAAGACCCCGCCAATCCCGAATATATTCAAACGGTGTGGGGTGCAGGGTACAGATTTAAAATGTAATACTGTCCGGCTTGTTACAAATGATAACAGGCCGTTTTTTTGTTTAATCCCATTTTACCTTTTGTTTAACTTTTCAGGGTTGGCAGTTTACCTCTGGCTGTTATGATAAGGCCAGAATAAAAAACACGGAGGGTATATCCATGAAAAAGAAAGCAATCATTACAAGTACTTTGTCTATTATACTGGCACTTTCCATGACCTTGCTATTGACGGGCGCTGCCGGAAGCGGAAACAGCAAAGCGACGGAAGTCCGTGTGACAGCGTTGGAAAAACAAGACCTCGAAAAAACTGTTAGCGCCACGGGAACCGTTTACAGCACCAATACGGTTGAAGTATATTCCAACATGAATTATCCGGTAAAAACCGTGAATGTGCAGGTGGGTGACAAGGTAAACGAGGGCGACGTCCTTTGCGAGCTGGATATGTCCGCGCTGGAATCGGACATCAGTCAAAGGCAGGCCAGCGTTTGGTCATCCCAATCATCGGCGAATCAAAATCTTGCTTCCGCCAAAAGCGATTTGGCAATCTATAAGCGCAACATTGAAGACGGCACCGACTCCAATCTCGTAAACGCAAAATCATCCGTGGCAACCGCTGAGCTTGATGTGCAGACATCGGAAATAGACGTCCGCAATGCAGAGTTAGACATAGATGCGGCAAACAATAATCTTTCAGCTGCATGGCGCGATCTGCGTGACGCCCGCGACCGTGAGGGCTATTATGGCGATGATGGTGAATATTATGATTCTGGTGATTCTGAGATAAACAAGCTAAGGGATAACGTCCGCACCCAGGAAACCAACCTTGAAAAAGCGGAAAGCAATTTGGAACGGGCAAAATCAAATCTTGAAAAATCCAAAGCAAATCTTGACAAAGCGAATGAAAGCTATGATGTAACAATGGTTGCCGCGATGGATAATATTGTGAACTACGAAAACAAAGTGAAATCTGCGCAGACCAACACGAATTTCAGCGATCAGTATATTAACATTGAGAAGATGCAGGGCGATTTGGAAAAGGGCGAGATTTTATCCCCTGTTTCCGGCGTAATTACAGAAGTCAGAGTGGTTCCGGGCAGCTCCGGCAGCGGATTGCTGTTTGTGATTCAAGATGCCGATTCGCTAATGATAATCACAAATATCAAAGAGTTCGACATCGCCCATGTTCAGATTGGCGATAAGGTAAATATCAGGGCTGACGCTACTGGCAATGAAGTATTCAGCGGCACGTTGTTCAAAATTGCCCCCACATCTACCTTGACTACAAGCGGTTCTATCCAGAACAGCACCACCGCCGAATTCGAATGTGAAGTTGTGGTATCTTCCGATAAATCCGGGCTGAAAATCGGTATGAACACGCGCCTTTCTATCATAACGGAGCAGAAAAGAAATATATATGCCGTGCCTTTCGAGGCAATTACAACAAACGAAGATGGCGAAACCATCGTATATGCCGCAGTACAACAAGAAGATGATAGCTATTTCGTTGAGGCGATCCCTGTAAGTGTCGGAATGGAAACCGACTTGCGCACCCAGATTTCCGCAGATAATCTCTCAGACGGTATGTTTGTAATCAGAAACGTTGAAGGTATGCAGGCAGGAATGATTGTAGCGCCACAACTGTAAAAGTCTTACTTAAAAAAATGAAGCGAAGGGCGCTTTCTACGCCAACTATACAGAGGGCTATAGCTGTTATGAAATTGAAGCAGACTTTATCATATGCTTACACCTTCTCTGATGACGGCGAGCTAATCAAATCAAGTATTTACTATGTTTAAGGAGTAATCATTATGGGCAGTAAAGTGATTGAGATGACGGAAATCGTCAAGAAGTTTTATATCGGCACCCCGAACGAGCTTACAATCCTAAAAGGTATGACGCTGCATGTGGAGGAGGGGGAGTTTGTCTCCATCGTCGGGGCGTCCGGTTCCGGCAAGTCCACATTGATGAATATTATCGGCGCTCTCGATGCGCCTACCTCCGGCGAATATATTCTTGGCGGCGAGGATATGGGCAGCATGAAAGGTAATATGGTGGCGGACATCCGCAACAGGAAAATCGGGTTTGTGTTTCAGACATTCAACCTAATTCCCCGCACCAGTGCCCTTAAAAATGTGGAATTGCCTATGTTATACGCAGGCGTTAGCCGCTCTAAGCGCATAACCAGAGCAAAAGAGTTAATGGCGCTTGTCGGCATGGACGATCGCATGAAGCATCTTCCAAACGAGCTTTCCGGCGGACAAAAACAGCGCGTGGCAATTGCGCGGGCTATGGCAAACGACCCGGACATCATATTAGCCGATGAGCCAACCGGTGCGTTGGACACGGAAACAGGCCGGATGGTGATGGATATTTTTCACAAGCTCAACCGCGAGCAAGGAAAAACCATTGTACTCATCACGCATAACCCGGAGCTTGCTGCGGAAACAAGCCGCATTATCGCCATCAGCGACGGACAGATTATCCGGGAGGAATTTACAGGTATGGAAAGGGGTAGCCATTGTGAGTCTGCTTGAAAATATATCTCTTGCGCTTGCCAGTTTGCGAGCGGGAAAAATGCGGGCGCTTCTTACAATGCTTGGTATTATCATCGGTGTTTCCTCTGTCATCGCGATTGTCACCCTCGGAGATTCTTTGACAGGCTCATTGACAAGCTCCATGTCCTCTCTTGGTGTCAACAACATCATGGTCAGCATTCAGGAATGGGGAAGCGGATCAACCGGGCCCGGAAGCGGCGGCCCCGGTGGCGGAACTGCAACTGATATACAAGAAAGCGACCAGATCACAATGGAAATGATTGAGGGACTTACCGAAGCGTATCCCGACGAGATCGCCGCGATCAGCCTGACTCAAAATGCGGGCACAGGGCTAATACAAGACGGACGATTGTATGCCAACATCTCGCTTGCCGGGGTCAATAACGGCTACAGGGATGCAAACAATGTTGAGCTGATAGACGGCAGGTTTGTATCGGATATGGACGTTAAGAGCAGTAGAAACGTAGCGGTAATTTCCGACAAAGCGCAAGCCGCTATCTTTGGAAGTAATGCCGATCCTCTGGAACAAGAAATCAAGGTTTACACCGCAGATCAAATTCTGACCTACACTGTAGTTGGGGTTTATAAATATGAATCCGCCGGGTTCTTTGGAACCGCCGCGTCGGAGGACGTCCGCACCAATATATATATCCCTGTCACGACGGCGCAACGTCTAGTCGGCAGGGGAGAAACTTATCAAAGCTTAACGATTACAACTGTTCCGGGCGCTGATGCGAACGTGATGGTGCAAAAGATTGAATCTTATTTTGAGCGGTACTATCAAAACAACAGCCGGTTTACCGTATCTGCAATGAGTATGGAATCCATGCTTGGTACGATGACTACCATGCTATCCACCGTCCAGTTGGCAATCGGCGCAATCGCGGCTATATCGCTGCTGGTCGGCGGGATTGGCGTAATGAACATCATGCTTGTATCGGTGACGGAACGCACGCGGGAGATCGGAACTCGAAAGGCGTTAGGGGCAAGGAACAGCGCCATCCGTTTGCAGTTTGTTGTAGAATCCATGATTATCTGCCTGATTGGCGGCATTATCGGTGTGTTACTAGGGCTTGGACTTGGTGCAGGAGGTTCCATATTGCTGGGATTCCCCGCAGAGGCGTCGGTGACAATTATATTGATAGCTGTAGCGTTCTCTATGCTGATTGGCGTATTCTTTGGGTATTACCCCGCGAACAAGGCAGCCAAACTTGACCCGATTGAAGCATTGAGGTATGAGTAAGTTTTAAAAGCAATAGAACCTTGTATGGGATTAAAAGTCCACGCATTGTAGAAAAATATAAAAAGACAAAGGTCGATACCAGTGCTTCGACCTTTGTCTTTTTATGTGTAAATATATTAAATGTAACGCTCCAAGTCGGCGCGAAGGGTTTTGGCGACTTTAGCCGAAAAGTTCAAGGAACCGTCTTTGTTTAGCTGAACTCGATATCGCTAATTTCCTTTTTCCATTTATGCTTGTCCATCATGACAAAATCAACCCTCCACAAAACAAATTACCTGCACTCTAAACGATATTTTCACCGAGATATATCTTAGGCATTGTTATAAGGCAACGATTCCATTTTGTCCGATTAAGGGTTGGCTGTCCACAAGGCGTACTTGGGTCTATACCATACGGGCAAGGAAGTATTTGCATGACCGGAGTCTATTGCGCATGGCAAGCTTTAAGCAGGATTGTATAGCCGAACCACCTAAAAAGCTTTTCTTTCGTGCACAGGACACCAGCCTACAGACTTGCGTTCAAGAATCTTACACTGTAAAAGACATCTCTTATCCTGCACTTGTTGCCGTTTTATCTGTTTCAGAGCCAATTCCGCGCTTTTCATGCCGATTTCATGCAATGGTGGCTCCGCAGTTGATATAGGGGTTGTATGGCCGACGCTTATAGCTGTGTTATCAAATCCAAATAGGGAGATATCTTTTCCTATTTTCAAGCCACGCTCTGAACATTTTTCATAAACACCGCTTGCCATGGTGTCATTAAAAGCAAATATCGCTGTAACCCCTGCATCCAACAGCTTATCTGTATTTGTGTATCCCGACAACCTATCCCAATCGCCATATAATACATTTGACGCATTATAAAGAATATTGCGGTCAAAGAGTGCTTTCTGAAATCCTTTCAGTCTGTTTTGCGTATGGTTACTGGTAAGCGGGCCACCAATTACGCCAAGCGACGTATGACCTTTATCCAGTAAAATACTTGTTATATCATAAGCGGCTTTCTCATCATCGAATATTACTGCTGGATAAAACGGATCAGCGGGATAACAATACGCATAAACAAACGGCACATTGACCATGGTGGGAAGATATGAAATTTCCCGTGTATGATACCCGACGTAGATAATAGCTTCCACTTGCTTAGCTATCATAGTCCTCACCATAATATCTGATAGCTCCCGGTGTTTTTCCGTATCTGCATAATCATTATGAAAACGCTTATATAAACGCATATTTCCAATCAATACTTCATACCCGTTATCTTCGCAATACTCATCGATACCATCGATGATTTCTGGGCTGCCATAAGCGGTGAGGTCTTCAGCAATTACTCCTATATTATTCGTTTTCTTTTGCTGCAGACTCCGTGCCAATGAATTCGGCGTATAGTTCAGGCGCTTGGCAACTTCCATAATTTCGCGCGCTTTCGCCTCGCTGGCCGCACCTTTTTTTCCGTTTAACACGCCGGAAACTGTCACGGTAGAAACATTAGCTAATTGTGCAATTTCCTTCATAGTAACCATTTTGATTAATCCTTACTTAATTGTTTTTTGGGAGCCCCATGATATGTATCGCTCAGAAAGGCTTTCATATTTAAATTGCCACATATAGCCATTTGCCCTCTTTTCTTTTAGTATATCATATTATGAGGCGAATGGATAGTCATATTGCTTTTAAGCTAATCGTTTATGTAAAGTGAATATCATTGTTTTTAATTTGGATTTTGTTATATAGTTTATAGAATAATGCAACCTATAACTAGATTTTTTAAGTTTTTGATAAATTTCTCTTGCATTCTCTGAAAAAATAATGTATCATGATACAATACAACCTAAACGATAAGGTAAAAGAATTTTCCAATCTAAACAATAAGCAGTTGTTCACAAAAATCGTTATCATTGTCTGGATGTATAATATATGAAAGGAGATATAAAAGTGTGAAACAAACCAAAAATTAAAGACGATTAAAAGGAATATAAAAATGCCTAGACGTTTAGGAAGAATTTTATTGTGAGGCCATGTGAAATCAAAAGATTATTGAATCGCAAACAATGAATAAAAAATGGAGGAAATAAAATGAAGAAGATCGTCAAATTTCTCACCTTGTGTCTGGCAATTCTGATGGTAGTTAGCGTATTTACCGCATGTGGCACTACTTCGCCCGACACACAATCGGCGACTCCTGAAACTGCTTCGCCCGTCACAGAATCAGCAACTCCTTCTGGAGAAGCCGTTTCTGAGGGTGCTGTAGTCATCTGGGATTACTTTCAAAGCGAATCGCAAATAGAAATGATGCAGAAATTGTTTAATGACTTTGAAGCATCACAGAATCAATTCACAGCAGAGCGCGTTTATGTGCCGTTCGCCGACTTTGGAAAACAGCTTACATTAGGCATGGCGTCTGGGGAACTTCCTGACCTTGTAATCATTGATGGTTGCGAGATGGCTGCCTATATCACCATGGGTCTCTTTGGTGAAATTAATGACGCCAACATCAAATGGGACGAATATATCGAAGGCCCAATGTCTTCAACGATGATGGACGGAAACCATTATGGTATTCCATTTGCAACAAACTGTACTGCTCTATTTTATAATAAAACCATGTTTGATGCAGCAGGCTTGAATTATCCCGACGAAAACACGACATGGGCAGAATTTCGGGAAATGGCCAATACACTAACGAAAGATGGTGTATACGGCTTTGGCAATTCGGCGGTTGGGACTGATGAAGGGACATTCCAATGCTTGCAGTGGCTGTACACGGCTGGCGGTTCCTACACAAATATTGTAGGCGGTGTGGCTGCATACGAACTGATGCAGGGCATGATTGAGGAAGGCAGTTGGACGAAAGAAGTTGTGAACTGGACACAGACCGACGTACATAACAACTTCATGGCCAGGAACCTTGCAATGCAACAGAACGGACCGTGGCAACTCCCTAGCCTTGCCAAAGACGCACCCGACCTTGATTACGGAGTGGCGGTTCTTCCGAAATTTGATGAAAATTCCGGACAGGCGTATTCCATCCTCGGCGGCGAGAACATGGGCGCGGTAAAAAAGGATGACATGAGCGGCGCGATTGCGTTCATCGAATTTTACAATCAGACAAACGTTATGGTAGAAGCGATGAAATTGTACGGCTCATTCCCTCCCAAAAAAGAAGCAGCTCAAGACCCTTTCTGGACAAATGACCCAATTCAGGCGGTGTTTATTAAGCAGCTTGAAACGTCGATTCCGCGTGGGCCTTCAGCAAAATGGCCTTCTTATTCCACAGTAATTCAAAGGGGATTTCAGGAAGCAATGACATCAGCGAAGACACCCGAACAGGCGGCGGCAGATACACAGGCAGCAGTGGATGCTGTAGAATAAAAATCCTGTGACGAACGGCCCGCAAATACTGCTTGTGTTTGCGGGTCGTCAATCATATATGGAGGTGCATTTTCTTGAGCATGAATACTCGAGTATTAAACCAAAGACACCGAGTCAAGGATCAGACCAGGCTGGGAATTATGTTCGTACTACCAGCGCTCATTTATATGATTGTTTTCATTGGTGTCCCCATTGTACAGAACATAGTGCTTAGTTTTCAAAATGTTGATGTATACAATTTTGCAAAACCGGAAATGCGGGAATTCATAGGATTAGAAAACTATGAGAAGCTCTTTACGGGTGCAAATTCCATCATGCTTACGTCGATTAAGAATACATTTATTTTTACAGTCGGATCCATATTCTTTCAGTTCATCATCGGTTTTGCGTTAGCATTATTGTTCAATAAAAGTTTTCCGGGCTATAAACTCTTCCGCGTAGTTTCCATGATATCGTGGGTATTGCCAGTCACGGTTGTAGGCCTGTTGTTCAAATTCATGTTTGCTACAAGCGGCGGGATTGTGAATCAGTTTCTGATTCAGATAGGATTTGTTCATTCACCGATCGAATGGTTGTTGCAGGCAGATACGGCAATGATTGCTGTTATCATCGCTAACATATGGATTGGTATTCCGTTTAATATGATGTTGATTTTGACCGGTCTGCAGACCATATCAGCGGAAATATATGAAAGTGTATCACTGGACGGCGCAAACTGGTTTCAGAGGTTTTTCATGATTACAGTTCCCATGATAAAGCCGGCGATTATGTCTGTGCTGACGTTGGGTTTTGTATATACGTTCAAGGTGTTTGACCTTGTTTGGGTCATGACAAAAGGAGGGCCGGTCGACGCCACCCAGCTTGTATCCACATACGCCTACCGGCTTTCATTTGAGGAGTTCAATTTCAGTATGGGAGCCGCAGCAGCAAATATCCTATTTGTAATATTATTGGTAGCAGGGATTTTTTATATCCACACTATCAGCGATGATGAGGTTATAGAATGAAGACCAGAATTATAAAAAGAAACGAAAAGAATACGCCATATATGATTATCGGAACCATCGTATTCATTGTGCTGATGTTTCCGCTGTACTGGATGGTTGTGACTGCTCTCAAAACGCAGGTTGAAATTTTTGAAATCCCTACGCCCTTGTGGCCTCGCAATCTGGATATATCTTCCTTCGCCAGCCAGCTTGGAAATTCAAGCGATACCATGCGCGGTTTTAGAAACAGCCTAATCATCGCCGGCGGGGCTACATTGATTTCTGTTGTGCTGTCTATTCCGGCAGCGTATGGCTTAGCGCGGTTCAAGTTTTTTGCACGAAAGCCCCTCATACTTTTTTTTCTGATTACGCAGATGATGCCCTCAACGCTTGTACTTACATCGCTTTACCTGATGTTTTCAGACATGAATCTTGTGAATACATACTGGGCTCCGATATTGGCAGATGCGACCCTAGGTATTCCATTTTCCATTATTATTCTTCGAACATATTTTATATCCATACCAAAAGAACTGGATGAAGCGGCGAAAATTGACGGTTGTTCCAGCCTGAAGTCATTTGTACGCGTGATGTTGCCAATTGCCAGTCCAGGTGTCACTGTATCGGCAGTGTTCTCGTTCGTATTTGCGTGGGGTGACCTGCTCTACGGACTGACGTTTTTAACAAATCCAACAATGAGACCCGTTACATCAAGCATCTACAATTATGTACAACAGTATCAGACACTATGGAACTCCACGATGGCATTTGGTATTATCACGATTCTGCCCATCGTTCTGATATTTGTCTTCATGCAAAGGTATATCGTCAGCGGATTGACGGGCGGGGCTGTAAAGGGATAAAACAATCTGAAATAAATATGGGTATTCGCTACTCCGAAATTTTGATGGTCACTCAATAAATTATATTAAGAAAGGCAGTGTGAATTATGAAGAAAATGATGAAAGCGCTTTTAATGTATGCTCCTAATGATTTTAGGTATGAAGATGTACCCGTACCAACGGTTTCGGGAAAAGAGATTTTAATAAAAGTTCATGGATGCGGTATTTGTTCGGGGGATATTAAAACCTATCACGGAGGGAAAAGGGTTTGGGGAGAGAGCAAAGAAACCGCATATATTGAAGCGCCGGTTATTGGCGGTCATGAATTTTACGGAGAAGCTGTAGAAATAGGAGAAAATGTTGAAAACATAAAAATAGGGGACATTATTACTTCAGAGCAAATCGTCCCGTGTGGGAAGTGCAAATTCTGCCTTGAAGGCAATTATCAGGTATGCGAACGGCATTTTATTTACGGATTCAAGAAGGAAGCCCAGGGAGGATTCGCGGAGTACATGAAGTTTAATGAAAACGGTATAAACTACGTCCTGCCGAAAAATATGCCGTTAGAGCAAGCGGTGCTAATCGAGCCATATGCTTGTGGGATGCACGCAGTCGCAAAAGCCGAAATTAAACATAATAGCGTTGTTGCCATAAGCGGACTCGGCACCATTGGGTTAAGCATGGTAAGTGCTGCAAAATTATTGCAGCCCAAATTATTAATCGGTTTAGATTTGAGAAAAAATCGAATGGATAAAGCATTAAGCTTTGGCGCGGATTTTGTTTTTAATCCTTTAGAAGATAATGTTGATGAAGAAATCCGCAAGCTGACAAAAGGTATAGGTTGTGATATTTATATTGAAGCAACGAGCAGCGAAAAAAGCGTTTCTCAGGGATTGAATATAACAAGAAGCTTGGGTAGATATGTTCAATTCGGTGTATTCCCGGACAAAGTTTTAGCAGACTGGAACATTATAGGTGATACAAAGGAATTGGAAATCAGTGGAGCTCATCTTGGTGCTAACTGTTATCCCGCAGTAATTGAAGGCATGACAACCGGGAAAATCTTAACCGATGGTATTGTGTCTCATACATTTAAATTGAGTGACTGGGAAAAGGCTTTCGATATTGCTGAGAAAGACCCTAACGCATTCAAGGTGGTTTTAGTACCTTAAAAACTTATATGTTTGATGAAGAAGGAAGGCTGAAAATGTCGGCTCTCGTAGTATGAAAATTCATAAAATTACTTAAGCGAGATAATCGGTCAGCAGCCCTCTCGACAGCAAATTGGATTACGAAAGCATCCATTTGAGGAGGAGTAAAAGAGTGTACAAAAAGATTTCCCATGGCCAAGTAACCATTACTGATGGAGAATTGTTAAGACGCAGGGACGAAAACCGGGATTATATGTTGCGGCTGAGAAGCGACTACCTATTAATCAACCATGCGCTGGAAGCGGGTATTTCTACCGAGTTTGGCGGGTTAGCCGATTTTGACCACACAAAGCTTCACGGCGGTTGGGAATCCCCTGTTTGCCAGCTCCGCGGACATTTTATAGGGCACTGGTTATCTGCTGCCGCGATGCATTATGCCGCAACCGGCGAGATTGTATTAAAAGCAAGGGCTGACGATATTGTGGATAAATTGGCCTTCTACCAACAGGAAAACGGTGGCAGGTGGGTCTGCTCCATCCCCGAAAAGTACATGGACTGGATTGCTGTCGGCAAGAAGATTTGGGCGCCGCAGTATACAATTCATAAAACCTTTATGGGGCTTGTGGACATGTATCTGCTGGGGAGCAATAAAAAGGCTCTGGACATAGCTATGAACCTTGCACGTTGGTTCTATGATTGGACAGGCAAGTTTTCCCGAGAACAGATGGACGATATTCTGGATGTCGAAACCGGCGGTATGCTGGAAATATGGGTGGAACTGTTTGATATCACAAAAGAGAGCTTTCTCAAGGAGTTGATAGGCCGCTATTATCGTAGTCGGCTATTTGACCCGTTGTTGGCGGGAAAGGACCCGCTTACCAACATGCATGCAAACACCACAATTCCCGAAGTTTTGGGCGCGGCGCGTGCTTATGAGGTTATGGGAGATAAAAAGTGGATGGAAATTTGTGTCGCTTACTGGGAACAAGGCGTGACCAAGAGAGGGATGTATGCGACCGGCGGCCAGACTTGCGGCGAGATTTGGAGTCCGCCAAAATCTCTTTCCGAGCGGCTTGGCGATAAGGCTCAAGAACACTGTACTGTCTACAACATGATGCGCTTAGCGGAATTCCTGTTCCGTCATACCGGGGAAGCAGAATATGCAGATTACTGGGAGCGTAATCTCTACAACGGCATTATGGCGCAGACCTATTGGAGAGGCGGCCAACTTACTCACGGCTTAAAATCTGACTATCCTGATACCGGCCTAATTACATACTTCCTGCCGATGAGGAGCGGAGGACGAAAGGGTTGGGGTACAGAGACCGGCGATTTCTTTTGTTGCCACGGTACAATGGTGCAGGCCAATGCCGCTTTCACTGACGGACTTTATTATCAGGATGACACAGGTATAGCTATTTGCCAGTATCTTGGCAGTTCCGCGAAGTTCGACCGGAATGGCATAACGGTTTTAATCAGGCAATTTAACGATCCCTTAACTGGAGGCTACAACCGTTCGTCTGTTCAGGAGTTCATGCAGGCCATCACCGATGTCACCAGTCGCGTCCCTCATAATCCACGGCTTTTGGCTATGGATATGGACATTGTGTGCGAAAAGGAATTGGAGTTTACCCTGCGTTTGCGTCTGCCCTGGTGGACGGAGGGGTATTCCCTCACTATCGACGGAGAAGAAATTGCTAATCCTACAATTTCCAAAAATTTCATTGAGCTTAAGCGTACATGGAAAAATAATAAGCTGCGTTTTGAATTGCATAAAAAACTCACATCTTACCCGCTGCCTGATGATCCGGATACGGTTGCGTTCATGGACGGGCCCGTGGTACTGGTTGGGTTGGATTTAGCCGAGGAGCGCACACTTTACGGCGACAAGGATGATGTTTCTAGCATCCTTGCCAAGGATAATGAACGAGAATGGAGTATATGGCAGCATACATATCGCACAAAAAATCAGGAACGTGGCATACGCTTTATCCCGCTGCACAGGGTAGGATATGAACCGTATGCGGTTTACTTTCCTGTGCGCAAGGAGAAATAATCAATCCATCGAATATGCTAGGGCTAACGACTTATCGAAGAAATGAGGGAAATCACGCATGAAAAACTATCTTGGTATTGAGCTCGGCTCCACCCGCATCAAGGCGGTGCTGATTGACGAAAACAATGCTCCGGTGGCCTCGGGTAACCACGACTGGGAAAATCAATTCATCGACGGTTACTGGACCTATAGCCTCGACGATGTATGGGCGGGGCTGCAGCACGCCTACGTGAACCTTGCCGCCGATTATCAATCCAAGCGCGGCGAGCCGCTCATCCATCTGGATGGACTCGGCATTTCGGCCATGATGCACGGCTACCTTGCGTTCGATGCGCAGGGCAGGTTACTTATGCCTTTCCGCACATGGCGCAACACCACCACCGAGCAGGCGGCGGCAAAGCTTACTGAGCGGTTCGGGTTCAATATTCCGCAGCGGTGGAGCGTGGCGCACCTTTATCAGGCTATTTTAAACGGCGAAGGGCATGTCAAAAGCATCGCCGCCGTCACTACGTTAGCGGGGTATGTGCACTGGCGGCTCTCGGGGCAAAACGTGCTAGGCGTGGGCGATGCGTCCGGCATGTTCCCCATTGACAGCAGAACAATGACCTATGACGCCGCCATGGCGAAAAGTTTTGCAGAGCTTACCGGCATTGAGATTCCCGCCATCTTCCCACCCGTGCTAGCGGCGGGCGACGACGCGGGCAGCTTGACTTTCGAGGGTGTGGCTCTGCTAGACGGAAGCGGCAAGCTCCAACCGGGCGTACCCATGTGCCCACCCGAGGGTGACGCGGGCACTGGCATGGTGGCCACCAACAGCGTGGCGGCCAGAACAGGCAACGTCTCGGCGGGGACGTCGGTGTTCGCAATGATTGTACTGGAACAGGCGCTTTCAAAGCTCCACATCGAGATTGATATGGTCACCACCCCCGACGGCTTGCCGGTGGCCATGGTACACTGCAACTCCTGTACGTCGGACTTGGACGCATGGGTAAAGCTCTTTGGCGAGGCGGCGGCGATGATGGGCGCGAAAATCTCCAAGCCCCAGCTCTACGACGCGCTCTACTTTGAGGCGCTCAAGGGTGATGCGGACGGAGGCGGGCTTATGAGCTTCAACTACTATTCCGGCGAACCTATAACAGGATTGGAAGCGGGGCGGCCGCTGCTGGTGAGATTACCGGAAAGTCCCATGACCCTCGCCGATTTCATGCGGGTACAGCTTTATTCCACCATGGCAACTTTAAGCATCGGGATGGAAATCCTCACTGTGGACGAAGGAGTCAAGCTGGAGGAACTGTTGGGGCACGGCGGCTTATTCAAAACGCCAGGAGTAGGTCAGCGGCTGATGGCGGCGGCGCTGAAAGTTCCGGTATCGGTGCGCGAATCGGCGGCGGAGGGCGGCGCATGGGGAATTGCCCTGCTAGCGGCCTACCGTGTGCAAGGCGTGGGCAAGTCGCTCCCCGCGTTCCTGAATATAGTATTTTCGGACAGCAAAAGCACCCGCGTGGAACCCGACGCCGCCGATGTGGCGGGGTTTGAGATATTTATTGAGAGATACCGTATGGCTTTGGCAATTGAAAAGGCGGCAGTGGAGTTTTTGGACGATTAGCGGTTTTGTTTAATTACGTTATAACAGTAAATAGATTAAAAGGCTACCCCTCCAAGGAGTGGATTTTTACCCCGTTTTTCCTATTCCCCTCCTTGGAGGGTCCCTTTCCACTGGCACAGCTCTCTCAATATTTTTACTATATCAACCTTCAGCTTACCGTAGATTACCTGCCGCCGATATTTTGGCGCCCACACGATGTGATATTTGCAATTCCACTTTGTATGAGCTAAACTGTTATTGTCACTTCCCACTGGGATGACCTCCTTTTGATCTTTTCAAGCAGTTGCCAGACCGCTTGTCTAGTATAAATCAAAAGGAGTTTTTTTGTCATTATTACGCTATAAGCTATGACCACCGGCACAGCCGGTGGTTTTTGTTGACAATAAAGAATCAAGGGGCGGTTGGCTTTATGTCAACAGCCCCCTGATGTGCGCCTTAAAATCATTTCCGTTCGTAAATGTATCTACATCCGGCCCCGTTTCCCCGGATTCATACCTAATGAACGTATTTCTTCTTATATCGGATTTCTGTATTGCTGACTTTGGAATGGGTGATTGGACGCAGATGTAACCTTTCTTTGAAAACAGGATTAATTGATATAACGGGGCAAAATATTTGCTTCTTGGCATGAAAAAACATCGTGCATTCTCCAAACGGAAAATGTACGATTGTAAGCATTATATCAAATCCGAGCGCCAATTACATCATGCTATTTCATTTCGATTATATATCCTAATCACAATAATTAATTCTTATCTTGGATACTGAGGATGCCTTCCGGAGATTCTTCAAGAAGTTTTTAGACAATATGTAGTGACCCCCGTTTGTGAGAACGTGGATTTACCGGAAAGCTGTCAATACTAAAAGCATAACAAAACCGGAATTACCGCAAACAAAGGGAGGCCACTACAATGACCAGTATAATATATATCGGGATGGATGTC
>Ga0099364_10005885_pt1 | contig 18022 bp, 16 predicted proteins | sample TergutTh196P3_FD_73070 | JGI IMG/M metagenome (GOLD analysis project Ga0099364, IMG submission 73070) | Microcerotermes parvus P3 segment gut microbial communities from Pointe-Noire, Republic of the Congo - Th196 P3 | ecosystem: Host-associated > Arthropoda: Insects > Digestive system > Gut ...
TGGTCAATTGACGGCTTATTGGCGGAAAACAACGCTTCGCTCTGCACCGTGTCATATGGCGGCGGTATCCAGAGATTTGTGAAGCCTCTCTCTTTCAAGGCTCTTACAGAGCAGTCCAGCAGCATCGTAGTGATCAGCACAGTGCTGTCAAGGCCGTATGACTGCATCTCATCGGGTGAGATGACTGAAACCTCGCGTTTTCTCCCCAGCGGGTCAAATGTGATGGACGTACCCCAGAGCTCCGGGTTTTGATCGACCACATAATCCGGATAAAGCCCGAACAGATTGCAGTTCCAAGCCATGGATCTGCATGTCCTGCCGGCGCCGTAAAAAAACATTGGGCGCTTATATGATTCTTTACGGAAACCGCTGATTGTTTTTATCAATTGCCGTCCCCCCTACTCAAAATCATGCCCGCCGTCAACCTGCATGACCGCGCCGTTAATATAGCTGTTTTCGATCAGACACATACAGGCATCCGCAACCTCTTCCGGCGTACCGAAACGCTTCAAAGCAATCTTGCTCTCAATCTTCTCCCGCAGCCACTGCGGCTTTTCCTTTTGCCAGTCCGTATCAATGAACCCCGGGCAGATCACATTCACGCGGATTCCCCTAGGCGCGAACTCCTTCACCAAGCACTGCGCCAGCATATTTACCGCCGCCTTGCTGACCCCGTATGGCACTGACGTCGCATGAGGTTTGACCGACGTCGCCGAACTGACAAACACAATGGAGCCGCCGTCGGAAATCCGCTCGAACAGCCGCTGAACAAGAAAAAACGGCATGGTCACATTTGTATCAATAACGCTTTGCCAATCCATAAGCCCTGTCTCTTTTAGGCTTTTCCTGCATGTGGCGCCGGCGTTGAGGACGACACATTCAAGCATCGGGGCTTTCGCCAAGACAGCATCCGCAAGGGCATTGACCCCGTCAATGGTCGACAAGTCGGCTTGAATGCTTTGAGCGACTTCGCTTATACCCCTCCCGTTTCTGAAAACAGAAAAACCGTTTTCAGAGAGCTTTTCCGCGATAGCGGCGCCAATCCCACGCGAAGACCCGGTAACAAGCGCATATTTCATCCTAAAACTCCCGTAAGATAATCATAGATTTTGCGCCCTTTGAATCCTTTATGTACGCCCTCCGCAATCGCCTCTTCGCTCATTCCCGCAAGCCTGGAGTAGAAGAAGACGCTCCGCAGCCGCGTGAATGCGTGAATCGGCAGCACTTCAAGAAACTCGTCAAAGCCTTCCGCAGCGTAGTAATCGGCAAGCGCTTCAAAACCATCTGCATACACAACCGCAATGTCGCTCATTGCCGCAGCTTTGTGGACTATCGACTCGGTATGCTGCGCATAGTTGTACAGCCCATCGCTGATGAACGCCACGCGCTTCATCAGCGGCAGCAGCTTGAAATTAAACAGGGTGTCAGCCCCTAGGCGCAAGTTTTCAAACCGCACGTCAGAATTCTTTATGATATCCGCTTTATACAAGCGGGACCAGGTGTAGTTGTTGGGCTTCGGGCAAGCGCAGTAACGGGCGAAGTAGCCGTAAACGTCATCGTATATGTCTGCCGATGCATCGCGTGAGTTTGTGTTTGAGTAACGCGCTTTCACGCTGTCCTCATAAACCAGATTGAAATTGCTTACCGCCATATCCGCGCAGGCTTCGGCCATTGCGGAATGCAATCGCTCATACATGGATGGTTCAAGCCAGTCGTCGTGATCGACAAACGCCATAAGCTCGCCGCGCGCCAAACCGATAGCCTTGTTAATCGCCGCCCCCGCTCCTGCGTTAGGCTGGCTGAGAAGCCTTACGCGTCTGTCTGCAAGCGCATACTCGTCAAGCATAGCCGCCGTATTGTCCGTGGATCCGTCGTCTACGACAATCACCTCTATATTGCGGTATGTCTGCGCTAGTACGCTGTCTAGGCATTTCTTTATGCATTTTTCCGAGTTGTAGCATGGTATTATCACGCTGATCAGTTCGTCCATTTACATACCTATTTCCCTCTTGCAGCCCTATACTCCAATATGCGGTTATAGTCCTCCACGTAATCTATCTCCGCCCAGAAGTGGCCGGCGATGTCCTTTGCCCATATCTTACGCTCGGAAGTCATGCTGTAGAGCACCTGCTCCCACCAGTCGCCCAGACGCTGCCATTCGATCATCTGCAAAAGCCGCTCCCTGCACTTATGCACCATATCGCCCCGTATCATCGCAAGGCCGATGTATTCGCTGTTCGCCTGGCGGCAGTCGATGCCCTTCCCATAGGAAACAAGCGCCTCATCGACAACCCTGAACAGGTAATCCCCCTGCTCGACCCTGCTTGAATCGCAGAGCATCACGCAGTCGCGCGTTTCCTCAAGCAGTATTTTAAGCAGCTGTTTTTCCCAGTATACGTCCGCATTGCCAAGTATTACGGCATTACCTTTGAGTTCATCTTTGGCAAACTAGAGAGAGGCGAGGCTGTTCGTGATAGGGTAGAACACGTTCTCGTGGAATGTGACGGGCAGCCCCTGGAGGCTCTCCATGATGCGGTATTTGTTGTATCCCAGGACCAGGTGTACCTCCACATCCGCGTCAAGCAGCATCCGGACAGTGTGGCGGATAAGCGGGATCCCGCCTATGTCAAGTGTGCATTTGCAGTCGCCCTCGATCGCGCGGCTGATACGGGTACCGCGTCCAGCGGCCATAAGAATTGCGGTTGTCATAAAATCTTCATTTCCTTCTTTTGAAATAATCTGTATGGTGCATAGAAAAAGGCGCATGATGCGATCTCATAGGGAATAATTCATTTCCTCTCTCCATATCCATAACGCGCGCGCCAGAGCAGCTTTCAGCTCGCTGTGCGTCAGCGCATTATTGCATTTGCCTTGCACATCGGAATTTGCCTTGCCGTCCTGCACTGTGATTGCGACAAGAGCTCCCTCGCCAAGCGAATCGAAATCAGGTTCGCGGACAGGGATGCCGTGCAGCCTAGGGCTGAGGTTTTTCGCGCCTATATCCCATATCTCGGCAGGATAATCCATCCCCAGCATATCAAAGAACTCCAGAAAACAGCGGCACCAGTAACCTGCGCCGTAGAATACTGTGCGTGACGAGCGGAGCCTCTCTAGGTTTGCATCATCAACCTCGCGCTCCGCTTCGCGCTCATGCGCAAGATCGACCAGAGCCGCATATACGTGAGTTTCGTTCCATCTCATAAGCTCCGTCAGATTCCCACGTAGCCAGTCCGAACTGTACACCCGCCTTAATGCAGCGTCTGCCTCTTCAGTTGCGCTGCGAGTTTGGCTTTGCTGCAGCGCAAGACGCTGGAGCAGCAGTTCATGCCACTGCGTCTGCCTAGCGCATTGCCACCATACGTCAGCACCAGACACGCCAAGGTCGTTCCAAGGCTTTGTAATGGTGTAGTGTATTATTTTCTCATCCGCGCACCCCGCAAGGAAGCTTTTCCATTCTGCGTTAGGCGCATATCTGGCCTGTGGCTCTACTTTTGCCAGCTGGTGGCTGTTCCACGCTTTACTCATGTATAGAACGCGGCCTTGGCAGAAGAAATTGAGCACATCCTGATCGGGAAAATGGCAATTGTGAGCTTGAACAAACTCAATCATTTGCTCCGTCAGCGCTTCGTCCCTCATTCTCTTTAGATTCATCAGCAGCATTCCGGAGTTAAAATAACCCGACGTATCCCTTATGCCCAGATTGAGCATATACTCTTTTAAGTTGTTAACAGGAGCAAACATATGTCCGACTATATCTGTGTCTATACAGGCAGCCACTAGATTATCACCCAGTTGTGCATCGTACAGTTTTGTTATGTCATCCTGAATGATTAAGTCGCAGTCAAGATATAGAACCTTATCAAGATGAGGAAGCAAAACAGGTGCCAGCAAGCGGTAGTATATGGCAGTAACATACCCTAACCCAAGATGCAAGCGAGACAAGTCAGCAATAGCAGAAACATCGACTATGCGCAGGTCCGTTCTTTCATAACAGCGAAGCTGCTTATCCAATCTATCAAGCATGACCGAGTCCAGAGAATCGCGATGGCAAAGCAAGTGTACGGTAAGCTGGCGTTCATTGCTCCTCTCGGTAACGAGAGAGTGCAGCATAACGCCGAGAATCGGCAAGAAGTTTGTATCAGAGCTTACTAAAATGTTTATAATATCTTTCATTGATATCCCTATTGTGCTTTGTTTTCATTCTCAGCGCTAAACCCTATTTGCCTGCGCCGGTCTATGCCCGGTCAGGGAGCAGCTTTCAAAGGATTACGAATATCCTCAACAAGCTCGCGGAGACCGTGGAACACGCGGTAACCGAGGCGCTCCAGCCGGTTTCGCACCTGCAGGGACAGCTGATAATCGACAATGGTTATCACAACTCTATGGCCAGGTTTTGCGGGAGTCTCAAAATCCGGAGCACTAACGGGGCATCCGCAAATCTCACCAATCCGCTCCGCATCGATGTCCCAGATTGCGTACTCGAAGCGCCAGCCGAGCTCTTGCCCGGTTTCCAGCAAATACCGCATATTATTGCCTGCGCCATAGAATATAAGGTCTCCACCTAATCGATGCCAGTTGTCGAACTCTATAACATCCGGCAATACTTTAAGCAAAAGACCGCCGATTTGCCTTATGAAAGGAATACGCTTCTGTAATCCCACAGCTTTTTGGTAATATGCCAGCAACTCGGCTGAATAGTGCTTGCTAATGAATTCGCCTACTTTTTCAACATCGTCGGTAACAATTTCCCATGGCAACATCAGCGAATCAAAAATATTACGCACATATTTCCGCGTGTCGTGCCTCACCTGAAAGGCGACAATGTTTGGGTAACCGGTTGCAGATACGCTTACAGGCTCGATTTTGTCTGCGCAAACGGTCATCATTAGTATCCGGTTCGCAAAAAAGCGCTCTGCGGAGAATTTCAGATAATCAGTAGTATCATGCAGGATAACTATCGCACCATCGTTCAAGTATGGAAGGGCGCATAGGAAATTCAAGCTCTCAACGGGATGCAGGTGCGCGGAGTCCAGTATGAGAAAATCGAACATGATGTTTAGCTCGTCTAGCACCTCTGATGGATCGACTCCCATCAAAAGCTGCCAATTTTCAGCGTTGACGCCAGATTTTGCGACATCCTCTCCTACCGCATAAGCATTGTCGCCCCACCATGATTCCGCACGGTCTATGGAAACCAAGTTTGAGTTCATGTCGCTCATAGCATGGAGAATGTTTACCGTGCCGCCTCCCCGAGCGACGCCTATTTCCAAAACATTCCCGGGCTCATACCAGCGGATTAAACCATTAACAAAACGCCGCTCGCTTTCCGTCATTTCGCTGTGCAAACCGGAATAATCAATTTGCGCATAGTGGTCAATTTCGTAGTCCTCGGGGACTATAGGAAGATTGATGATGTTTGCATCTTTCATCATAGGATGCCTCATGTTTTATTATTCCATGCCGTATGATGTCCTAGCAATTCAGTTATATGTGCAATCCTTTTTACCTGTGGAAACTCCACCGCGCATTGCTGTTTAACTTCATGGAAAACGCTAGGTCTGTTAGGTACAATAATGGTGTCAATGCCCGCAGTACGAATAATGTCGGGAGTGAAAACCTCCTTACCGCCGAGAGTTTTCACGGTGTTGTTGCTATCGGGAACAATAATCCTATTTCTGTTTATGAAGTAAACATTATCCGACTTCAGCGCCGGAATCGCCTTCAACAACCAATAATAATTGAGAGGGGTTACCGCCCAAATTGCGGCATTAGCCCCTACAAGCAATTCATCGACGTTCTTACTCAGCAATTCCGAATCAACATATTCAATCGCATTCACATTCACCGAATTTCCACAAACGGGACAACACTGCGTCGCTGCGCTAAAAATATATTCATAATTCGGGTAGCCAATTACGTTCCTGCAATGTGGACAACGTCCTGCAAGATTAACAGTAAGATTTCGCAGCGGTTTAACCTCCGCATCCTCCAAGTTGCTCTCTAATCTTAACACGCGGTATATAAGCGTCGGAAGAATAGCATATTCGTCGTCAGTCATTTTCGAAAGGTTCATTAGGGGGAAGTTGTCCTTCAGGAATTGAACGCGGTCCTTAATCAGCCCCCTTTCGCATGCGGAAATGTAATTATGTGAGCCTGGAAAAGCAAAGATTCTGCCTAGGTGTATGCTTGACTTGAATGGAGAACGTTGCCACCAGTCTATAGTGTGCAAAAATGTATCCATGGTCTCTTCCGGGTCGCCGAAAATGAGACCCCCGATTATTAATAAACCGATCCTTGCAGCTTCTTCTAATATTTCCTCCACTTGTTCAATTGTAACACCTTTTCGCATACTTTTTAGTATATCGTTTGACGCACTTTCAATACCAAGGAATAATGAAACACACCCGTTCTCCTTTATTATTGAAAGAGTTTCTTTTGCCAAGCTGTCAGCCCTAACGCTTGCCGTCCACCTAAGATCGCGCGCCATCATCAGTTTTGAAAATTCCAATGCGTGAAAATCATTTATAAGCGTCAACTCGTCCAGCGCAAACACCGCTTCAATTGGGTATAGTGAAAGAAGCCAGTCTAGCAGCTTTTCGACAACGCCTATCGACATTCTCCTCGGTTTGCCTCCGCAGGGATGAAAACAAAAGGTACACTTGTATGGACACGAACGAGATACAGAAATATGTGCAACATAGCAACTCTGAACACCTATAAGGCATCCGTTGGCATTGACGGACTTGACTCTTTCGAACAAATGGCTGTACTCAAGCCCCTCATAATCAGGAAACGGCAGCAAATCAAGGTCGGGTATGGATGGGTATTCCGGGCGAATAGACCACTCTCCCCCACGTAAGCAGATCACCCCGTCGACATCTGCCGCATTTGCACCGGTTTCAAGGGCATAGGCCAAAGAATTAACTGTAATTTCACCTTCGCCTATTACCCCGTAATCTGCGCTTTCTATAGCTTGCATAGCTGCAACAGGGTCTGCCGTGATTATCGCGCCCCCGACGATGGTCACTATATCAGGCTTGGATTCCTTTGCCGAGTCGGTTATCATCTTTATTGTCCGAAAATTAACGCTGTATCCGCCAGTTAAAACAACATCTATGTTTTTAGTTTTTATGCAATGATCCAAAAGCTTCTTAGGCTCAATTTTATAGTTCAAATTAAGCGCAAACACCTGTCGCCCTGACGCTTTTAGAGCGGCGGACACATAAGCTATGCCAAGGGGGAAATCGTATTGTTCATCTCCTCCGGGAGTGTTAAACTGCTCATAGGCGTTTCCGCTGATTGTTAGCGGTACAACTATAAGGTAATTTAGCTTTTTGCCTTTCTCTGTCGGCAGCTTTATCAAAGAGAGGAACTCTTGGGTGATATTCTGTATTTCCGAATTACACGGCATATGAGTTGTTTCCTTTCGCGCATTATGGCCATTTGGTAGGAAAAATCCTTATAAGGATTCAATCAAGCCAATCTCATGGAACAATATTGGTCTGATATGCGGGTATTTTTCACGAAGCTCAAATTCAATCTCCTTAAAGGCACTTGAGAAAACGATAACCGTGTCGATAGTATTTTGTTCGCAAGAAAGTATGTCCGGCGTTTGCACATATTTGCCTAAAAGCATTTTGTTTTTCAATCGCTCATTTTTATTTATTAGCACGTAGTTATTTTTAGGGTCACTTAGAGCTGTGCTGACTCCGTATACCGCAGCGAAATGGCGTGATATCGGCCATATGGCACAGTTACAGCTTTCCAAAAGCTTTCTTATCTTGCCCTCTATCCAGGAAACGTAAAAGGGGATGGGCGAGTATCTAATATTTGAATTGCATGAGGTGCATAGGAACTCACCCAAGAGCGGAGTGTAGAGTTCACCTGCTTCTAGAATAGAAGAATATTCGTTCTGGCATTTCGGGCAGCTAAGGATTGCTAAGTACCCATCTCCGGTCGAAGAGAACGAAGTGTTGAATCTCTTTCCCAAATAGAACTTGTATGTGGGTACTTGGTTTTCTATAGGTACTATATCGTCTAACAACACGGAGTAATTCTCGTCTGAAAGCTTTGAAATGTTTACAGGAGGGCAAAAGTCGAGTAAATGACTGACTGGATTTATAATCCCTTTCTTCACTGCGCCATCATACAGAGCGGAACCCGGATAACAGCGAATCATATCTGCAAATAATTGATCTGCCACATTCCGATTGCCATACATAAATTGAAGCGTATTATTTACACTTTCATCGGTTTCCTCAGGATCGCCAAAAATAAACTGTCCAAGCACACTTATGCCAGCTTCTTTTGTAGACGTTATTACTCGTTCCATCAAAGATACATCGGTGCCTTTATTCATGCTTTTGAGTATCCGGTTATCTGCACTCTCAAGGCCATAAAAAATACCCTCACATCCGGAATCTTTCATTACCTTCAATACATCGCTTGTAAGAAAGATGCTTAGACGCAAATAAATGCACCAGCTTAGGTTATAAATACCGACTCGCTTAGAAAACTCAATCAATCTATCCGGATTTAAAGAGAACACCTCATCAGACAAAACCAGCCTCTTGATATTATATTTAGTTACCAAATAGTCAATTTCAGCGAAAATACTGTCCATAGATCTCATACGGAATGCTTTCCCACCGCTACAAGAACAGAAAGTACATTTGAATGGGCATGATCTGCTTGTCACAACAGACGCACAAGAATTATTTTCTATTATCTCTGCAAAGAATCCATCATAATCCGGAAATGGGAGAGTATCTATATCTGGGAACACTGCCCTTTTATCTGTGATGGCTAAGCTTCCGTTTCCAGTCCTATATATAATGCCATCTACTTTAGCAATGTCGTTTTTTTCAGCGAATGCCCTTAAAAGCTCACAGATGGTGATTTCAGCTTCGCCGATAACACCGCAGTCGGCCGAAGGTATTATTGCCATTGCCTCAATCGGGCTAAACTCCACAAGCGCACCGCCAATAACGGTTATTATTTCCGAGTCAATCTGCTTTGCGGTGTCCAAGACAGTTTTGACATGTGGCCATTGCACTGCCAAACCACCGCAGCAAACCGCCTGAATATCGTGTTTCTCTATCATCTGCAACATGATTTCATGTAGCGTGCGCTCTTTGTCCATGAGGTTTAGGGTATATACATTGAATCCGGCTTCCTTAAGACTCGATGCCACGTAAGCCACGCCTATTGGCAAAACAGTCCAATAATTAATCATATGGCTACGTAGATATTCACGTGAAAAAGGTAGGCACAGCAATACATTCATTTGTTTTTCTACTCCAAATACTACTGATGCAATTAATGCAACTTTTTGCAGCCTGCGCTATGGCTGATAACACTGTCAAGTATTCACATCGGATAATAAAACTGCGGCGGGGTTCTTTCGGTTACATTGTTCATCTCGACATTTGCAGCCTTGCGTCCAGTTTCCGATACCAAAGCTTCGTTAGCTTTGTAATATTCCCTCAACCCAGTTTCCTTGGGTTTGTTCCTAAGCATAGATGCGGCAGTAATCCGGAGCAAAACATCGACATTTGTCAATCCTGAACCTGCTAAAACCGTGCCAAACAGCTCTTCAATCTTCTCCATGTCAAAAAAATCGTACTCCATGATATTATCTATGACATGTTCGCGGGACTCGGAAACGACACTGAAATAACTGTCAGGATTACATATTTCGGAATTGAGCAGCCTATTCTCGCTTGCGTATTTTACGAATTTTTTAACATCGGTAAGCGGCGCATACTGCTTTAGCTCAGTCCAGTTCATACGTCCCCCTCCAATCTTCATTGCTGCCGCCGGAAGCATTTTGCTCTTCCTTTAAGAGAAGAAAATCTTCTAAAATCAGGACATCCATATCAGTATGCATAAAGCAACGATACGCATCCTCCGGCGTGCAAACTATGGGTTCGCCCCTTACATTAAACGATGTGTTAATAATCACGGGACAGCCTGTGAGCTTGTAGAATTCCGTTATCAGCGAATGAAAATCCGGGTTGTCCTCTTTGCTTACGGTTTGCAGCCTCGCCGAAAAATCGACATGGGTAACAGCCGGTATATCAGACCTGGCAATCTTTACAATAGGCAGCATATCAAGAGATGCGCCGTCGCTTGAATTATGATCATCAATGGAGAAGCTATGCCTGCGCTCATGCTTAACATCCGCCACGAAAAGCATGTAGGGGCTTTCCTTATCGATATCAAAATACTCCGAAGCCTTTTCCGCAAGCACTGCCGGTGCGAATGGCCTGAAGCTTTCGCGGAACTTAATTTTCACATTCAACCTTTCCTGCATATCGGGGTTACGCGGATCCCCCAAAATGCTTCTTGCGCCAAGCGCGCGCGGACCAAACTCCATGCGTCCGTTAAAGAAGCCAACTACTTTCCCGCCGGCGATAGCGTCTGCGCCTTTGCGGTAAAGCTCCGCGTTATCCGGGAATTCCGTGTATTTTGCGCCCACGGAGTCAAGGAATGACTTGATTTCGACAGAGCCGAAGTCCGGACCGAGAAAGCTTCCTTTCTGCGCATCCCTTGCAGTTACTGTCCTCTCTGCCCCGAAATGCCCGTAATGCGCATATAAAGCCGCTCCTAAAGCGCCGCCGGAATCACCGGCAGCAGGTTGGATCCATATGTCCCTAAATATGTTCTCTCGCAGTATTTTGGAGTTAGCCACGCAGTTGAGCGCCACACCGCCTGCCATCACAAGATTTTCCGCGTCTGTCAGTTTGCGGGCGGTTTTGGCGAGCAGTATCATGACTTCTTCGGTAACTTGCTGGATGGATGCTGCTAAGTCCATTTCCCGTTTTGTTATCTCCGCCTCCTGTATTCGGGCAGGCCCGCCGAATAACTCCGAAAACCGCGAATTTACCATCATCGGGCCCTTGTCAAAGCTGAAGTAATCCATGTTCAGGCGGTAAGACCCATCTGGCTTTATTTCGATTAGTTCTCGCTTTATGACATCTGAATATACGGGCTTCCCATACGGTGCAAGCCCCATCAGCTTATACTCGCCCGAGTTTACTTTAAACCCGCAAAATGCAGTAAAGGAGCTATATAGCAATCCCAGGGAATGCGGAAAATCCATCTGCCTGAGCAGTTCAATTCTATTGCCGTTGCCAATGCCAATTGTAGTTGTAGCCCATTCGCCAACTCCATCTGCTGTGAGTATGGCGGCATTTTCAAACGGCGATGGATAAAACGCTGACGCAGCGTGCGCAACATGGTGCTTAGTGACAAGCAGTTTCCCGGTCTTGCAGAACATACCAAGATGATTTTCTGTTAGTTTATGAATCCACAGCTTTGAAGAAAAAAGCTCCTCAAAAGTCAGCCCGATCATCCCATAGCTTTCTTCTCCAAGGGATGCGTTATTATGTATCCAGCGGTCAAATGTCAAAACAGGATTATCGTAATATGCAACAGCATCAAGCTCATATGAGCTCAGACCCGCGCTTTTCAGGCAATAATCTATTGACTTCGCAGGAAATCCGGCATCGCCCTTAGTGCGCGAAAACCGCTCCTCCTGCGCCGCAGCGGCAATGCTTCCACCGATGCAAAGCGCAGCAGCCGAATCATGATATAAGCATGATAATCCAAGTATCTTCATCCCTCTTTCACCCCAACGGTTACAAAAAAACCAGGAAAGTACACGCCTTCTTCAAGATACCGCTCCCCTTTGTCATACAGAGACGGCTCCATCTTGCAGATATCTTCAATGTTGGAGATCTCACCGAAATTATTGATTGACGTACCAATTACCCTGACATTATTGGCGTTGAAAACCCCGTTGAGCTCCTCCAAGGTATGCTGCGTCTCGAAATCGTTGAACACTTGGTCGTGAAACCAGCTTCTCGCAAGCGTCTCGTCCTGATGCCTTGAGTCCAGCCTTCTATATTCTTCGAATAGCCGCTCTTCTGAATATCCTTCCGCCTTTAACTTGCTAAAATGATTCAAAAACGGAGCTCTGCCGTGCTTATGATACAGGCCGATGACGACATAGCCTGTATCCTTTGTAAGGCTGCATGCTTTTGTCACGCCATACGTAAAATAACCGATATGGTTGAGCACTCCAATCGATAAAACAATATCGTAAGGTTCGCTCTCATATTCAAAAATGTCCGCTACGACAAAGTCCGCGCCTTTACGCCCTTCTTCAAAATCACCGGCAAGCGACTTGGCCACATCTTTAGCCGCGCTTATAGCCGTAGGATTGAAATCCAAACCCAGAACCTGTGATTGATGGTAATAGTTAATCATGTTCGCCATCCACCCGGCGCCGCAGCCGATCTCCAGGACGGTCTTCTTTTGATCAAACAGCGATTCATAAGGGCCAAAGTAATAACTGAGCGTATTGGCTTGCTTAATATCCCGAGCGGCAATCTCCGGTCCTGAAGCTTTATTAAATGGAAGCTCGTGATAGAACTCAAGCAATCCTTTGCGGATGAGTTCGTTGTTATCCGTCATCTGTAATCCTCCTGACCGGCTAATCTCAAATGTAACACATCGCTTTTAATGCCTCATACATACGCGCGGCTACTATCTCATTCCCACGCTCTTGGACATGGGCGCCGTCATAGTAAACATCATCGATGCCATCAAAAATGCGTCGAAAACTGTGAATATACGGAATGCTCTCGATTAATGATTCAACATTATCGTAAATCCGCCTGAGATAGTTTTCATCACTCGCATTGCTAACAACCTCGTCACACCAAGGCAGATGTGAATAGGTATGGGTGACAAATATGCGCCAGTTGGCGTCTATGTGTTTTGACGGCAGGCCATCTGAGTAGGGATTGGCCTGCAAAACCCCAAGATGCTTAATTCCAAACTCCCTGCAGATGCTGTTCATCATCCGTATGTTATCAACCCAGAACCTATCAATGGCCTTGTCATTCTGCAGCCCAAAAATTGCTTCGCCATTGGTCATGTTGTTGTAGAACTCAGCATGAAAATGATGCAAAAAGGGGCGTCTGCACAAGCCTGTGGATTCATCGGTTACGACATAAATAAAATCGCCTATGCCCCCGTATGAAATGACAATATCCGGCTCCAGCGGGATGACATCCCTGATCAGCTTTGTCAGTTCCAGCGAAGAGCTATATGCGCTATGCCCCCCATTGTAGATGACTGTTTCTATGCCGTTTTCTTTCAGCATTCTGTGCAAGTGTTCGGGCCATGACGCAAAATCATTCGTGTATTGATCAGTTGTCGAAGCGCCCAGCACTGCGATACGCAGCCTCGCTTTGCCAGAATCGCCGACAACCGCGAAGCCAGGCAGTTCATGTATTCTGCCATACATCAGGTGAGCATCCAGCATTGGCGTATATGCTTCATAGAAGTTCTTGTAGCACACGAGATTATAGTTAATCCCTTCAACCAAGTTGCATGAGGCCAGTTCCCGTTGAATCTGGGCAAAAGTACGGCGCGGCTCAATAACCATGACAAAGTAAGAGTTTGGGTCATCATATGCAAACTCTAACACTTCATTAGCAAAATATATTTGTTGTGAGCTGTTGACGCTCTTGGTAATGAGTTTTGATATCTCGTTCTTTCCGAGCACAATCAGCTTCCTGCCTTTATCGGCCTCCAATAATGATGGCTGGATTTTATTGAAGCGGATTGCCTTCCCATCCCAAAAACGGCTATAAGGCTTGTCCCTTTTCAAAACATGCAATAGTTTTTTGCTTTCAACGACAGGTATTTCATTAATATTTGGAATCAAGCTGAACAGATTGCTTGCTGTTTCCATTGAAACGCATTCACTGTCGCGTTCTTTTCGGGTTTGTTCAACCCTGACGAAATGCCTGTTCATCAACTCTGAGACATTTTTGGAAACATGAGCTTTCCTGAAGTAATCCCCAATAGTCACGGTACCCAGAAGCACATTTTCCGAATTTACCACATACACGGTTTCATTATTTCTGTGCAAAATCGAACCGACAATGCTTATGTCATCGTCTATATCCAACGTTCTTACTTCGGTGTTTTGCCTCTTTTGCATCGCGTATGCCATCCTTCCGAAAAGCAAGTCCCATGCTTACCCTCAGAGCGCGGGCCTGCCGCGCTCTGAGGGAGTTCAAGTGCAGTATTTCGATAGTGCCGATTCCCGGCAATCTGTTGCTATGGCTGTACTACCGCATTAATCTTCCAGAAATCAAAGGTGCCGTCTGCATTTTCGATGGAAATAGCATATATCCAATTCCCTGCTTCAACGCCTCCGAATGCTGCGCCCAGTGTAACGCCGTCTGCGGCAATTGTTGTGGAGCTAGTAAAGTTTTCGAAGTTGGGTCCGGAGCCTGGATAGAACCAGAAGGCAACATCAGCCAGATCTACTCCGACGAAGTTGAAGAACACTTTCGGTCCGGGTCCCGAAGTATACAGGTTGTACGTGAAAGTAGCCTGACCCTTATATTCAATCCCTCCAGCAGCCGTATCCGTGAACGGCACGTTGCTGATAGCGCTCATCCTATCGCCTGGTGCGAAGCCTATGGTGGCAGGCGGTGTAAGAGGCTCGTCGTTTTCTTTAGACGCGAACAAAGACTCGCCCTTTACCGCGACATATCCAAATGAATTACCAGAAGTATTTGGCTTCGAGCCAGCTGGATCGTCGTTCTTATCAAAAGCGAAGAAAAATTCAAGGGCCATTTTACTGTCACCGTCTTTGAATGGCTGCCAATCGCCTTCTACGGAAAGCCTTCCGTCCAACGTAAACTGAGCGCCTTGAAGAGTGGGCGCACTAGGATGGAGGTCAAACTTGTATAGATCTGATTTAATGTCTGCAAAGCCCGCATCGGTAGCGTTAGTGTTCTGAATCAGGTAATTAGCCTTTCCAAGGTATAAACTTGTATAGCTGCCATATGACGTTGGGGACGCCGCTTCTGTAGCCTTAGGAATACTATCAAAACTTGTGCCTGTCCCTACGAGACTTGTCTCAGTTGCTGCCGCAGTTAAAAAAGCATTACTCGCGCCATAAGTAGCTCGAATGTGGAAATCTGTTTCGGTTGAAGTGTTCCAAGAATCATCGTCTAAGGCGGTGGTTACTGAAGTTGCGGTTCCTATGACTACTGCGCCCATTACCACACCGATATCAACGTCAACCGAACTCCTGTTTTCGATAGTCGGCGCAAAATTCTCCGGGAATACAATCTTGCCCGCGTGACCGTCTGCTATCAACTCGCCGGGTGTTGCCCCAGGACCTTCTGGGTCTATCCCTAGCAAACCGATTGGGTCAAGCCAGAAATGGAAAGAATTTCCGGTCGGCAGCACAACATTCAAGAGCTCTGTCTTAATTAAGAGAATGCCGCCGTCGCTGGTTACATTGGTTGCAAGCGCGGTTAGCGGCAGCATGGTCACTGCCATGACAATTACGATAGCTAATGCGATTAGTTTCCTTTTAAACATTTTTTTAACTCCTTTTATTTATTTGTCCTACTAGCTTAATATGTTCAGCCGAATCATCACCGGCAGGTATGTAATCTCCTCAAAATCATCGTCAACGAGGCGGTATACAACCGTCGCGGTATAACGACCGGCCTGAACTTCCGTGTCAAGCGCGAAGTTTTCGATATTGCCTCCCACCGGGATGTACGGTGAGGAATATATTAGCTCCTCTGTTCCGGTAAGGAACACATCGAAAAACACTGTGCGGGTATTGCGCGTGGAGTTTTCGACATAGGCATCTCTTGACGGCCTGTCCCATCTTTCAAATGTCCAATCGACGCTCATTATTACGTTATATTGAGCGTCTTCAGGCGGTCTTGCAATCGCCTCCCGGACTTCATCGAGATTGTCCATCGTGACGACGTTTCCTTGCACGCCTGTCGGCATTGCAGGTCTTTCTGCCGGCACGGGCCTGTCGATCAGGACGACTTCTCCATCTCCTATTATTTGTAGTACGATGAAAACTGTGGCAGTCACGACTACCGCAACCCCAAGTATCGAAAGCAACACATACTTTATGCGCTTCGAGCTTTTCGACTTGTCGTCTTTCGCGCTCTCCGGATTAGGTTTGTCATTTTGCTGTTTCTGTTCCTGTTCCATTTTTCTCCCGCCTCCCGGCTTAGTCTAGTTTCAGCGCGTCTGCAGATTCCGGAGCCAGCATCTTCGGTATCCCGTCCACCCTAGGGTATTCGCTTTCATCGAGGTCTTCAAGTAATGCCCTCGTCAGCGTGAACGTCGCGTAAACTGTGATGGTGGATGGGTCATGCTCTGCTACGAAATCGCCCCAGTCGGCATTCGTGTTTACATATCCGCCGAATTTCAGGGCTACCCCGCTTCCGGTATCGGGTACAGGCGAGGATACAATGCCCTCGTCCGGGTCCATAGCTATAGAATACAGCGCTGCCGGGAGAATGAACTCCAGTGTCCTTGAATCGGATGTGATAACGAAGCCGATATCAGCCGGGACATATGGCGCGTCAAGGTTTGGCAAGCTGTCCGCTGACGGTATCGCATAGAGCAGGATGTTGTTTGCTGTGTTTTCATCCGCTTCCACCGAGCCGAGGGTGGTTTCGTCGTCGCCGGCGTACTCCATAAACGAAGCAATTGCGCCGTTTTCGTAGCCGCCGTTGGTGCTTTCTGCCCGGAGTTCAATTGATACCTTGACGGAATGCGCGGAATTGTTGATTATCCGTGCGTCTCCCGCCTGGACAATCCATCCGCCGCTAAGGTCTTCCAACGAGGCGCTCTGTCCTGCTTCAAGCGTGAGCAGACCCAAGGGGTCCATCAGAAAGTCCATACTTCCGGCGGTCGGCAGCGTCACGTCATAGATATCAAGATCGACGTATACTGCATCTCCGGTTCCGGTCACGCTAGTGCCTTCCGGCAAGGCCGAACCCATTGTCAAGCCTAAGCCGCAAACAAACGTAAGCACCATGATAATCGTAAGCAGTTTTCTCATAGTTGTAATCATCCTGTCAAGATATTCAGAGTTACGGCGACGGAAACTGTTGAAATCTCCTGATGGTCGTCGTCCACTAGGTGGTAGACGACTGTCCCGCTGTGCTGACCTGCGGGGATGCGGGCATCAAGCGTGAAATTCTCGATTCTTGCGCCCACGGGTATGAATGGTGATGAGTAGATCAGCTCGTTTGTTTCCGTGAGTATTAAATCAAAGTATACCGTCCTTGTGTTTGTGGGTGCGTTTTCCACGTATGCGTTCGTCGATGGCTCATCTGAACTGGGAAACTGCCAGTCGACACTCATTCGTGTCCTATACGCCCCGTCTTTCACCGGGATGTCGAATTCGTCCCGGATCCTGTCCACATATTCCGGGGCTACAACGGTGCCCCGTCCTCCGCCCGGAGACATTACAATGGTCGGCTCCGGTTCAAGCTGTACACCCGCTCCGGTAAACCTAACTGCAACTGCCGCCGCTATGGCGAGTGCTGTCATCGCGCCGATACTAACCAGTATTATGTGGACCGTTTTTTTTTCGCTTCCTTGCTTTTCTTTTGGCACTTTGTTTTAGACATTCCTCCTTTCATGTCTTCCCTGATTTCCACCATTCATGTGTCTATATGTTGATTCTGTGTTCCTTACAGAAGTTCAACCGTAATTAAATAATCGCCTAGCGTGCTTTTCAACCGCAATGTAGCGAATACTATTATAATCGGATGCGTGCATTATACAGCAATCCCGCAAGATAATCAAGTCTAAGGGCACGTAAATAAGGATATTTTACTATTTTTTTACTATTTTTCGCCAATAAAGACTTTAATTCTACATTGGATAATAGTGACACTTATTAACGCTGTAATGCTGCCTCCGTTCGTCACTACCGCACTTCTATAAAAATGTTATCGGTAAAATCCGGCACGGACTTTAGTTTTTTCGTTAAAAAATGACGTGTGTAAAAAGTTACAGGTCAGAGCCTGCCAAAGACCTTGCCGAAATAGGGCTATTTTTTGCATTCCTGTCGCTCAAAGTCGCATCCTGCGCCTATTCGCGGCGCTCCGCATCCTTGCTCCGCGCTACGGAATGAAAAAACAGCCCTATTCCGGCA
>Ga0099364_10005886_pt1 | contig 18022 bp, 17 predicted proteins | sample TergutTh196P3_FD_73070 | JGI IMG/M metagenome (GOLD analysis project Ga0099364, IMG submission 73070) | Microcerotermes parvus P3 segment gut microbial communities from Pointe-Noire, Republic of the Congo - Th196 P3 | ecosystem: Host-associated > Arthropoda: Insects > Digestive system > Gut ...
AGCCGGAAACAGGCGTGCCCAGCGACTGCTGTGAGGGAATTCCGGTTTTATCCCGGAACTGACCGAACAAAAGGCGCATAATACGCCTGTTTCCGGCGGGGCATGAACAGTAATCTGCGCTATGCTCTGTTAGTCGTGAACTGTCACGTGGCGGAACCTCAAGTTAGGGGCGTTGGAAACAACGTCCTTATTTATAATCAAATCGGGCATAATTTCACATTTTTTCAATGTTTTGCTAATATTGCACGGTAATATACCGATAACTGATACAGGAGGTGAAACGATGCAGATATCCATGGAGCTACTGTCCCAGATGATAACCCGGGCAGGCTCCGGCTCGGACACCCGGCAAAAGACGTCAGCAACAACCGGTAACGATTCCCTGTTCAGCGATGCACTTGATAAATCCCGTGAGTCCATGAACTATGATAGTATTGGGAATACCGACAAAACGCAATATGAAAAAGACGTCGAGCCAAATATACCTAACAAGCCGGATGAAATGACGGTGGAGGACGAAGACCTAGCAGCCGGAGTATTGGGATATCAAAACATGGTCGTTTTTATTCTCGAAGGAGATAAGGAATCTGCTACTACCCCTGAGATTGGTGTTGGCGCAATAACAGTAGTCGGCGAGGAGAGCATAGAATACGCTCTGCCGCAAGTTGAAATCGAAAGCGACAATACCGACGCTAAAGCACAAAAGACTGATGCGAACGTACAGGAGTCCGAGATCACCGCGCACGACGTTAAAAACGCGGTGGATGCGGAGACAAATGCAGCGGGCGCAGGAAATGAAGCAAACAGCGCAGCAGGGGAAGTGACGGCACGGATGCCGGAGACAAGGACATCAGAGCGCGATATTGAGGAGGACAACTCCGAGTTTCTAAAAAACGGTGGTCTGAGCCCTTTGGAGAATGAAAATGACGCAGTACCCGTAAAGGGACAAAAAGAGAATTCGCATTCTGACACATATGGTAACGCCAATGACGAATCGGGAGATGCACAAGAGCTAATGGTCAATAATCAGGTTTTGCTCACAGAAGACATCAAACCCGAGCGTTTTCAGGCGGATCAGCAAATGAAGCAGACTGCGGACGTGCCGGTCAGAACAGAAAATCTGTTCGATGAGATGGTTTCGCGCATCGAAACGATGAACGCGGAAAACCGGCAGACAGTGACGATACAGCTTAAGCCCGAATTTTTGGGCAAGGTGGCGCTCGAGATAGCAATGGACGCCGCCGGATTGCATGTCAAGATAGACGCGGCGGACAGCAGCGTCAGAGGCATGATCAACGGGCAGATAAATGCCCTGTTAGAGTCGCTGTCAAGCAAAGGAATCGAAGTAGTCGAGGTTGAGGTAGCTTATACAGGCGTCGATAACGGCGCTTTCAAAGACTCCCATAATAATCAAGCACAGCCGGATCGTCCAAGGCGGCCATACCGTATGGACAAGATCGAGGATGGCGCGGCATACTATGCGGCGCTGCCGTTCGATACGCTTGAGTATTACCTCGAAGCAGGCGTCAGCTCTGTCGAGTATAGTGCGTGACGTTTTGAAGGGAGCTAGCATATGTCGATAATTACAAACCCCATTGACCACTCGATCGAGACAGGCCGCCAGCAGTCGCTGCAAAGGCAGATCGAGCGCGAGGCGAGCTATCCGAGCAATTATGTGGATGGAAGCAGCCGCAACGTGAGCGGAGTGATGGGGAAGCATGATTTCCTCATGCTGCTTGCAATGCAGCTGCGGTATCAAAACCCGCTCGAGCCGGTCTCGGATTCCGATTTCGCGGCGCAGCTTGCGCAGTTTTCGTCGCTTGAGCAGATGCAGAACCTGAACACATCTATGGCCGCAATGCTAAATTACCAAGCGTACAGCCTTGTAGGCAAGCTCGTATATGCGGAGGAAGCTGCGGGCTCGGATGTTATTGAGTACTATGGCGTTGTGGAAAGCGTATATACCAAAAACGGCGTGACATTCGCCCAGATACAAGGCTACGAGTTTGGCGTGCCTGTGTCCGCGATACTGGAAGTATTCAACACTTCCGACTTTGTAACGCCGGAGTCGTTCATGCAGACCTCGAACAATCTTATCGGCCGCACCGTCACAGCACAGGTGGGCGACGAGTTTATCGAGGGCGTAGTCATGCGCGTCTTTGTCAACGGAGGGTTCATATTCGCGGTTGTGGACGATGGGACGGACGAGCCTAAGACAATCCCTGCAGGCTCCATATTCGATATTAGGCTTGCGGAAAGTACGGACTCGGCAGACCCGACGGATCCGACAGACCCGACGGACCCAACTGATCCGACGGATCCGACAGATCCGACGTACCCAACTGATCCCACGGATCCAACCGACCCGACGGATCCGACAGACCCGACGGACCCAACTGATCCGACAGATCCGACAGATCCGACGTACCCAACTGATCCCACGGATCCAACCGACCCAACCGACCCAACGGATCCAACCGACCCAACGGACCCCACGGATCCAACTGATCCGACGGACCCGTAGTAGTAACAAGTTTCTTGGAACATTCTGCATTTTGAATAAATATGTTGATATTTTCCACTTTTAGTATTATAATTACAGGAGGAAGCGCATTATGATGCGATCGCTCTATTCCGGGATATCCGGATTGAGAAATCACCAGACCAGAATGGACGTTATAGGCAACAATATTGCCAACGTAAATACGACAGGTTATAAGACAAGCCGCGTAATATTTCAAGACATATTCAGCCAAACCGCAGCCGGAGGCACGGCTAGCGACCCGGCCATTGGTGTCGGCGGAACCAACCCCATGCAAATAGGCCTTGGTATCAAGCTCTCGTCGATAGACGTGATGCACACACCGGCGCCGTTCCAGCGGACTGATAATCCGTTTGACATGATGATAGGCGGCGATGGGTTCTTCGTAATCGAAGCTCCGGGTGGTGCAAATCCGGGCGAGCAGGGATATTTCTACACCAGAGCAGGTAACTTCAAGCTTGACGATCAAGGCTACCTCACGACGACCGATGGTTATTATGTGTTGGCGTTTGCGAACTTGCCCATTCGTTTTGAGCTCACAGAAGATGATCCTGGCTTTGATCCTTCAAGACCGGACGATGTTCAGTATGGTGTGCGCGCTGCGACGTGGGAAGAAGCAGCAGATATATTGGGTGTAATCATCCCTGATGACGTTGATGATCAGGATATTTATGTCAGCCAGACCCCGCAAAGGGTACAGCTTAAAGCATATCTTGAGGATTATCTGGCTGATCCGGATAACTGGGATGAAGAGACAGACGGCATCCCATACACAGATTTATTCGGTTTCACCGTCGGCAAGAACGGCGAGGTCACGGTAATCGCTAATAACAGAAAACTGACCATCGCGCAGCTATCGATTGCGATGTTTGCTAATCCGGGCGGACTCGAAAAGTCAGGCAACAGCCTGTACCGCGAGACAAGCTCGTCAGGCAGAGCGGAAATAGGCATGGCGTATCTAAACGGCGCAGGTACGGTTGAAGGCGGCGGACTTGAGATGTCGAACGTCGACCTCGCCACAGAGTTCACTGACATGATTGTCACGCAAAGAGGATTCCAGGCAAACTCGAGGATCATCACGGTTTCCGACACGATGCTCGAAGAGCTGGTCAACCTCAAACGCTAAACATAATATAACCTAGGGTCGGGCTTCCATACCGACCGCTTGGGCAAAAACGACGCAGGGGCGGCATCCAGCCGCCCGCCTAGGCATCTGATTTGCGCATATATAACCGTTAATAGAATTGGAGTGTTCCGCTATGATCCTTGTTACACGAATCAATAAAGTCAACCAGTTTTACATAAACGAGGATATGATAGAAGTGATTGAGGAAACGCCGGACACGATAATCACGCTCAATAACGGAAAAAAAATCCCGGTCATGGAAAACGCGATAGAGATTATTGAAAGAATCCGCGATGAGAAAATCCGCATTCGGCAAGCATCGCAGTTTTGAGATAAGAATAGAGGTGAACCGGCCTGGAATTTACAACTATATTTGGACTGATATTTGGATTTGCTGCAATAATTATCTGTATAATGCTAGACGGGATACTAGGCGATTACTTTAATTTACCGTCGATATTCATAGTTTTCGGTGGCGTCCTTGCATCGACCATCGTGTCTTATCCGTTGGATTCGCTGAAAAACCTCGGAAAGCTTATGGGCAATGCCTTTAAAGTTAAAAAGGTGGACTTCCATGCGGATATTGAGAACATAGTCACTATAGCGAATGTCGCAAGGCGTGAAGGTATCTTGGCTCTTGAAGAAAGCGTCAATGAGATGAACGACCCATTTATGCAAAAAGGCATAATGCTCATAATTGACGGATCCGATCCCGAACTTGTGAAAAGTGTGCTTGAAACTGAGCTGGTGTTCGTCAGGGAACGGCATAGCTCGGGGCAGGCAATACTGTTGCAGATGTCGAGCTTTTCGCCGGCATACGGCATGATCGGCACGCTCGTTGGCCTGATTAACATGCTCCGAAGTCTCGACGACCCCAGTACACTTGGTCCCAGCATGGCGGTGGCGCTTGTCACAACGTTCTACGGTGTTGTTCTGGCAAACCTATTGTTTACTCCGCTTGCGAAGAAACTTGCCGCACAGAGCGCGGATGAGTGCCTGAGGAAAGAAATGGTTCTAGAGGGTATACTATCAATTCAGGATGGCGAGAACCCGCGCATAATAAGGGAGAAGCTCAATGCGTTCCTGCCGCACTCGCAGACCGGCACCGCATCCAGAGCTGCAGAGCAGCAGGGTAGCGGCGGCAGAAGTCCCGGTCTAAGCGAAGAATGACGGCAGAAATCGTTAACCGAAAGTGTGGTGAGAAGTTATGTCAAGCGCATCAGAAAGGCGTAAGAGCAACGGCGGTGATGATGGCGGCGGCGCCAACTGGATGGACACCTATGGCGACTTGGTGACGCTTCTCCTGACGTTCTTCGTGCTGCTGTTTTCATTTTCAACCATCGACGCGCAAAAGTGGCAGGCGCTTGTAGGCTCGTTCACAGGTATGAGTGCTGTCGGGATAGACCCGATAAGTCCCGAAATAGCCATTGAGAACCCCATACAGCCGATTGGCCCGCCGAGCATGGCGAGTCAGGAAGATGATGCGTCTGCCTCGGATGACGTCGATACATCGAATTTGCATGAAATGTACGGGATTATGATTGACTACATTGCAAACAATAACATTGAAGCGCAAGTCATATTAGAGGAAGATGACTATAGGATAAGGACGATAATCAACGAAAAAGTCTTCTTCAATACTGCGGATGCGACTGTGCTTGAGGCTGCGTACCCGGTTCTTGATTCTGTTGTTGCAATGTTCAAGCAGGTAGAGCATTTGTTTTCGGCGTTGATCGTCGAAGGACATGCGGACGACAGGCCAATAAATACCCCGCAGTACCCGAGCAACTGGCATATATCGGCGTACCGGGCTGTCAACGTGCTTGGATATATCTTGGAGGTTGGGGAGCTGGATCCGGGAGCTCTTACTGCCGCCGGATACGGGGATGAACACCCTATCGCGCCGAATGACTCGGAAGAAAATATGGCGCTTAATAGACGTGTGGAATTTGTAGTTGAAGCTGTAGGTCGGCGGGACAGCGGTGATTGACAACTTGCGCCTGTGGCGTTTAAGGAGGAAAAGATGAAAAAGATTTTACCGGTCATATTGGTGCTTTTGGTAGCCGGCGGAGCCGGATTGTATTTTTTCGTATTCAGTGCGAGCGCTGAGGCTCCTGAGGTGCGCGTTGAATATTCTCCGGGCGAGTTTTTTACGACAAACGTTAGCGGCGGGTCGTCCCGTCTGCTGAAAACCACCCTCGTCCTTGTGGTCAGCGAAAATGGGCTTGAAAGCAGGCTGGAGGCAGCGAACGCCCGCATCAGGGATACGATCATCTTCATCCTCCGGGATCTCACTGAGGAACAGATCAAAGAAACGGGGACTCAGGAGAAGCTTCGTGACGATATAATCACTGCACTGAATGAAAATGAGCTCATAGGTATTGACAAATTCATCGAAGTCCTGTTTAATGATTTTATAATGGGATAGTGCGGGCTGCGGCCCGCAGTCCGCAAAGGGTACAGGGGTCAGAGATCAGGGGTCAGGGGTCAGGGGTCAGGGGTCAGAGGTCAGAGATCAGGGGTCAGGAGACGAGAAGTTAGGTAGTTGACTCTTGATACTTTATGCTTTATAATAGATAGTTGTTACCTGTTACTTGAATGGTGGTGATTGTTGCTTGTCGGATATATTATCACAAGCTGAGATAGACGAACTGCTAAATACGCTCATGACAGGCGACGCAGCCGCTGAATCGGAGTCCTCCGACGGCACTCCGGTTATGAAGGTCAAGGAGTACGACTTCCGTACCGCAAACAGATTCCCAAAAGAGCAGATGCGGACGTTTCACGTAGTTTTTGAGACGTTCAGCCAGCTTTTTTCTAACAGGCTTTCAAGTGTACTGCGTGTTTCGTGTGAGTGCGAAGTCCTGTCTATTGAGGAGTGTTCATATAGTGAGTTTAATAACTCACTGCCTGCGCCGGTGGTGCTGGCCATCATGGAAGCCCCTCCTATGTACGGATCGATTGTTGTTCAGATGTCTCCGGAGTTCGCCTACATGCTCATAAGCCGCTTGTTCGGCGGAAGCTCGTCCGGCGAAAGCTTGAAACAATTTACGGAAATAGAGCTTGCCTTGATAGAGCGTGTGCTTAGGCAAGCAGTCGGTGTTTTTGACGAGGCATGGGACAAGGTTATTGAGCTGACGACGCAGATTGACCGCATTGAAACGAGTTCGCAGTTCGCGCAGATAACCGCTCCCAACGACCCGGTCGCAGTAATAATTGTAAATATAACGATGGGTGAAGAGACAGGACTCATGAGTATATGCATTCCGCATACCGCAATTGAGCCTGTTGCGCAGCAGTTGAACACACGTATGTGGTTTTCCGGCGCTGCGCGTGACGATGGCAGAGGAGAGGAGAGAGCTGCGATACTGTCGGGCAAACTTCTCCAAACTCCAATACCGATGACAGCATTATTTGATCAGACCTCAGCGACGGTATCAGATATAGTCAACCTTCAAATCGGCGATGTTATCAAGCTTGACCACGGTATCGAACAACCGCTTACGGTAAAAATCCAGCATATACCGAAATTCCGCGCGACGGTTGGAACGATGGGTTCTAGGTATGCATTGCAGATCGTCGATGTAATCAAGGAGGAAAGTCAGAATGAGTCTTTCGCAAGATGAAATCAGCGCTCTGCTTACCGACGATCAAGCAGAAGAATCAGAGTTGGCAGATATAATGTCGCCTGAAGATATTGCAGCCATGCTCGACGAGTCCGGAGATAATGGTGGCTTTTCGGGGGAGTCGGAGTCTGATATAATGTCGCCGGAAGCTATTGCGGCTATGCTAGACGAGTCTGCTGCAGGCGGCGGTTCCATAGAAGAGTCTGAGGCATCTGATATAATGTCGCCGGAAGCTATAGCGGCCATGCTCGATGATTCCGCACCCAATGGGGAGTCAATGGGGGCTGCGGGTTCCTCGGATACAATGACACCGGAGGAAATAGCAGCCATGCTTGATGCCGCCGCCGGAGGCGATAACGGAAATGGCGGCGACGACCTTGACGACTTGTTCAATCGGCTGGACGATCAAGCGCCCGCCGCATCAGAGGATGCTGCAGGCTCCGGTAATAAGCCTTTGGCAGGCAAAGAAGGTTTGCTCACGAGCGAGGAAGTCGACATACTCGGAGAGGTCGGCAATATCAGCATGGGGGCTGTCGCGACCACGATGTACTCGCTGCTGGACAAGAGAGTCAGCATAACGACACCGCGTGTTACTGTTTTTGACGCGAATGATGTGCTGTCGGTGTATCAAATACCTTTCGTCGTGGCGACCATCGAGTATGTAGAGGGCATTACAGGGAATAATCTGCTTGTTTTAAAAGTGACCGATGCCGCGATGATCACAGACCTGCTGATGGGCGGGGACGGTAATGTTGAGGGGCCTATAGAACTCAACGAAATGCATTTAAGTGCGATGAGCGAGATAATGAACCAGATGATGGGTGCCTCGTCTACGTCGCTTTCAAAGCTTCTTCATAAGACAATTAACATATCCCCGCCGAGGAGTTCGCAAGTCGACGTGGGGTTTGACGTGACAGACCTGCTCGGGGATGTCGATATGGTTACGAAAATAAGCTTCGATATGGAAATCGAAGGGCTGCTTAAAAGCGAACTCATACAGCTAATGCCATATGAGCTAAGCCGCGAGTTCGCCAAGAAGTTCGTGGATGTCGGAATCTTGGGAATGACATCAGAGCCTGAGGCGAAGCCCGTTGCTGCCGCAGCGCCGCCGCCTGAGCCGGCGCCCGCGCCGCCGCCCCCGGTTGTTCCGGATCCGATCCCGCAGGTCGCCGCTGCACCCGAACCGCCGCCTGCACCCGTACCCGCACCCGTACCTGCGCCCGCGCCCTTTGCGCCGCCGGTACAGCAGGACGGGCAGTATCCGGGAATGCCTCCATATCAGCCGCAGCCGGATCCATATCAGCAAGTACCATATCAACAGTCGCCTTACGCGCAGCCTCCTTTCCCGCAATCTCCATATCCGGCGGCGCCATATCCTCCGGCAGCAGCTGCGTATCCTGCGCCGGGGCGCTTGGTGGATGTACACCCGGTACAGTTTCAGTCGTTCGATGCCGGAAGCTCAGTGGGCGAACAAAAAGGGATTGATCTTGTCTACAACATTCCGCTTCAGGTGAGCGTCGAGCTTGGTAAGACCAGAAAAGAAATCAGCGAGATACTTGAGTTTGGAGCCGGTACGATAGTCGTACTTGACAAGGTTGCCGGGGATCCTGTGGAGATAGTTGTCAATGGAAAGCTCATCGCGCGCGGCGAGGTCGTGGTCATCGATGAGAACTATGGAGTAAGGATCACCGATATCATAAACAGCTAATGGGGAGTGAATAAAGTGAGTATTGTCGACACAAACATTCTGCTGGAGACCGGGACGAACGAGCTTGAGATTTTGGAGTTTGTCATTTCAGGGAATAGCTACGGAATTAACGTTGCAAAGATCACTGAGCTGATGCAGATTCAAGAGGTTCAGGAGATGCCGCTTTCTCACCCATGCGTTGAGGGAGTATTCCAGCCGAGAAGCGAAGTTTATACAATAGTCGATCTTTCAAGATATCTAGGTCTGGGGGAGTCAGAAAACCCGGAAAAGGACATATTCATTATAACGAATTTCAATCAAATGAACATCGCGTTCCATGTACATGCGGTCGAGAGCATTTTCCGTATCTCATGGCAGGATATCGAAAAGCCGGATAGCATTATTTACGGCGGGCAGGAAGGCGTGGTCACAGGCATAGCAAAGGTCAACAACAGGATAATCTCGATTCTGGATTTTGAGAAAATCACGTTTGACATCAGCCCTGAGACGGGGATCAATCTTGGCGAGGTCAAAGCCTATTCTGGCGAGGATAGGGAGAAGTTTCCGATCGTCGTCGCCGAGGATTCGGCGCTGCTCAGAAAGATGCTCACGGAGGCGCTCCACACGTCGGGTTACTCGAACATTACTATCCTCAACAACGGTGAAGAGGCATGGGACTATATCAATAGAATCAAGAACGAGGGACCGTCGTCCGTGCTCTCGAAGATAAGCTGTGTCATTACGGATATTGAGATGCCGAGGATGGATGGGCACAGGCTCACGAAGCTCATCAAGGCAGATGCGGCGCTCAAGGATATCCCGGTCATTATTTTCTCTTCCTTGATTGACGAAAACATGCAGAAAAAAGGCTTGGAAGTAGGCGCAGACGCCCAGCTCTCAAAGCCCGAAATAGGAAACTTGGTAGATGTTGTGGACATAATGGTAAACCGGGAGATAGTGTAAGTAACAAGGAAACAAGTAACAGGTAATGATAGAATGAAAAATGAGTATAATGTCATGTTTACTTGGGACAATGAAGCCGATGTGTGGATAGCAACCAGCGAGGACATCCATGGCTTGATATTGGAGCATGAATCTCTTGATGTCCTTTTTAATCGCGTCCGCTGCGCCGTGCCGGAACTGCTTGCTTATGAAAAACCTATTGTAACCGACATTTCTATCGATTATTCAGTTTTTCGCAAAGAAAGCCTGACGTTAAATGGCTGAATATGAAAAACGCGTGCGGAACATCTTATCCCAAAATGGGTGCTATTTTGTAAATCACGGTAAAGGCGACCACGATACTTGGTACAGCCCCATAACAGGCAAGCCCATCACTGTCGATGGTAAGATTAAGTCGCGCCATACTGCGAACGGAATTCTGAAACGGGCAGGTATAAATCACAAATTTTAGCCGATTTAATCTCTGTGGCTTTCCTCTATGGCCCTTATCGTTGAAGTTATGCTTGGCAGGATATCCACAATACTGGGGTCAAACTGAGATCCGCGGCCATCGGTTATTATACCAATTGAAACATCATGCGAATATGCGTCCTTATAGCAGCGCGGACTGACAAGAGCATCATAGACATCGACAACGGAGACAATTCTGGCGGCCAGCGGTATCTCCTCGCCTTTTAGACCGCAAGGATACCCCCTGCCGTCCCACCGCTCGTGGTGGTAATGGCAGATATCCTTGGCATACTTTAGATACATATCACTGTCGGGCAGCGTTGCAGCAATGCTGTCGATGATGTCGTTGCCGACGGTCGTATGGGTTTTTATGGTGTCAAACTCTTCAGGAGTCAGCTTTCCCGGTTTGAGCAGAATGCTATCGGGAATGCTGATTTTTCCGATATCGTGGAGCGCTGATGCCTTGATAAGCGAGTGTATATTTTCATCCATCAGCTTCGATTTGAAGCTGTCCACGGTGAGCATTTTCGAGACGACGGCTTCGGTGAGAAGCGTCGTCCTTCGTATGTGTGCGCCGGACTCAAGGCTTCTGTATTCGATTATCGTAGCCAGAACCTCAAGCGTTTGCTCGTATGTTCTGGTGACTTCCGCTGCTTTTATCACAACGAGCTGCTCAAGGCCATGCTGATAGCGGGCAAGCTTGATATGATTATCCACGCGAGCCCTGACGACATTATGATTAAATGGTTTGGTAATATAATCGGCAGCGCCGGACATTAGCCCGCGTGATTCGGTTTCATGCGAATCTGCCGCCGTTATAAACAAGACGGGTATATTTTTTGTTTCGTCGTCGCTCTTCATTCGTTCGAGAACTTCAAAACCGTCGATACCCGGCATCATTATATCTAGCAAGACGATAGTCGGGAGGGTCTTATCCTCAAACAGAATTTTTAAGACATCGCCGCCATTAGCAGCTTCAATGATGTGATAGTCATCCTGCAGGATTTCTCGCAGTATCATCCTGTTGATTTCGATATCGTCAACAATAAGTATGGTGTCATTATTATTCATCAAATAGTTCCTCGTTAAATACCAAGGGTTAATACCCTCGGCGCGCTCTAAATGCACGATCCGCGATCCCAGCTTAGAGTAACTTGCCGCTATTCGCTAACCGCTTTCGTTCGAAGACCGCACGAACACGGTATTCATAACTATGCGCTGTCTATCATTTCCTGTATCATTTCAGCCGTTGTCGAGTAAGCCTGCTTCAGCTCGCCGAGACATGCAGAAAAGTCAGCACCGTCTTTTAACAGTTGCTCCATTTGAACTGTGAGCGCACTGATTTTTGTAAGTGAAAGATTCGCGCTGACGCCTTTCAGGGAGTGTACCTGCAGGGCGCCTTCCTCCATATTGCCCTCCTGCAGCGTTTGCTCCAACTTATCATAATGGTTTCCGTCGATGAAGCGCCCCAGAAGCCGTTTATATAACGAAACACTACCGCCAATACGCGATAGGGCGTCATCCGCGTTTATGTATTCGTTGTTATTTGCGTTAATATCCACGAGCAATCACCTCAATATGATAATATTATCATTATTTTCAAAAAAATGCAATACATAATCAACCTAAAACATCGCTCATATCGTATCGTCCGGGTTTTTTAATCTTGGCCATGAATTTTGCAGCTCTAATGGCGCCAACGGCGAATACATCGCGAGATGACGCAGTGTGCTTGAGCTCGATCACTTCGTCAAGACCCGCAAAAATCACCTCATGCTCACCGGCGATCGTTCCGCCGCGTACGGCGGATATGCCGATTTCATGTGATCTTCGCGATTCACGCCGGCTTTGCCGTTCATAGACATAGTCGTAGGTATGCGGCAGGGAGGAAGACGCGGCGTCTGCAAGCATAAGGGCGGTTCCGCTCGGCGCGTCCGTCTTGCGTCTGTGGTGACGCTCGAGAATCTCTATGTCGTACGCATCGCCAAGTACGGCGCATGCGCGGCGTACAAGGTCGGCAAGAAGGTTAATGCCAAGCGACATATTGCCTGAGCGAAATAAGGGGATTTGCTCCGCCGCTTTGTCAATAGACTCCAGCTGCTCCGGCGAATACCCTGTCGCACAAAGGATCAAAGGCGTTTTTTTAGATATGCAGTAAGCGAGTAACCCGCCGAGCGCAGAAGGGCTCGAAAAATCAACGACCACATCGGCAGAGCCGGTAAACTCCACCGGTGCAGCATATACGGGATAACTGACGGATTGCGCAGGCGTACCAATATCAATACCAGCGACGATTGAGACATCCGGATCGCCAGCCGCAACAGCAGTAACAACCCGCCCCATATACCCGGCACAGCCGGAAAGCAAAATATTCAACATAAAACAAAACCCCTCACTAGCAAATTGTAACCTGTAACCTGTCATTCAGTTAAGCGGCAATCACCATCCCCCGCGTCATTCCGTGCTTGACACGGAATCCCCCGTGGAATGCGGCATTTTTTAAGACAGGAACCCATAATTTCGCTCATACCCGCAGGGGATTGCGGGTCAAGCCCGCAATGACGGTATTTTTTATCTTAATGACATTGTCTGTCACTTGTTACCTGTCAACACTCCCACCGCTTCCATCGACTTTCTAAGCTTTTCCAGATTCTCAGGGGCGAGGTCGCAAAGCGGCATACGCGGCTCACCGACATCCATACCCATCAGGTTCATAGCAGCCTTGACTGGCATCGGGTTGACTTCAATAAACAGTTTTGCGACAAGATCGAGATATTTTAGCTGGAGCTCGGCGCCGCGCGCAAAATCTCCGTCGAGGCAGAACTTCGTCATTTCAGCGGTGACAGACGGGAGAATGTTGGCAAGGACGGAAATAACGCCCTTCGCACCTATCGACATCATCGGGACGACATCTTCGTCATTACCGCTCCACAAGAAAAACTCATCGCCGCAGGCAGCAAGCGTTGCGGAAATAAGAGAAAAATTTCCTGAAGCCTCTTTGACACCGTTGATATTTGGGTGCTTTGACAGCTGAGTGTATGTTTCAGCGGTGAAAGACATGCCCGTTCGTCCGGGGACATTGTACAGGATGATTGGTGTGCTGACCCTGTCGGCAATGAAATTATAATGCTTGACCAGCCCGCGTTGAGATGTTTTGTTGTAGTAGGGCGTGACCATGAGCAAAGCATCTACGCCTGATTTTTCAGCCTCCTGCGACAGGAACAACGCAGCCTGCGTGTCATTGCTGCCGGTCCCGGCTATGACTTTGACGCGGCTATTGACGTGCTTTACACAAAAATCAACCGTAGCAATATGCTCCTCAAGCGACTGCGTTGAGCTTTCGCCTGTGGTTCCGCATATAGTTATGGCCGCCGTGCCGCCTGCAATTTGGAAATCTATTAATTCGCCCAGCTTCTTATAGTCGACTTTCCCATCTCGGAACGGAGTGACAATGGCGGTCGACGAACCAGTAAAAACCGGAATTTTCATAAAATTTTCACCTTTCAAAAGAATTATGTAGTCGATTGTGAAACTCAAAAAAGCCAGCAAAATAGCGGGTTTCGAGCTTCGATTTCTACAGATTTTACTCCACTTTGCCCCCTTCGCGCACGAAGGGGGTGCCGTCCGCAGACGGCGGGGGTTGTTCTCTGCAAGCCGATGCCTAAGGTCAACCCCCGGCCCTGCGGTGCCACCCCCTTCGTGCGCGAAGGGGGCAAGGTTGGCCTGACTTTCACAATTGCCTAAAAGAATTATATATATCCTTCAGCGCATAGAAGTTCCGCGAGCAGCACTGCGCCGCCGGCAGCCCCGCGCAGGGTGTTGTGGCTAAGGCCGATAAACCTGTAATCGTACTGCGAGTCAGGCCGCAGACGTCCAAGCGAAACAGCCATGCCGTTTTCAAGCATGCGGTCAAGGCCGGTCTGCGGGCGATTGTCCTCTTCGAAATAGTGGAGGAACTGTTTAGGTGCCGATGGCAGTGCAAGCTCTTGAGGGCGTCCTTTGAACTCACGCCACAGTCGTATGATCTCGTCGATTTCGGGCTTCTTCTCGAACGCCATGAATGCTGCTGCCATATGCCCGTCTGTCGCCGGTACGCGAATGCATTGCGATGTAATAGCGGGCGAAGTTGCAGGAATTATCTCACCGCCCTTGATTTTGCCCCACACTTTGAGCGGCTCTTGCTCTGATTTCTCCTCTTCGCCGCCGATATAAGGTATCACGTTGTCAATCATCTCCGGCCAAGTTTCGAATGTTTTGCTGGCGCCGGAGATGGCTTGATATGTGCAGACCAACGCACGCGTGAGGGTGTACTTTTCCATTAGGGGATGAAAAGCGGGCACATAGCTCTGAATGGAGCAATTTGATTTAACGGAGATGAACCCGCGATTCGTCCCCAACCGTTTTCGCTGACCCGCGATGATATCGAGATGCTCAGGATTGACCTCCGGGATGATCATCGGCACATCCGGTGTCCACCGGTGTGCGCTGTTGTTTGATATGACAGGGCATTCCGCTTTAGCGTAAGCTTCCTCAAGCGCTTTGATTTCATCTTTTTTCATATCGACAGCGGAGAACACGAAATCAACCGCGTCACCTATTGCGGCGATATCAGACTCGGCGGTCATAACAATAATGTTCTTTGCCTGCTCCGGGACAGGTGACGGCATCATCCAGCGTCCGGATACCGACTCCTCATATGTCTTTCCTGCGGACCGGCTGCTGGCGGCGACAGCAGAAAGCTCGAACCACGGGTGACTATCGAGCAGTGAAACAAACCGCTGTCCGACCATCCCTGTAGCGCCAATCACTCCGACTTTATACTTTTTCATTTTATTACCTCATATTTTTTATATTTATATTAACTATTCAGCAACCATTATCTGATTTGCTTCATGTAGTGTCGTGGAAAGGCGTGTTGTGCGACGCAGTGAGGGAATTCCGGTGAAAAATCCGGAACTGACCGAACGTAGACGCATAATGCGCCTTTCCACGACACGGATTCAGGAAAACCTGAACAGTTACGCCTCATTTTGTGAAAAAAATAATCAGCAGGGCTTGTCAACCGGCTGATTTTGTAATATAATGTCACTAAATGTCACCATTAAGTAACAAGTTTACGACCAAAAGCAGACAGCGCTCCGCCATGTAAGGCGACAGTCACCGGGTTTTTCACCCGTAGACCAGAACCGGCGCGACCGACACGCGCTAGCTCTTCGGCAGCTGAACCTTTCACACGCGGGTCACGGGACAACCGGCATCCTCGCCGCTGCTACTGATTAAAGCCGCACCTCTGTACTCAGTATTATATTTAGAATACAATAACATATCCGTTTGCTTCTGTCAACACGTTTAATGTGCGTTAAAGGAGAAAAGTAATGCGAAAAACGAAACTGTGGGTGAAAATAATCTTTCCGATGATTGTGTTTTGTATATTGGCTTCGCTTAGTATGCCGATATCCGATGCGGCATACACACCTCCTTTCAAAACGCTCCGGATTGGTTTGTTTTTTAACACGACAGTGCTTCCATCGGCAAATCTACAAAATGTCAGCGGACTCGGCAGCGGGTTTGAATTTGGATACTACAATAGCAGCAGAAATTTTGTGACTATCGGCGCTTGGACCAATGAAAATGCTATAACCATGTCTATGGATCGCAATATGACATGGCATCCGGGCGCGGGGGGCGGCGCAGGGGAGTTCCGTGAGGGAACGCAAGGTCCTATAGTTCTCGGATGTTTTCATATCAAGTTGAATGCGTATTATGAGACATTTGAGCAAGCGGCTGCTGCTGCGGAGGCATATTCTGACTCATTCGTTAAGTATGACTCTGAATGGTTTTATGTAATGATCGGACAGTATACAACAAGGGCTGAAGCGGAAAGTGTTGCTTCATCAAGAGGATTGACAGGGAGTCTTGTTGATGCAGGGACAGCGAATACTATCGTCGTAGTCAAGACGGGGACAAATCAGATACTTTTTGAGTTTGATTATGGTACTACACGCTTCTTTGGCGTCAGACCAATACCAATTAACGACGAGACTCCAGAAACATGGTTTAGAGGATTCAGGTATACCGGGGGATTCCAGTACGCAAGACGGGGAGGCGAGTTAATAACTGTAGTAAATTATGTTGATACAGAGGATTATGTAAAAGGGATACTACCGTACGAAATGAACAACACATGGCCGATGGAAGCGCTCAAAGCACAGGCGGTCACAGCGCGGACATACGCGCATGCGTCGTTGAATACACACAGTTCGTATGGGTTTGACTTATGTACTACAGAACACTGTCAGGTATATCTAGGAAGAGCGTTGGCAAACGAAAGAACCGATCGCGCGGTTGATGAGACAGCAAATATGTTTGTAACTTTCGAAGGTGAACTTGCTAGGACATTTTATGCTTCATCAAACGGTGGGGCTTCAGAAAACATCGAAAATGTATGGTTTGATGCAATGCCGCACCTGATCGGCGTTATTGACCCATATGAAGCAGATGTTGCTGCTAGGATACCAAGTTATTCATGGACGATCACCTACACTCCGCAGCAACTGACGCAGCGCTTGCAAAGCAGGGGAGTTAACTGTTCGACTATTGTCAGTATGGCGGTCAGCGCGTACACGACCACGGGCAATGTGCTCAGCGTCACCGTGAGGGACTCAAACGGCAGGAGTTTTACGTTTACACGGCGTGAACAGCTGAGTTCAATGCTGGGCGTCCGGACTCAGCGCTTCAACATAGGAAATGTGGCGCACGAACCGGGATCTATATTCGCCAATGACCCTGCGCAGGTGCTGGACGCCGACTCCCAGTTGTTTGCGATTGATGCTGAAGGGAATGCAGTCGCTGTACCGAACGGTCCGATGTACGCGATTACTGAGTCAGGCGCCGTTGAAATTATTAGCGGCGACAGCGGAGGCTCGAGTTCAGGTAGTGATAACGGTATGATAAACGGGCTCTTCACCATAAGGGGAACAGGCAATGGGCATAATGTCGGGATGAGTCAATGGGGCGCATACTCGATGGCGGAATATCATGGGATGGATTTTGTTGATATCATCAAGTTTTATTACACCGGGGTAGAAGTCGGATGAATAAAAGCGACTTTTGGTTCGACCTCCCGGAAGAACTGATTGCCCAGACGCCGATTGAGCGGCGTGAACTATCGCGGCTTTTATGCCTTGACAGGCACACAGGCGATATACGCCACAAGAGTTTTTATGAGCTGCCGGAGCTTTTACGCCATGGAGATTGCCTTGTGATGAACGATTCGCGGGTTCTACCTGCAAGATTGATCGGCAGGAGGGAGACGGGCGGTGCGGTCGAGGTTGTGCTGCTTCGCGATGTGGGGGATGGAGTGTGGGAATGCCTCACACGCCCCGGGAGAAAGATGAGAGTCGGGACGGGATTGGTTTTCGGCGACGGCGAACTGACCGCCGCAGTCACAGGCGTGACGGACGGCGGCAACAGATTTCTAAAATTTAACTATAATGGCGTTTTTCTTGAAGTATTGGAGCGGCTTGGTAAGATGCCGCTCCCGCCGTATATACACGAGGAACTGGAGGACGCGGGGAGGGATCAAACGGTATACTCCCCGGTCGGCGGGTCCGCCGCCCCGCCGGCCC
>Ga0099364_10005887_pt1 | contig 18019 bp, 13 predicted proteins | sample TergutTh196P3_FD_73070 | JGI IMG/M metagenome (GOLD analysis project Ga0099364, IMG submission 73070) | Microcerotermes parvus P3 segment gut microbial communities from Pointe-Noire, Republic of the Congo - Th196 P3 | ecosystem: Host-associated > Arthropoda: Insects > Digestive system > Gut ...
CTGGGGGGGGTAGATTAGCGAGGATAGGGGCGTTGGGGCTGGGGGAAGAGTTGGGGGGTTCAAGAAATGCCGAGGGGGGGGGCGTTTTTGAGATGTCCGATGCGGGACCATCCCAACTTTCTGTCTGCGGGGGCGGCGACTCCGTCGCCGGCACCGCAGGTGCCTCAATAGTAGGGGGTTCCAAAGGGGGTACCTCAAAAGGGAGCGGCTGACTGGGTATATCATGCCGGGGACTATCGACAGGTTCGGCAAAGTTCACGGGTGGGAAAGTATCCGTCGCCGGTGTGAAAAAGTCCGGTTCGGGGCTTGCCGCCGCGACACGCGGAGCCGCTCCGATAAAAGGGGGCGGAATCGACGAAGTGGTCGGTTCTAAAAGGAAACTCGGCGGAACGGAACTGCTGGCGGGTCCTGTCGAACCTCCGACGGGCGCAACACCTTCAAGTTCGCCGAAAATGGAGGACTGCCCGGATTCTGTTGCCTGACCATCTTGGACGTAGATACCTAGTTCCTGTTCCAGATAGTTAAGATCGCTTTCTGATATATGAACTTGCGGTTCTTTATTATTGAGGAGCGCAAACGCTCCGTAAGCGGCGAGGCACAGCACCGAAAAGACAGCGGCTCTCTTAACAAATTTCACGGTCAACTCCTTTTTCGTTCTCTGTATTAGGGCAGAGTCCCCCGAAGGGGCATGATACAGAGTTTTTCGGGTGTTTGCCTAGACCAATTTTACATTTTTTGGTAAAAATTCTGAATTTAGGGGCTTTTCTACCTTTTTGTGGGTGCGACAGTCCGTCGACACGTTCTCCAAAAACCCGTCATTTCGGTGCAATGTGGAACGACCGGCTTGCGCCGGAAGGACGAAGTTAGGAAACAAGTCAAGGAAAAAAGCCCGGAAAATGTCCTTTTTCTGGGCTTTTTGTTCTTTGCACCTCTTCTCTGTCCATGTGGTATAATGTGAAAATGCTGTACAAATTTATGGGAACTCTTTTCAGAACAACACGAGCCGAAATGGAGCGCAACGTAATGACGGAAAGCAAGGAATAAATAATGTCCGAAAGCATATCAAACTGGCTCCTACGCCTTGCTAAAGGAGATGCCGAGGCTACGGAAAAAATCTGGAACGATTACTTCGGCAAATTGGTACGCCTCGCCCGACGGAAACTCGATGGACTTCCCAACAGGGATTTCGACGAAGAGGACGTTGCGCTCAGTGCCATGAATAGTTTTTATCAAGGAATTACGGAACACAAGTTCGATCATATCCACAATCGGAACGATCTTTGGAAACTCCTTGTAACCATCACTGCCCGAAAAGCAACAGCAAAGCGTCGGGCACATTTCACCCAAAAGCGCGGCGGCGGTCGGGTACGAGGAGAATCAATTTTCGGACATCAGCACGACAAACATGGGGGTATCGCAGACGTTCTCGGAACAGAGCCGACCCCGGAATTGGTCGCCAGCGTTGCCGAAAATTGTCGAAATCTGCTCGACCAACTATCGGATGAAACGCTTCGACAGATTGCCCTTTGGACACTGGAAGGCTACCGTACCGAAGAAATAGCGAACAAACTCGGATGCGTCCGCCGCACTGTTGAGCGGAAACTCGAACGTATTCGGGAAATCTGGGGAGAAATGGGGTAGATTTAGGATACCGTCGAAGAGTTTATTACCCCTTGCGCTTATCATACGCAATCAGACAGGCGGCGAGGATGCTGATTCCCAAAAGGGACACGAACAGCGTCAGAACGATTAAAGGGTAAAACGATAGACTAAAAAATTGATCGAGTACAACGAACACGCCGCCGAAGAGAACGCCGCCAAATCCCTCCACGCACGGATACCGGACACTGATCGGCAATCGGCAGTCCCTGCATCTTCCTCGAAGTTTGATCCAACCGACAACCGGAAGATTGTCATGCCAGCGGATCAAATGTTGACATCGAGGACAATGCGACGGCGGATACGACAAACTTTTTCGTTGAGGCAAGCGATAAACGAAAACGTTCAAAAAACTTCCGACGCAGGCACCAAAAATGATGAACCAAAGACATAAAAACGTCTTGATAAGGGGATCAGGATCAAACATTCTGCGTTCTCCTCGGACAACGTTTGTTCTTTGCGCCCTTTGTGGTAAAAAAAGGATTTAACCACCAAAGGACGCAAGGAACGCAAAGTGCAATTTTATGCCGTCCACGGTATAGTTAGCGTTCGCCCTCCGTTTTGCGCACCGTTATAACGGCTTCGCACCAACCGACCAATGACCCTTCGCCGGAGACCTTGGCGGAAAGGAAAGCAGTGTCAAACGTTGCCGAAGTCGGCGTGAGCGTCCACTGAAACGACTGCTCCGCGCCCGGTGCAACTATCAATTCCGGCGGCAATTCCGGCGAAATCTTGTACGGAAATGATTCGTCCGGTTCAAGTTCAATACGAAATGTACTCGGCGTATCAAAATGATTCGTGATCACCATTTTGAGTACCACCGCCTCGCCCGGCTCACAGATCGTAACGAACGGGTCAAACCGGCACCAAGCGTGATCGAGACCGAAATTGATTTCCGGTACAGCAAGGAGATCGGCAAGCAGTTTCATCCTCTCCCGCAGTACCCGCTCCATATAATCGAGCCGCTCACTGTCAAATTCAAACGGCGGATCAACATGGGCATTGACGAGCAACGGAGCCGGTTCAAGGGAACGAATCTTTTCAAGACAATAGAGATACCCTTTGCCCTCTTTCAGGAAGTTCCGGTTCCAAGTGCAGTAATCATCCATACCGGTCGGCGTGAAGGAGTCGCCGACGAAAAGGATCGGACGCTCGGTGCCTTTCCGCACCAAAAGAGCGTTATGGTACAAGGTCTGACCGGGAAAATCGAAAAACGTGAACTCAAATTCGTGCCAACGCATTGTTTCGCCGTCCTTTTTTCGGGTCATGGAAATCGGAACGTTTGCCAAACAGGGCATCCGATATGCCCCGGGGCGTTCCAATATGTCAGCGAGCGGTTCGACAGCATAGACCGGAGCAGAAAAGAATTCGGCAACCTTCGGCACGCCCGGATTGTGATCGTGATGGTAGTGCGTTACGAAGATTCCTTCGACCTTTGTGAAATCGCCGTTTTTGTGCATTTCGATAATCCGGTTGGCGGTACCGTCGCTGCCGACATCCATGATAAAGGCGTTGCCCGTTTCGGAGCGGATCAATCGGGTGGTGCCGAAACCGGTCAGCCAATCGGGATTGTCATACTTTTTCGCTTCCGACATTCGGTCGAGCGTTGCCGGTTCGAAATCGTCTCCTAAAATTGCTTTTGCGCTGGCGTTCATTCGTTGTTCGCCGAAGTACCACCACAGGGCAGACGTACTCAAATAATTCCGATAGACGGCACGCAAGCGTTGGATTAACGCGTCTATTGCCTGTTCTGGATTGTTGATGGGCTTTTCGTCACCGGGAAAAAGTGTCGCCGGTTGGAGTACACGGATTTTTTTCAAACTGGCGATCAATTTTGGAGCGCGTGCCATGAAGCCGTGATAGGGACCGATTTGTGCTTCGGGAAAGTTATCTTGCAAGTCATAAAGATGGGCAATTTTTCCGTCGCCGTAGATCAAATTGTCGGTGAAGGCAACAGGGTGGTCGGTACGGAAATACCTGACGTAGGAGACGGCGGTTCGTCTTATGCCGGGCGTTTCTAACACTCGCCATTCCCCGCCGTTGAACTTGAACTCATCCCCTTCTTTGACTCCGCTAATTTTGACATTGGACGGGAGCGGTCGGAATGGCACGTCCGTGGGAGCGCAGGATTCTTCGTTGAATCGTTTTCTGGCGATGTAGTCGTTCCAAAAGACTCCTTGGGGATCAGCGAGTAATTGTTTGTCCGCCTCGCCGATGATGAAGTGTTTTGTTCCTGTTTGTGAGGCAAAGGAGACCGCAGGGTCAACTCGACGGGGGTTGTTCAAAAGGACGGTATCTTTTTGAGGGACGACGAATTGGGCAAAACCCCAAGGAGCGGTGCAAAAGCCGATGAGGCACGTCAGGAGGAGGATTTGTTTTATCATGGCTGAATTATAGTGGGAACGAATTGGTTTGAAAATATACAGCACATTGACTTATACTCTGAAGCATTGATTATTGAAAGAAAAGTACCGATCTTCACGAAAAATTGCCTAATCATGCTTGACGGGGCGAATCGGCTACGATAGAATGGAATTGTTAGGGATTCCCGTATAGCATACAGGAAAGGTCGTCGATGAAACATTTTGTTCCCTTTATCCTTTTGTATTCCATTTCGGTTTTAACCGCTACGGAGCCTGTCCGAATTTCAGTAGCCGATTTCGGTGCTGAACCGAACAGCAAGAAAGATTCTGTTGCCGCCGTTGCCAAGGCACTCGAAGTCTGCAAGACGCACGAGTCTTCGATCCTTGTTTTTCCGAAAGGACGTTACGACTTCTATGCTCCCGAAGGCGGCAGACGAATTTACGGACTGAATGTTGACCAGCAAAAGAATCTCATTATTGACGGAGAAGGTAGCGAATTCATTTTTCACGGCATCATGGGCGTTGCCCGAATAAATGAATCCGAAAATATTACAATACAGGATTTCAGTGTCGATTGGGAAAAACCCTTCATTGTCCAAGGGAACATCGTTGAGACAACGGACTCATACATTGACATCAAGTTTGACACTCAAGAGTATCCCTTTGAAATTACGGAGGGTCGAATTTTCTTCGCCGGCTTTCCCGGCGGATCAGGAAAACGGCAAATTGACGGATACACATTGCTCTTCGACAAAACAACGAAAGAACTCGTTGCTCAAACTCGGGATAACGCTATCGGTAACAATGAATTTTTCAACACGAACTCGGAAGATCGAGGCAATGGGGTAGTCCGTTTCAACAACAAGCCGCGATTCAAACCGGAACCCGGAACGTATATTGCTCTTTGGCTGGGGCGTTATATCCAGGTCGGCATCGATCTGCGCCAGAGCAAAGACGTGGTCTTGGAAAACATCGACATTTATCACGCATTGAGTCACGGCGTTGTGGGATTCAAAACGGAAAACATCACGTTACGGAAAGTCGATTACAAAACGAATGATAAGAAAGACAGAGTCTTTTCTCTCGTCGCCGACGGTTATCATCTGAACACATGTAAAGGTTTAGTAACAATCGAAAACTGCACTCAAGTGGGCATGGGAGACGACTTTTTGAATCTGCACGGAATGAATGTGATAGTGCAAAAGCGGATTGACGACTACACGGTCGAAGTCGGCGTTTCCGGTAGAGGCAATGCGTCTTATGTGCTTGGGACCGGTGATCAAGTTTGGTTCATCGACGGCAAAACAGTGCAGCGAGGGGAAACGGGAATCATCAAAGAAATCAGGGATGGTTCCGCAATTGTCAAGCACATCGTTTTTGAGGAAAAGATACCGGCAACCATTCAGGAAAAGGACGCATTGGAAAACAAGACGTGGAATGCGGAATTGGACCTGCGCGGCTGTAACATCCTGAAGCGGCATCGTGCCAGAGGTTTGTTGGTAACGACACCGAAGCGCGCCGTGATTGAAAACAATTATTTCCGCACCGCCGGAACAGCAATTCTCATTGAAGGAGATGTGAATTATTGGTACGAGTCAGGATCGGTCGGCGATTTGGTGATTCGCAATAATGTTTTCGAGGACTGTTTCAGTTCAGGCTACGCTGGTGATTGGGGACATGCTGTGATTACGATTCATCCGTCGTTTCAGCCGCAGGATGAGAGTGCCGAGCCGTATCACCGGAACATCCGCATAGAAAACAACACGTTTAAGTCGTTCGATTACCCGGTTCTTTTTGCCCGGTCGGTCGGAGGTTTAACATTTAGCGGCAACACGATAGAGCGGACGCAGACGTATCAGCCGTTTGCGGTGAACAAGGCATCGTTTTGGCTGGTCGGTTGCCGCAATGTTGTGATTGGTGATAACCAATGGGGCAATGGTGTTCTCGGCAAGAACGTCCGAACGTTTCACATGAAAGCGGATGATTTGCAGTTAAAGGACAGCACCGTTTCATTGGAAAAATGATGTAACGTAAACGGATTCAAAATCATAAGTGCAACACCATGGCTCATGCACTGCTAGGACAATTTTTTCAAAAACTCCGCAAGTTTTACCGGATTGTCCACGCAGACCATTTGCTCGATGGTGTCCGGCTCCACGCCCAGTTGAGACAGGGCAATAGAAATGCGTTTCCAAATCTGTTGCCTCTTTTTTCCTTCCGCCAGGTAGAGTTCGGTCGTCAGTTCCGACAACCTTTGGGTCAAAATGCTCTCCCGGTTATTATAGTACCGCTTGATGATCTGTGTTTGATACGACGTGTGTTCCATATTATATCTGTTTTATTCTCCAACAAACAAGTGGAATCGGTAGAGAACTTCGGGCATCAATCCCTTGGGAACCGGCAGAAAAAAAGCACAAAACGGGTCCAAGGCGAACCGTTCCTGTTGAGTGAGCAATAACAGACCGTTATAACGAATTTGGTACGCTCGAATGTCGCTCCAGCGGATATACCATTTTCTTCCCAGTGCCGACCGGACAATGCCGTTGGCGTTGATCTCCAATCGCACCGGTAGAAAAATATACCAAACGGTCAGGAGAATCAACAACACGCCGATGAGCATCGCAAGTCCGCCGCTGTATTGCCAAGAAACAAGGCACACACCGGCGGTAATTAATCCCAGTACGACGGCATTCCACTTTTGGTCGATCAGCACACAGACCGAATAGTAAATTGGTTTTGATTCCATATTAGGCTTTGGTCTGTAGGCTTAATCCGCGTACTGCAACAAATGCGACAGCCGGATTTGTTCGAGTTTATCGGCAAAACCGCCGTCTCTTCCTGCCATCTGGTAGTAAGGAATATCTTTCACGACGATACCGTCCACCGCCGCACCGGTATTCACCAATTTTCGATAGACATCTTCCATCGCTGCCAAGACCGTTTCCCCCTGTCGGACGCAAAGCAATGTCGAATCTGTACTCGCTGCCATAATCAGTGACTCCGCAGCATTGGCAACCGGCGGAAGGACAACGATGATGAGCGAAAAACGCTGCTCGTACGTGTCGAGCAGTTCACGGAAACGTCCGTCTCCCAATAGTTCATAAGGTGTCGTGTCCAACTGCCCCGCAGAAACGAGACTCAGATTCGGCTCCTTTTCGCTTTCCACTATCGCCTCACCGGGACCATTACGAAACGCAAGAACATCTGCCAAACCCACACCGGGTTCTTCGTTGCCGAACAGTAGGTGCAATCGTCCTACCCGCATATCACCGTCGATGAGCAACACGGGACCTTCTGTTTTCATCTGCGCCATCGCGGCAGCAATCTGGACAGCAAGGAACGTTTTACCGTCATCACCGGCGACGCTTGCTATCGAAATCGTTCGACATGAACGGAAAGGATCGCTCAACAAGAGATGGGTACACCAATTGTGCACGCTTTCACGGTATCGAGCCAGCCGTCTGCGGAATGTTGTTCCTTGGACCCAAGAGATCGGCGGTTCCATAATTTCGCCAATCAACACTTGCGGGGCTGCACGGCGGACTTGCGAAACGTGGTACAGACGGGGTTTCATTCGTTCAATGGCGATACTCAACAACAACGGAATGAACGCGAGTACGGCGGTACCCATTCCGACGACCGACAGCCGCCTCATCCGGTTGGGCTGCGAAGAAGTCGCTTCCGATAACAACGTAACCTGACCAGGTGCTCGTTGCTGCATTTGGATAGAATTAAGCCGGTCTTCTATCGCATCCAACGTTCTGTCCACTCGGGCAAGTTGGGTACTCTCAAATGAAACATCGGCTGCGCCTTCTGACCGGGTCGCGGCATTTATGAGTTGATCGGCGTACCTAGCCTTCAATTCCTCCACCAGAATTTGTTGTTGCCGAATCTCCTGGTCGAGTAACCATGCATTCACTATTTCATGGGCACGAAACGATCCCGCCATCAGTTCGTTATCGCCAGTACTACTGCTGGTGATTCCCCTTATTCGTTCTTCCAACACCTCGATTTGGCGGTTGAATTGCCGTATCCGCGGATTATTTTCGTCACTGACGGCTTCCAGATAACGGTTCCTGTTTTGCAGGATCACCTCCTTTTGGGCGTTAAGTTCATTAAATTCAGGATGTACATGCGCAAGAACTTCGAGGGGGATGATACTCGGCTGTTCAATCCGTTCCTGCGTAGCCTTACGTCGTGCCAGTCTTGCATAAAGCTGCGCTTCGGCGTTCGCAAGATCCCGATACAGGGATTCACCCTGTGCAAGACCGCCAATGATTGCATCGCGTCCGGCTACGCCGCCGCCCACTGCAATTTGGTTTGTCCTTTGACGAATACTGTCCTGAAGCCGCCCTGCCTCGTTTTGGCATCGCTGCCTTTCACTTCGGAGACTGGCTACCAAACTGGAGATTCTTCGCCGTTCAACGTCTTCGATATGACTGAAATAGGCGCTAACAATGGCGTTGACGATCCTTTCGGAAGCCTCTGTCGCCTCTGTTGCGACGCTAATAGCCACGATTTCAGATTTACCGTCAGGTCTCACACCGAGTTTTCTAGTAAGCCATCCCCTTTTGTCCACCTGTTTCTGGACTATCGGCAATTTTGCAACATCGCTGCTGTCTAGCGCTTTATCGATAACAGCAGGGCTCCGTATGAAAGCGAGTTGTGTGTTTACAAATTCTTCGTACATGCTCATTGGACGACCTTCGTCAAGGATATCTGGTCGCAACGAACTTATTTGAATTGTGGCTCTAGCCTCATATTGAAGCGGGAAAGCCAAGTATAGGGAACCCGCCGCGAGCACGCCTAATATCAATCCCATCGGGAAACTCCACTTCCAATGCCGTCTAAGTCCCGCAAGGACGAGAAGAATCACAATTTGCGGCGTGAGTTTTGCCGATTCGATAGGGTCGATCATCGGTGCCCTGTGTCGGGCGAAAGTTTGCGGTCCTTGCGGAGGCTGCCAGTAACCGTTGCCGCCGCCGTACTGCTCCATTCCGGCAACGGGAACATTCTGCGGAACATAACCTGGCGCAGCGTCTGCATGACCGCCCGACGCAACCACGCCGTTCTCCTGGGGAAGATTACCTTGGGAAACACCACTATTGTTAAAAGGAACCTGTTGGGACATATTACTCACCTTTCACCTTTCACAAAACCAGCATCCCTTCCGTAGGCAAGTCCGCTATCGGCTTTACCCACTCCACGGAGATGCTTTCCTATATTTCAATCCGCCTGAATATCTTACCCAGATACCAGACAAACAACGCAAACAAACCAAGCGCAAGACCGATCGCGATCTTTCCCGCAAACTCATCGGCAACCACCGTAACACTTTGCCCTTCTCCGGTCCAGCCAGCCACCATGTCGAAATGGCGTTCGAGGAGGACTCCCGTTACGGCGATCCGTACGGCGTTGACGAATAGTGCCAGCGGAGCGGCAATCAGCATAATGAGTACATTTTGCCACCAGGGACGGCGCAACAACAGCACGGCTGCAAACGCAATCGCGAAGACGCTCATCAGGAACCGGAGACCGCTGCAAGCCGCCTCCACGCCGAGTTCCATGGAACTCAATCGGATAGTGTTCGTGATGGGAATCGCCGCTATTCCGATGGTTTGCAATATCGTTGCCGCAAAATGTGCCGCAAAAAGTTGCAATCGGTTCTTCATAAACACGTCCACCGCCCACGGAAGTTGAAACATAAACACGAGGAAGCAGAGCGAAGGCAATGCCCAAAGGAACACACGCCACCCATAAAAAAACCAAACGACACCTAGTATCCAAAACCAGATGGCTATTGCGTCGAGGGGATCCATGTATTGCATTCCCGCAAAAATTCGGCACACCCCGTAGACGATGATGGGAAACAAGCCGAGCCAGTCGAGTTTATATCGTGTACCGGGATAGGTATCCCGACGCAAATAAAGGAAAAGGAGGGTTGCCGGAATGACGAGGAATCCATGACTATAATCGTCAGTGTTGTACCACTCGTACACCATTGATTGCCAAGAGGGCAAGGATGCATAAATGCAAAGGGGAGCCAAGCACACTGCTAGCAGGAGGAACCGAGCCCGCTCGAAAGGAGCGTCAATAGGGCGGCGGACAGGTGCGGCGGCAACGGCAACAGGACTGGACACCGGCTGTTTCGGGGCAACCGGCTTGCTGCCGCCTGCCTCAAAACGTTTAGAGGCAACTGGCGGAGGAGCGGCGGGTGCAACAGCAGGTTCAGGAATAGGCTGATCAACGGGCTGTGCAGCGACGGGTGCGCTGCTAGAGGGACTGGCTTGCGCCGGTGCTACGGGCGCAACACGATGTGGAGCCAAGCCGTCCGATGCAAAATGCCTCCGCCTTCGAGGGGTTTTGGGGACACTTTGATCGTTGCCTTGACCGGAACTTGCCGGTTGTGATGGTTGGTTCGTCTGATTCTCCGTCATCTGAATTACAATGGTTTGCGAATGAAATAAGGGGGTCGTTGTACCGGAATAAACCGTGTGCGCACCGACCACTGGAAACATCGCACTCCATTATATCGTATTTTCTGTCATTGGAAAGGTTTTTTTTCAGTTAATTTTCCCAAATCCGCAAAATTGTACAATTTCAAAAGGAAAATTTGCCGAAAAATCGGGTTCTTCCCAAAATGACTGAAAGAGCGGCACCTCACGCCGAGGTTACCGGTTCCATGTGCACGAAAACGTCAATGATGTTTTCACCGCTTTGGAGTAATTTTTGTTGAATCCGATGCGAAAGAGCATGGGCATCGGTCACGGTCATATTCGGATCGACGTGAATATGCACATCCAAAGCAAGTCCCGCCGGACCGACATGTCTGGTGCGAAGTTTGTGCAAATCTTCGACTTCAGGAAATGAACGTATCAGTTCAACAATTGTTTGGCACTGCAACTCCGAGGCACCAGCATCCAGTAAGGCGGCAAAAGAGGGCTGTGTAACTTTCCAAGCCGCGTGGATAATCATAAACGAAACGACGACCGTTCCGACGGGGTCAAGAAAAATGAATTGAGTACCTAACAACAGGCACATGCCGATAGCAATCGCCGCCGGGATGGAACTCATGGCATCGCTTCGGTGATGCCATGAGTTCGCAATCGTTGCAGAGGATTTAACGGTCATACCGACTTTAACCGTAACTCGGTACAACCACTCCTTAACGGCAATGGAAGCCAGAGCGGCAATCAGGGGAAGCCAAGTCGGCGATGGAGGAGGATTGTCGGTCAAAATATCGACTAGTGTGCAGACGGCACCATAAAGTAATCCGATTCCGACGGCGACAAGTGAAACACCGATAAACAGGGTTACGAGAGTTTCGATTTTGGCGTGTCCGTAGGGATGACCTTGATCGGCGGGGCGGCTCCAGAATCGCATGCCGAGCAAAATGGCGGCATCGGTGATAAGATCGGAAAGAGAGTGGACAGCATCGGCAATGATCACGGAACTATGTCCCCAAATACCGGCGGTAAATTTGAACCCCGTAAGAAACAAGTTGACAATCGCACCAAGCCAGGTAACTCGGCGTATTGCCCCCATTGCGGCGGCACTTTCACTTCCCACCATCGTCCAATACAAGCAAATGAAGGCACACTACCATCGACATTTTATCCGGTTTGGGACGATTGGCAAGTAGAAAGGAACAAACGACCCAAGACCGGCACATAGTCGTCGGCTTTCTGAACTAAAGCCGCCTTGCTCTTGCGCTCTAGTGCCAACCGCTCTCTAACATTCGCGGCTCGTTCGTGCATCGGAGTACCGGCTCAACGGTTTCAAGTTACTCAAACCGCTTCGTCAACCGCTCTTTGCGTTCGGCTCCACCTAATTCGGGATACGAAATGCGGAGTATCTCGAAAGACCTTTTGGCATCGTCCCGGCGATCTAACTTGAACAACACGTCAATGATTCCCTCCCGCGCCGACCACCACTCCTCAGTGTTCCTCGTGACACAGCGTTCCAGTTCCGTCCAAAAATCCAGTGCAAGTTTCAAACTGTCCGCATCAGATTGCCGACTGAGAATCGCCGCAAAAAGTTGTACCGTCGCTGGTTCACGCCGCTGTTTCAGCAACACCTTCAAAATATCGACCGCCTCCTGCGTCTTGCCTTCGGAATCAAGTTGCCGGACATGGAGCCGACGAATCGCGGGCGGTAACGTTTCCCAGTGCTCCTCATCGAGCAACGGCAACAACGCCATTGCTTCGCCCAACCGACCCTGCCGCTCCAAAAAAATGACCGACAAGCGGCGAATATCCTGCAAGTGAGGCGAATCTTCCCAGTAGCCGACATGCTCCTGAACCAATGCCAAGTAATCGTCCAACGCTTCCGGCTGCGCCGAAACGATCAGCACCTGCAATTTGATTGCATCGAAGTGCAGATTGAACGCTTCGGGGTGATTCGGACTCTGTTCCACTAACTTTCTCAACAGAGGAATCAACCGAAGCCGGTATTCTGCTTTTTCCTCCTCCGGGACTTGCTCCATTGCTTTTGCCCAAGCGTGAGCAGCAAGCCGATTGTATTGGAACATCGCATCCGCCTGTCGATTCGCATCGGCTTTTGTCGCCGCCTGTTCGTAATAGTCCGCCGACTCGGCAAACTGGTTTTCCCGATATTGGTTTTCGGCAAGCGTTGCCAGTATTTCCGCCGAAATCAATTCCGTACTGCCGAGCGTCATAGCACTGACGGTCATTCGGGCACGCCGCCCCCAGTAGTTTCCCAGTTCGCGCCCCATCGTGTCTTGCAGTCTCGCGGCGGCGGTCATTTCCGGTCGAATGTTTCGGGCAGGATCACTCACAAGAAACATTTCCAGCCGGGCAAGATCGAAGTCGAGATAAAGTTGTACATTAGGACGATTCGCCGCATATCGTCGCCGCATTTCGACAACATTGCCCGCCGCAATGTTGTACCGAATCCATTCCGCTTCGGTGTGCAACAGGCACTCCGGCGCAAGGGAAGCGGCGGCATTGAGCAGTTGCGTCAAAATTTCCGCACATCGGTCAAGTTCGCCAGCAAGTCGATGACACGCCGCTTTTTCGATTTTGCACCGCACGATGACCGGCTCGGTACTGTTCCTTGAAGCCAAAGCGGAAAGTGTTTCGGCGGCTTGTTGGAGTTCAAAATTCCGGTCGCCTTCCGTCGAAAAAGTCAGTGCCAACGACTTCTGGGTAATACCCCGCTGCATCGTTAGGGAACACTCCAATGCCAGCATCCTTTGGTTCAAAGAGGAATCTGCATTGATTCCGATTCTCTGCCGAAAGGCTTGGAGTTCCTGTTGACATTTTTTCAGCCGATCCAGAGCATCCTGTAACGTTGACCGCGTCTGCTGATACGCGGCATTTTTTCGTGTTTCGGAAGCGGTATCGGCTTCGAGACGTTGATAATCACCGAGAGACCGATACGCCATTGCAATTTGCAGGCGAAGAATGATTTTGGCAAGTACCAGATCGGGCAATGCGGAAGCGGCGGGCGCGGTGAGCCAAGTCGATTCAAGCGTTTCGATTCGCCGGACGATCCGGGAGCGTTGTGCCGGTTCGACCAAGAGCAACTGTTGGGAGTACGTCCAAGCGAGTTCTGCGGCTAACAGGATTTTGTCGGTATCGGAAATATCGGGCTGTTGGAATTTTTCAATACAAAAGGCTTCCGCGGCTTCGTGGAGTCCTTGCTCTGTCAGTGAACGGATTTGCCGACGGTCGGCTTCGGTTGCAAAAAGAGTGCCGAACAGTAAAGCAAAGAGAAATGTTGCGATTTGTTTCATGAATCATTGGGTTGAATAGACATGTTCTCTAGTCCGTCATTCCTGCGAAAGCAGGAATCCAGTCGAATAGACCTGTTGCATAACTCCGATAATAAGGGGGGTTATCAAATCTCTTTTGCATCCACCACGACGAATGCGTCAGTAACTTCCTTCGGCAACCGTGTCGGTTTGCCCGTCGAGAGGTTGACAAACACCCAAAGCGTCTCCGCCTTGGCAATCACTTTACCGTCGCTAATCCGAACGAACCGGTACATTCGCGTGGATCGAATGTTGTGCCAATCGCTAACTCCGGTGCGGACGATCAACTTGTCCCCTTCAAATGAAGGAGCAAGATACTCAATGGTATGCCGCCTGGAAAACCACGACGCACCGAAGTCAATGTACCGCTGCGGTGTCCAGCCGTTCGCCGACGAGTGAGCGATTGCTGCCTCGTTCATCCAACGCAGATAACACAAATTGTTCGCATGATCGTTTTCGTCAATGTCCGAAGACAAAACGGTAATGGGATGTTCATAAACGGAGATCGGCATCGGCAAAGGCTAGGCGGATAAGCGGTCTGGGGATATTATACCACAAGGCGGTACACTGACTCGATGCATCACTCAAAGAAAAAATAGGCGTTGATTCGGCTACGGAAAACGGGACTCCGAACGTGATAGAGCGTTTGATGTTCTTTGCCAATGTAACGGCTTATGTCGATATTTTCAAACTTGCTCCGGTGTTCCCGGGCGATGTTTTGCGCTGGCAATCCTGCCAATCCCAATGCCTGTGGCTCGCACCGAAGACTATACATCAAAGGATAATACTTCAACGCCCAGTCGTCGGGATTGTACGTGACTAAAATTCGTTCGACAATTTCCGGCACTTTGCCGTGCAGTTGTCCCTTCGAGAACCATTCTCGATCCGTAGCGGCACCCGCTAAAACAAGATTCAAACGCAATTCTTCCGGTTGCCGTCCGCTTTTTCTCAGTGTTTCGACTGCGTGGCACACGATTCGACCGCCGAAACTGAATCCGAAAAGACACACTTTGCTCTGCGGCTTCACCTCTTGTAGGAACAGTGCCAGAAAACCGGCGGTATTGTTGATGACGGGTAGTTTACTTCGGACATCGCGGCGAATCGGGGCTGATCCTCTGTCCGAATCCCAATCCCAAAGAACCACACGGCATGGTTTTGCCGGATCAAAATACCGTACAACACCGAGTCCGACCTGCGTTGTCTGCGGAGTGGTCGATGTGTAGCCCGGCGTGAACACAATTAGGGGAACCTCCGCCTGCTGTGTATCGAAAAAGGTTTCCGTATTGGAAGCCTGCCATCGGTTTCCTTCTAATCGGTAGAATTTTAGTTTGGCAAAGTGCTGTTCGTCGGGCTTCAACCGGGCAACGGCGTGAAGATCGACTCGCCAAATATCCTGGCATTCGCTCGGTACTGTCGCTGCACTCTGCATTTCCGGCAGAGCGAACATCAAGAAGACCAAAAAAAATGGGGGGATACGAAACTTCGGCACGAACGTCTCCTAACAAGGATGAGAAAAGAATGAACCGTACAGAAGTGTGCCTTATAAAATGAAAAAGTCAAGTAAAAAAACAAAAAATTCGAGAAATTCCAGATTTGCCCTAGGCTTCCGCCAGAAAATATCATGCCGATGTTCGTCATTCCGGCGCAAGGCGGGAAAATAGTGCTATACTAGGGGCTAACCGCTCCATATTTTTCTTTGCGTCCCTTGCAGTTAAAAAAGAGAATGTAACCGCAAAGGGCGCAAAGGATAGTTTCACTCTGTTTACGGTAGTATGCCGCCTATTTTATGAAACAAAAACTTTTCAAACACATAAAACAATTCGGACAGGAACATCTCCTGACATTTTGGGATGATTTGAACGAATCCGGGCAGGAAACGCTCGCCAACCAAATCGGCTCCATCGACTTTGTGCAGATCGCCAGACTCTATGAACGCCGAAATGAACCAGCGGAGTCGCTGACTCTCGCCGATAGGACAAGCGATCCGTCCGGCTATAAATTTTCAACCATTACCGATCCTGCTCCGTGCAAAACGCCCAAGCCGATTAGCGTTAGCGAAGCCGTCGAAGCAGGCGAGTATGCACTCCGCACCGGCAAAGTTGCATGCGTTCTCGTTGCCGGAGGACAAGGAACCCGACTCGGCTTTCCTCATCCGAAGGGTATGTATCCTATCGGTCCCCTCTCCGGGGCAACACTTTTTCAGTTTCATTTTGAAAAAGTAGCGGCATTCTCCCGACGATACGGACATCGGATTCCCTACTGCATTATGACGAGTCCGGCAACGCATATCGAAACAATCAACTTTTTGAAAGACAAAAACTATTTCGGACTTTTTGAGGAAGATGTGTTCATCTTTTGCCAAGGCACCATGCCAGCAGTTTCGGTGGAAGAAGGCAAAGTGTTGCTCGACTCTCACGGCAACATCGCGTTGAGTCCCGACGGACATGGCGGGATGCTTTCGGCAGTCACAAAGGGTTCTCCCTCAGTGCTGACGCAACTTCAACAGCGGGGTATCGAGTATTTGTTTTACAATCAGGTGGACAATCCGCTGGTGCGTATCGGCTCGCCGGAGTTTTTGGGATACCACATCTTGAGCGGTTCAGAACTGACGAGTCAAGTGATCCGCAAACGTACTCCGACCGATAAGGTCGGTAACATCGTCGAAGTGGATGGTCGGCTTCACGTCATTGAATACAGCGATTTGCCGGAGTCCATCGCCGGGCAAACGAATCCTGATGGTTCGCTTAAAATTTGGGCGGGAAGTATCGCGGTGCATGTTTTCAGTATCGAACTGTTGGAACGTGCTTCGCGGGATGCGGCATCGTTGCCGTTTCACTATGCCCGAAAGAAGGTGCCGTATATCAACGCACAAAGCAGTGAGCGGATCATACCGGAGAAGGAGAATGCCCTCAAGTTTGAGCGGTTCATTTTTGATTTATTGCCTTCGGCAAAGAATGCGGTGGTCGTTGAGGTTGATCCTCCGAATCATTATGCCCCGCTTAAAAATGCGCCGGGTTCGGCTTCGGATTCGCCGGAGACGGTCCAGCGGGACATTTCGGCGATGCACACGTCTTGGTTAAAACAGTCAGGAGCGGTTGTGTTGGAGGGTGTGCTGGTAGAAATATCGCCGCTCTTTGCCGATTCCCCGGAAGCCGTTGCTGAAAGAATCGAGAAGGGGCAAAGGTTCGAGCAAACGGTCTATTTTGATGCAGATGGGAAATGGGTTTAGATCGTGTTCCGAATAGGGATATATGCTATAATACCCGTTCATCTAATGATGGAGACCGCCCATGAACTTTCGACCAATACTCTTGTTCGTATTCTCTCTATTTTGCACCGCTTTGTATGCCGATCAACCAGCGGTTACGTTGCCTGAAGGCGTAAAAGCCGTTTGGGACTTCGACAAAGCACACAAACAAACCACGCCGACCCGCGAGAAAATCTGTATCAACGGTCTCTGGCAATGGCAACCCGCCACTGAAAGAGCGGGGGACGATAGTCCCCCGGTAGAAAATTGGGGCTATTTCAAAGTCCCCGGTTCGATACCCATGCCGGGCTTTCACCATTATATGCAGAAGGACAGTCAACAAGTCTATGCGCATCCCAGTTGGGGCGGCGGCACAGCCGCTGGCTCTTTGCGCAACGTTACCCGGATGTGGTATCAGCGGGAAATCGAAATCCCCGCGAATTGGCGCAATCGCCGCATATTGTTGAAAGCGGATTACGTCAATTCGCGCGCGGTGGTGTATCTTGCCCATTTAGCCGGTACTCCGGCTCAAACTCCGGCGACAGAGGAAGCCGGAGTACCGGCTAAATTAGTCGGCGAAATTTTATATCCTTCCGGCGAGGTCGATCTCACGGCTCACTGCGTGCCCGGCAAGAAATACATGCTCACCCTCTACGTCGAAGCACTGCCGATGTCCGATGTCATCGCCATCTTCAACGACACAAACGCTCCAAAACAAGCAACCGCCACCGTCAATCGACGAGGACTATGCGGAGATGTCTGGCTACTCTCCGAAACGAAAGGAGCGAGAATAACTGATGTGAGAGTGGAAACGTCCGTGCGCAAACCGGGACTAATTGTACACACGAATTTGGAAAACCTTGATCCTGACGAGTCGTATTGGTTGTTTGCCACCATTCTCAACGAGAAAAAACACCGAGAAAGAACACTTATGTATTCGTTTCGAGGAGGTGAAATTCAGAATGGAACTATTGT
>Ga0099364_10005888_pt1 | contig 18018 bp, 23 predicted proteins | sample TergutTh196P3_FD_73070 | JGI IMG/M metagenome (GOLD analysis project Ga0099364, IMG submission 73070) | Microcerotermes parvus P3 segment gut microbial communities from Pointe-Noire, Republic of the Congo - Th196 P3 | ecosystem: Host-associated > Arthropoda: Insects > Digestive system > Gut ...
AACTTTGTCATAAAATTATTATATCATAAAGCCTAATCCGAGACAGCCCATAGATAAAGGCTTGCAACTGAAGCATAAGGTGAGTATCTCTGCCTGTATTTTTCAAATAGCTTTGGTGTGATCTCGCGGTGCCTGTACAAATTGCGCAATGCCCGCTGGATTGCAAGATCCCCCCAGCTTAGAATATTTTTTCGCTGCATGGAAAATATCATAAGCATTTCTGCTGTCCAGGCACCGACACCTTTTATACAGACAAGTTTTTTGCACACTTCTTCATCAGATAAATTTTTTAATTCATCCAGATCCAGGCTGCCGTTAATTACAGATTCTGCAATGCCCTTTATATAATGCGCTTTGCGCATTGTTATACCACAAGACTGTATCTCATCTGCTTTTAGTGAATATATTTTTTTTGGTGTAAAGGGAACAAAGCGTTCCTGCATACGGCTCCACACTGTTACATGTGCTTTGGTAGAAATTTGCTGCCCTGCAATGGAATGAATCAATGCAGAAAATAAATCAGGATTTATATCACAGTAAATATGCCCTATCCTGTCTATGACTGCACCCAATATTGGATCACGGGCTTTAAGCCATTCTTTTTCTTTTTTACCGTATTTAAAATACTGTTTCATGTATTTGTATATGTATTACAGATCGTTTAAATTATAGGGAGTTTCCTGATACACATAATTAAGCCAGTTTGAAAAAAACAAATGTGCATGAGCTCTCCAGCGTACAAGTGGTTCCTGTGTAGGGTCATCTCCAGGGTAGTAATTTATTGGAACTTCCATTGGAATACCTTTGCCTATATCCCTCTTGTACTCCTTGTCAAGTGTAAGTGCATCGTATTCAAGATGCCCGGTTACATAGATCTCCCGCAAGTCCCTTGCTGTTGCAATAAATATACCGCCTTGTTTTGTCTCTGATTGAATTGTAAGGGCTTTATGTTTTGAAACCGCTTCCCGGTCTATTGATGTATGCCGTGATTGCGGAGCCAGAAACTCATCATCAAAACCGCGGAATAAAGGCGAATGACGCTCGTTAATCCTGTGGGGGAAAACGCCAAAATGTTTTTTTGGCAGCTCGTATTTTTTTATATTGTAATGCCTGTACAAAGCAGCCTGTGCGCCCCAGCATATATGCAGTGTAGACCATGTGTTTTTTACTGAATAATCCATTACAGATACAAGCTCTTCCCAATAATAAACGTCTTCAAAAGCAAGGGTTTCAACAGGCGCACCGGTAATTATTAGTCCGTCAAAACGTGTGCTTGAGGCTATAACATCTGTTGCATTAAGATAAAATCTTTCAAGATGCCCGGGCGGTGCGTTCTTTGATTCATGCGAACCCATGCGCAGAAAACTTATATCAATCTGCAAAGGTGAATTGCCAAGAAGACGCAGCAATTGGATTTCCGTGTCAATTGTTGTGGGCATCAGGTTTATGATTCCTATTTTAAGAGGCCTTATATCCTGATGTTCTGCGCGGTCTTCTGTCATTACAAAAACACGTTCATCACGCAGGGCATTATAGGCTGGTAATGCTTTGGGTATTTTAATTGGCATAAACTAAAGATGATAAATTATTGAAAAAAACTCAAGAGGTATGATGAAATCACCCCGGCAGAAAGGCTGCAGGGTGATTCATCAATTTACAAGGCAAACAAGCAAAAATCAATGTAATCTTCTTACAGAAACCATTCCGCCCCTGTTCAAGTCAACACTGGGATCTCCCTTGTATAAAATTGAACCCATACCAGATGCATTTACTGTAAGCTTTTCCGAACAGCTAATCCTTACAGTACCTGTACCGGAAAGCCTTATCCATGCCTCGCGCGTCTGGAGCGATATGGAATCAATCTCACCTGCGCCGGACATGAATACATTAGCTGTATCAGCAGAGCCGGATAATTCAAAACTGCCTGCGCCGGACATATCAACGTTAAGATCCCCTACTTCAAGCTCAGCCATGATTTTGGCAGCACCGCTCATTCTTAAAGTTAAAGAATCTGCAATTATTTTATCATGTGCCAAAAAAGTACCAGCGCCGGAAAAGTTAACGTTATTAAGTGTTGGTGTTGAAATTGTCAGTACCGGGGTTCTGTTTTGATTAGAACTGATCCTCCTTGTAGTGCGGACTATAAGTTCATCATTGACTACTTCCACAGAATAATACTCACGCAGATTGGGCTGTACTTCCAGGGTAACAATATTGGAAGGAGATGAGTTATAATGTATCTCGCAATAACCTTCAACCCTTATATTTGTAAAGCTAGCAACCCTGAACTCGTATGTTTCAGGATTACCCCTTCCTGTAACAGCATCAAAATCCGAAAAGTTTACAATAAAGCAGCCTGTAAAAAACAAGGCAAAAGAAGCTGCGCAAAGTGCTATGCACAACCCTGTGCAAAGCTTTGATAAAAATACTTTTTTCATATATTAACCCTCCTCTCTAAAAGTTTAGATGTAAGAACAAACATGACAATGGCTGGTATTAAAATCAAAAGAATGTAAAATGGCAATGCCGCCCTGTTTAATGAGATGATAAATAACATACCATAACGCATAACAGAGCCAAATGGGATCAAAACAGCCTGTAAAAGACTTACAATATAAAGGCATAAACAGCCAAGCAGGAAACTCAATAAACCGGACAAGGGTTTTTTATAGAATATGGACCTTCCTGCTGTAATACAGAACAGGATTAATGTCATCCATAACAGATAACCCGCTATCAAAGCCAGGGCAGCCCAAAGTATATACACAGAATAGGAAGGTTCTGAGCGGAGAGCATCAATAACCACATTCCAGACTCCTGAAAAATTTAATGACAGCCACACAATTTGAAATATAACAACAAACATTGAGACAATATCCATCACTGCCATGGCAAAAATACTTGAGAGTAGGGTTTTCCAGCGCGGTACTGGGGTAAGCGCAAGCAGGTAAGCATCTGGTGCATCAAACATACGGCGTATGACAGAGATGTCACCGACTATATTAAATGCCATCATTACAGCAACAGCCACACCGCCAAGTGAAACAGCAGTAATATGTGCAGCAAGCGGGAGCAGACCCAGAGAGCCAAGCGTAATGAAGACTGTATTCATTACAAATATCACTGCAAATACAGGGCCGCGTGTATAAAGCCCTGCTAAAAATGCATACTTAATTTGAGCTTTCATTGTTAAATACCTCCAAATATGCCTGTTCTACTGTTTGATTTTTTTCTTCGCGTATGGCATCGCATTCACCGGAAAATACGATCTTGCCCTTGGAAAGAAAATAAACGCTGTCAAGTATACGCTCAACATCCTTGACAAGGTGAGTTGATATAAGCGTTGACGAACCTTCTGGTTTCATGGCAAGTATTGCGTCAATTACACGTGTTTTTCCCACAGGGTCTATGCCGTCTAAGGGCTCGTCAAGCAAGTACAAAGCTGTTTCCCTTGAAAATGTTAAACCCAGAACAACACGCTCCTTCATGCCCTTGGATAAGCGGCGTACGGGTGTGTCCTGTATATCCTTTATTTCAAGAATATCTATAATTTTTTCTGCGCGCTCCTGGGAATAATCGCTGTACATTTCCCTGTAAAAAGTAAATGCATCGCGCACCCTCATCCAGTGCTGGAAACCCATTGCATCTGGGCAAAAGCTGATTGTGCTTCTGGCTTTGTAGCCGAGTTCAGCGTTTTCAAAATAAGATATACTACCGGCCGTAGGATCAAGCAATCCTGCTACGGCTTTTAGTAAAGTGGTCTTACCCGAAGCATTTGGCCCCAGAAGCCCTGCGATCTGCCCTCCTGGTATGGTCATATCCACACCACAGAGTGCTTTACAGCTACCAAAGTTTTTCTCAAGTCCTTTAATATCAAGAACCGTTTTCACATTTTTCCTCCTGTAAATGACTTTAATTCGTCAATAATTTCCCTGTCTTTGCAGCCCAATGCGTGCATTTCTGTTAGAAACTGGCTTATCGCATCCTGCATAAGTTCTTTTCGCGTTTTTTTTACCATACCAATATCCTCTGTAAAAAAATAACCAGTACCGCGTTTACTGCATATAAGCCCTGTTCTCTCCATCTCCTGATAAACGCGCTGCATGGTGTTTGAATTCACTTTCAGAAGCGTTGATATATCACGAATAGATGGAATTCGCTCGCCTGGCTTTATATCTCCCCGGACAAAAGCCTGGCTTATATGGAGTATGATCTGACGGTATATAGGCATCCTGTCGTCAAAGTCTATTCTCCATTGTTCCCATAAGAACATAAATACCCCCTTTTGCACTTCCTTTTTAGTGTACCACTACACTAGCACACCAAAGCAGATATGTCAAGTCTTTTTTTAATAAATTCTCAAAACTCGGTTAGTTTTGAGAATTTATTTTGGAGAAAATTGCAAACTCTTTACATATCAAAAATTTGTAAAAAAGCAATTTTCTCCATGGGGCAAGTAGCTTTTTCAAAAACTGAAGTTTTGAAAAAGCCTTAAAAAAAATTTGAGGGAATTTATTTTATCTACGGCTGCTTGATTTTCTGGATTTTCCCAAATCTACCCTATCAAGAGCACTTGCAGGAAAATCACCTTCCTGATATTCGTATTGGTCAGAAAACCAAACTGTAGTAATTATCTTTGCGTCTGGGTCAACAGCCAGAACAACCATTTGCGGACTGTCAGGGATCTCTGTTACAACTACCAAATCTCCAATAAGTCTATCTGTTGCTCGTACACTCATCATACACTCCTGAAATTATTATGTTAAACAAATACTAACCACCATAAACAGCTATCAATACACCGGCAGCAATGGCAGTGCCTATAACACCTGCTACATTGGGACCCATGGCATGCATTAAAAGGAAGTTCCCTGGATCTTCTTCAAGACCTACTTTATTGGAAACACGCGCTGCCATTGGCACTGCGGAAACACCGGCAGAGCCGATAAGAGGGTTGATCTTCTCTTTTATAAAAAGGTTCATCAGCTTTGCAATCAAAACGCCTGAGGCAGTGGCAATGGAAAATGCGATTAAGCCCATTATGACAATTACAAGGGACGAAGGATTAAGGAATTTTCCAGGAGTCATCTGGCTGCCAACGCCTAAAGAGAGAAATATGGAAACAATGTTTATAAGCTCGTTTTGTGCAGTCTTGGAAAGCCTGTCAACAGTGCCAAGTTCGCGCAGGAAGTTGCCCAACATCAGACAGCCGATAAGGGGTGCTGCTGCGGGAATTACAAGTATTGAAAGTACAAATGTAACAATGGGGAATAAGACTTTTTCTTTTTTGGAAACAGGACGCAGCTGCTTCATTCTGATTAGACGCTCTTTTTTGGAAGTTAATGCTCGCATTATCGGGGGCTGGATAAGCGGTACAAGTGCCATATAGGAATAGGCTGCCACAGCAACAGTTGCCATAAGATGTGGCGCAAGTTTTGAAGCAATATAAATTGTTGTAGGCCCGTCTGCACCGCCAATAATAGACACTGCGCTAGCTTCCAAAAGGTTAAAATTAACACCAGGAATAAAGTTTGCAAGTGTTATAAAAAAGAAAGCTCCAAAAACACCAATCTGGGCAGCTGCACCCAAAAGCGCTGTCTTGGGGTTTGCGATAAGCGGCCCAAAATCAGTCATGGCCCCGATACAGATAAAAATTATAAGGGGGAAGAATTCATTACCCACCCCGCCCCTGTAAATAATATCAAGGAAGCCTTGATGCTCAAACATTTTGAGTGATTCATTCCATACCCCGGAACTTCCCATTCCGGCAAAGGGAATATTAACAAAAACAACGCCAAAACCAATGGGTATCAAGAGCAGGGGTTCAAATCCTTTGCCTGCTCCCAAATAGATGATCAAAAGACCGATACCAATCATCAGAAGTTCCATCCAGCCAAATACAGTAAATGTTTCTTCAGAAGGGGTTATTTCTACATTTCTGTTATTAATAAAAGCATAAATACCTGTAGTCCTTGCAATATTGGTAATTACTTCACCAATGCTTATTTTATCTTCAGCATTGCTCCCTGGAATAATGCCTCCTGGATTATTCCAGGACGGATCCTGAGCTTCGGCTGCACCGGAAGCCTGCACCCTTGGACTAAAAGCAGAGCTTAAAAAAGAGAACACAAGTGCACCGCAGATAAGAATAAGACAAAATTTTGTTATAAATACAGGGTCTTTTTTGTTTAGCATATTATTCCGTCCTATTCTGGTATTGGTTGACTGCAGCTGTAATGGCTGCGACTACTTTGGCATTATCTGCAGCAGGTTTTGCTGGCAAAGAAATTGAGCTTTCATCAGCAGTATGAGCAAAAAACTTCCCAAAAATGGTTATGATAATGACCAGCATCAAAAGAAATCCGAAAACCACGCATACTCCCAGCATGGCTAAAACACCGCTTTGCCCCAGCATATCCATTATAGTCATATTATTTTCTCCATTATCAGCTTGTGAGATTAATATAGTTGTTCGGAAACTTCAGTTGCCGAACAAGTCCATTATAGCAATCGTGAATTAATAGGGTCAACCGGTAAACTAAGCTCTTCTATTTACTGGATTTTATAAATGAAATAAAAGCCTCTGCCTGTTTTTCCAATAATGGGGCGCTGGTACTCAAAGCCAGACGTCCTTCTTGATCCATTTGCTGCGCAGCATTGGGTATTGTAAGGCGAGGCAGGTTCATGACTTTCATGTTAAGAAAACTTATCAGGGTAACAAGATGATCCTGGGCAATACCGGTTCCGGACATTCCCAGTGTAATGCCGCTTAATGCTGCTGGTTTATTGGCCAGCACCTGGGCTTCGCTGTCGCTTATTGGCCTTGAAAGCCAATCAATCAGATTTTTTAAGGGACCTGGAAAAGAATGATTGTACTCTGGTGAAAAAAACCATATTCCGTCACTTGATTTTATAATCTCGCGAATATGCTTTACTTCTTCTGGTGCTGGTTTTTCTATATCCTGGTTGAAAAAAGGGACATTGCTGTAATCCAGTAGGTCAAATTCAGCCTGGTTTTCCAGTATATGCCCGGCTTCCAAAGCTAATTGGCGGTTTAAGGAATTCCGCCTTAATGAACCCACTATAGCAATTATTTTTAATTTTTCCATATTTTCCATAATAGAATAATTTAACATATTTTGATGCTAATGTCTGCAATCCAGCGCAGCCTGATTGAAGTTGACTCGCGCACATTATTGACCAAACCCGAAATTATATATTTTAATGAATCGAGACTCTTGCAAAAGGCTCAATTAGCCCGGGGATATAGCTCAGTTGGTAGAGCGATGCGTTCGCAATGCATAGGTCAGGGATTCGAATTCCCTTATCTCCATATTAACGACCGGAAGCCGAATTCCCTTATCTCCAGTAAATCTATATATTTGGAAGTAAATGGGGAATATGAAGCGACTGTGCCTTGACAAACCAGTCTTTTTATAATACCATATTAACACTGGAGGCACATTATGGCTGTAAACTTGGCTACTGACATAAAACCAATCTCGTATATAAAAACAAATGCTGCGGATATGATGAAATATGTCAATGACAGGAGAAAACCTATTGTTATAACACAAAACGGAGAAGCCAAAGCTGTTTTGGTTGATGTTCAAACTTATCAAGAGACCCAAGATGCATTCGCATTATTAAATTTGATTAAAATTGCAGAAAAAGACATACAAAATGGAAATTTTGAATCTTCTGAAAAAGTTTTTTCTGATTTAAGAAAGAAACTTCTTGAAAATGGCTGAAAAAATTAAAACTTACACTGTAAATGTAAGTAAAAGTGCCAAGAATGATCTGAGTGAAATAATAAAATTCATTGCAAAGGACAGTCCAATGAATGCACAAAATATACTAAAAAGAATTGAATCTAAAATTAACTCATTGGAAAAATTTCCTGAAAAGGGAGGATATGTTCCAGAATTATTAAAACACAATATAAAGGACTATAGACAGTTAATAGAATCACCATGGAAAATAATCTACAGTATAGATAATAATATTGTAAATGTTTTAATAATAATTGACTCAAGAAGAAATACGCAGGATATATTGGTAGAAAAATTAATCAAATAATATATAAAAAATCATACACAAAAAAAGACAATATATTCTAAAAATTAGATTGGCAAAACCTCAAATATAGGATATACTTAATATATCCAAAGATATGGAGGAATATATGCAAACAACAGTAGTAAAATGGGGAAATAGTCATGGAATAAGATTGCCAAAAGCATTTCTTAAGAGTATAGATATCGTAGAAAATGATCCTGTGGATGTTACACTTGATAAAGAAAAAATCATAATAAAAAAAACCAAAACAAAAAAACGTAAAAGACTTGAGCAAAGACTTTTTGAATTTTATGGTGAAAATTATAACAAAGTAATTGAACCACAAAAAGAATATGATTGGGGGAAACCTATTGGGAATGAAGCATGGTAAAACAAGGTAATATAATACTGGTTGATTTTGATCCACAGCTAGGTCATGAACAAAAAGGAAAAAGACCTGCATTAGTAATCAGTAATGAATTATTTAACAAATATTCAGAAATGGCGATAGTATGCCCAATAACAAGTACAGATAAAAAACATCCATTACATGTAAAATTGGACAAAAAAACAAAGACAACAGGTGTAATCTTATGTGACCAAGTAAAAACAATGGATATTATGGTACGTAATTATAAGTATTTAGAAGATTTACCTGATGATCTACTGGAGAATGTTCTAGATATAGTTTTTTCATTAATGGAAAAATAATGACTTTGAGTAAAGAAAAACACTTCGTCTTACAAACGATATACACCATTAAAAACGGAGCACCGTGCCTTGCCAAAGGCTGAGCAGCATGGGAACCTCAACCGAGCCGTATAACGGTGAAGGCTCCCCTCTTGATGCTGCAAAAGATGCGTTTTTTATATCTTTCCTAAGAATGTTCCAACTGCTGTCGGCAAATTGTTCAGTACGCTAATATCAGTAAATATTGCATCAATTGAATAATCGCCGCCAATATTTTGTTTTGTATAATTTGGGAAGTGGCTGTTTTTTATGTCAGCAAATAGAAGAAGTACAACATTATCAACTATCCGTTCTTTTACTCCCTGAGGAATGTCATATTCCTCAATGATGACTGTCTCTATACCAATATGTACAATTTCATGGAGAACCACAGCCAGAGGTGCAAAATTTCCATTGTTCCAATAGTTATTTGCTCTGTTGACTTTTATCAGCATGCCGCCAGTATTTTCAGCTTTATGAAAAAAATAACTGCCTCCTGGACCATAAAGAGTTAATTGAACTTCATATTCTGCAGGGATATAAAAATCCCACGCCTGTTTATATGGAGTAAATCTGGAAATCAATTCATCTGCTGTTTGTAATGCCTTACCAAGTGTGTTATAAGAAGCTATATAATCACTATAATTGTAAATGTCATTGATGAAGTGATTTTTTAGATTTGTTTCTTCAGCAGAAGTTAATGAATTGCCAGCACGTAATTTATTTAAAGCTGCATTTATCTCTGAAGTATTAGGCAGTGTAATAGTATAACCATTATCATCAAACCACTTTATTCCTTTTAGATAATTTAACATAGCAATGGCCTCTTCATCAGCAGTTGGAATTGATATGGTAAAATTTACATAATTATAATCAATAGGGGTTAGATCTCCACCCGTGTCACAGGCAAGTATTGCAGACCCGATTACTATCACAATGGCGATAATCCCAAAAAATTTGAACTTATTCCTCATAAAGAACCTCCTAAATATTTTATGGAATGTGCATCTAATAATTATATCAAAAACACAAATTTTGTGCAAACCGTCATAGGGAGGCCTTCACAAACCGCCAATAAACATTATCGGCGTTCAGCAATTCCCTCTCTGGATAAATAATGTTGACATTTGTAACGCTTTGCGTTACATTATTAATATGATAAAAACCTTTAGGCATAAGAGGCTCTCAAAGCTATTTTTTAAAGGAGATGCAAAAGGTTTGCCTTTTGACCTGCTTTCAAGGATAGAGCGCAGACTTTCAGCCTTGAATGCTGCCAAGGTACCACAGGATCTGAAACTTCCCGGGTTTAATTTCCACGCACTTGAAGGTAAGCCTAAACGGTATACAATTCATGTTAGCGGCAATTGGTGTATTACCTTTGGTTGGGATGATGGAGCCATAGATATTGATTTAGAAGACTATCATTAGGAGCATATTATGAGAGCAGTTCACCCAGGAGAAATTTTAAGAGAAGACATTATACCGGAAATCAAGATATCAGAAAGCAAATTAGCTGAACTTCTGAATGTTAGCCGTATGACAGTCAATCGTTTGGTAAACGAGCGACAAGCAGTATCACCTGATATGGCTCTGCGTCTTGGCAGGTTATTAGGGAACAGTCCGGATTTCTGGCTTAATCTTCAGAATGCCTATGATCTTAAGGAGGCAGAACATTCTATTGCTGCGGAGCTTAAAAAGATAAGACCCTTGCCAATAGCTGTTTGAACTTTATTCCCAATTTTATCTTACAGTCCTTTGCAACAGTGCCAGACACCATTTTCTGCTGAATTGCGCAAATGCTGTATGTCTTGTACGATAAACATGAAATCCTATGACAACAGATAAAGCATTAGTCCTATACAAAAACCGTCCAGCACTTGTAAGCGGAAAAGAAGACAGCAAAATAATCATTACGCTTGTGGATAAATCAACCCAGAAAGTCAGGGAAAAGGATATTGAGCTTTTACATCCGGGGCCTTGTAATCAGGCTGATTTAACAGCCGATGCTCCAACAGGCGATGTTATCTCAGCATGGGAACTTCTTGAAGCAAGCGCTGGCTCCCAAAGCACAGAAAATTCCTTATCCATCAGAGAACTATCAGAATTAATTTATGAATCATATACTCCTGCAACAGCTTTGGCAGTATGGAAATTACTTGAAGAAAACACATATTTTTACGGCAATATTCATGAAATAAAAATAAGGTCAAAAGCAGAGCTTGAAGCTGAAGAGAAAAAGCGCAAAGAAAAACATGATGAAGCTGAAGAACGCATCGCATCTATCAACCGTATAAAAAAAATACTTGAATCCAGGGGCAAGCTTGTTATTGAGGATTCTGACAAGCGCTTTTTATCTGACGCAGAAGCCCTTGCCCGCGGACATACAGACAAAAGCCGCACCCTAAAAGAGCTTGGCTGGAGCGAGACCCCCCAGGAAGCTCATCGTCTTCTTCTGGCTTGCGGTGCCTGGACCAAATGGGAAAACCCGCATCCCGGCCGTTTTGGCCTTTCACTCAATACTATAAAAGCAAAAACTTCGCAACTTCCAAACGAAAACACCAGCGAGCCAGGTCGCAGTGAGCCAGAACCCAGCGATTCATCCCGCCTTGACTTAACTCATATCCCGGCCTTTGCCATTGATAATTCCTGGAGCGATGACCCTGATGACGCAATATCTCTTGAAGGCCCTGATCAAGAAGGAAAAAGAACACTGTGGGTTCATGTATCAGACCCTGCAAGCATTATCACACCAAACAGCCCGGCTGATTTGGAAGCGCGGTCAAGGGGCGCAACCCTTTACCTTCCAGAAGGAAGAAGCCTTATGCTTGACCAGGAAATGCTTTCCCAATTTGCTCTTGGTTACAAAAATCAAGACATATCCCCGGCCCTGTCAATAAAAATTTCCCTTCATCCAGACCTTTCTATAGAAGAAACCCAATTTTTCCTTACAAATATCAAGGTAATTCGTCTGAGCTACGAGCAGGCAGACACGCTTTTAGACGCTGTAGGCAAAGATCCACACGCAGAAATCCTTAGTCAACTTATGAGTCTTAGCGAGCAATACACAGAAAAAAGGCTTGACGAAGCTGCTGTTATCATAGATTTCCCTGAAACTCATATAACAGTAAATCTACAAGATAAAAATCCGCACGTTTCAATAAACCCAATACCACAATATCGCTCTGCAAACCTTGTACGGGAGTGTATGGTTTTAGCTGGAGAAGCAGCCAGCCGCTGGGCTGTCAGGAACAGGGTTCCCTTCCCCTTTATAAGCCAGGAAGCAGGGGAACTCCCCCAAAAACGCCTGCAAGGGCTTGCCGGGGCATTTCAGCTGCGCCGGAGCATGAGGCCGCGCTCGCTTTCAACAAAACCTGGGGTACACTGGGGTCTTGGCCTTGATATGTATACCCAGATTACAAGCCCCCTTCGCCGTTATACAGACCTTCTGGCGCATCAGCAGGTTCGCGCCTTTATTAATAAAGAAAAATTATTAAATGAAGAAGAGGTTCTTTTGCGGCTGGGTATTGCAGAAAAAGGCGCTTCACTGACAATTAAAGCAGAACGCGCTTCAAAAGCTCACTGGGTCTGCGTATATCTGGCAGATAAAATTGGCTCTGTTTGGGAAGGCATTATACTGGACATACAGGCTAATCGAGCTTTGGTTTTTATCCCTGAACTTGGCATTGAAACCCAAATTCCAGTAAAATCAGGAACTCCAAACGATAAAATCAAATTAAGCTGTCTTTCAGTTAAAATTCATGAAGCAGAAGCTGTTTTTGGAAATAATTAAATAATCATCTTTACGCATCTGGACGAAAATATAATACTATATTATAGTTAAAGACAAATGAGTGATTATTTAGACCCCAATAATGAGGAGCTCCTCAAAGACTTTTTCGCCGAAGCCCAGATGCAGGTAGACACTCTGGAGCAGAATATACTTATCCTTGAAAACAGCGGCGCAAATAAAGATGCGGTTGACGAAATCTTCCGTGCGGCTCATACCCTGAAAGGCGGTTCAGCCACAGTGGAAATGATGGAATTGTCTCATTTCACCCACATAGTAGAAGATGTACTGGATGCAATTCGTTCTGATAAAGTGAGCATTGATGAAGAAGTTGTAGACATTCTTCTTTCTGCCATTGATGTAATAAAGGCAATGATAGGCAAGCGCATGGAAGGAACCATTTACGAGGAAGACACCTCTGTAATACATGGCAAGCTTTCTGCCCTGCTTCCGGACAGCGAAAAGAACAAAAAAGGCGCTGCCCCGCCTCCGCCTGTAAAGCAGGCTGCTCCGCCTCCGCCAAAAGCAGCTCCGGCTCCCAGTGCAGGAGGGCTTTCACATGATGATTTAAATGAATTAAGGGAAGCTGTTGACGGCGGAATGCCTATCTATAGGGTATCTGTTGAATTTGACAAGGATTCCCTTATGAATACTGTCGGCGGAATCCAGGTTTATGCAGCTCTTAAGGGTATTGGCACTGTTTTACGTACAACTCCGGAATTTGAAGCACTTTACGAAGATAATTTCTTTCCGGTTGTTGATTATTATTTAGCTACAACCAGCGCAACTGCAGATATAGAGAAAAAGGCCATAATTTCTGATGTTTCGCTAAAGGTTAATATCGAGGATATAGGTAAGGCAGCGCCAGCCGCAGCACCAGCACCTGCTCCAGCACAAGCGGCCCCGGCACCGGCTCCTCAGGCCGCGCCAGCGGCCACAGCGCCAGCTGCTGCTCCAGCACCTGCACCTCAGGCAGCACCAGCTGCTCCTGCGCCAGTAGCAGAAGCACCCAAACAAGCAGCAGCGCCGTCAGCTGCCAGCTCAGGTGCATCGGCAGAAGATTCCAAAAAAGCCGGTAAAGAAGCTGGCGCAATACTGCGTGTTGACTCAAAACGCATTGACGACCTTCTTAACCTGGTATCAGAAACTGTTATTACAAAAGCTACATTTAACCAGATAAACAACCAGTTTAACACCATGCAATCTCAGCTTCATACGATTCAGTCGAATTTCAGAGACAAAATAAAAAATCTCTTTGACAGTCTGCCTGGTTATCTGGATCTTATTCAGGAAGGTAAATCCATTAAGGATATACGCAAGCAGATAGGTGAAGAATACGGTGATATTTTCACATTACTTGATGGTTACGAAGCATCAATGAAAAGCAATGTGGGGAAATTCCGCTCTACTTCCCAAAACCTGGGCAGGATCACTGGTGAACTTCAGGAAGGGGTTATGAGAATCCGCATGGTTCCCATAAGCCAGATCTTCAGCCGTTTCCCGCGCCTTGTTCGTGACCTTTCCAAATCCCTTAATAAAAAAATCAACCTGGTTATTGAAGGTGAAGAAACAGAACTTGACAAATCAGTTATTGACGATCTTCTTGACCCGATTATGCACTCAGTCAGGAATTCTATAGATCATGGCATTGAATCCGTAGAAGCCCGAAAAGCAGCAGGCAAGCCAGAAGAAGGCACTGTAACTCTTAGGGCAGCAAACGAAGGCAATATGATCATGATAGAAATTGCCGATGACGGAAAAGGCATTGATGTTGAATCTGTCAAGGCAAAAGCCATAGAACGCGGAATTCTTAACCCCAACAAGGTTCTTACTGATGTCGAGGCTTATAATCTGATTTTTGAACCTGGCTTCTCAACAGCTCAGCAGATTACCAATATATCTGGCCGCGGCGTAGGGCTTGATGTGGTCAGGCGCTCCATTGACAAGCTCAATGGAACAGTCATGGTTACGTCAGAAAAAGGCAAGGGAAGTAAATTCGTCATAAAACTGCCCCTTACTCTGGCAATTATCCAGGGCCTGCTTGTCAGGGTTGGACCGGAAATTTATTCCATTCCCATAACATCAGTTATAGAAAGCCTTAGAATCAAACCAGAAGATATCAAAAAGATTGATAATAACGAGGTTTTCAATATACGCAGTGATGTTATCTCACTCTTAAGGCTTAACAGGCTCTTTGGTATTAAAACAGAAGAGCAGACAGAATATCACTTTATTGTAATTGTAGGTACCGCTGACAAAAAAATGGGTTTTATGGTAGACAGCCTTATAGGCGAAGAAGATGTGGTTATAAAACCCTTGCGGGATCAATATACCAATTCACCGGGAATAGCCGGCGCTTCAATACTGGGAGACGGTTCAGTTTCCCTCATTATAGATGTAAGCCAGCTATTGGATTTGGGATTAAAAAAAGAAATGGAGCAGCGCCGAATCCGCGAAGCCACATCGCGATAAGACGCCAGGAGCAGGACAATGACAATAACAAGCGATCTAGCTGAAGCAAATGCCTCTTTACAGGAAGAAAAAGAAAGAATCGATACTGTTGATTCAAAAATTGTTTCCTTTTCACTTGCTGGCAAGGATTATGGTATTGATATTATGAATGTCAAGGAAATCGCCAAGGCAGACAAGTTTACATATGTTCCAAATGCAGCTTCATTTGTACGCGGCGTATATAACCTTAGGGGAGATATTATACCAATAATCGACCTCCGCACCTTTTTTCATATGCCTGTTGAAAAACATACAGGTGTCCTGGAAAATATGCTTATCCTGCGTATTGAAGAAAGGGTTTACGGCATTATCGTAGATAAAATTGACAAGGTTGTAGGAATCAATTCCGAGCATATACAGCCGCCGCACCCCATTTTTGGCGATATCAATATTAAATACATAAGCGGTGTTGTGGAAAAGGGCGGAGACCTATACATTATTCTGGATGTAGTCCGTATTTTTTCGCAAAGTGAAGATGAAAAACAAAAAGCTGCTCAGGAAGCTCCTGAACCCACATATTATGCACAGGCAGCACAACAACAGGTACAGGCTCAAACTTCTCTTAAAGCATCTGTAGAATCAGCACTCGACTTTATCAAAGAAAGCCTTCCCAGCCTTAAAAACTTCCACCCAAGTCTTGTTAATGATGAATGGATACGCAGCCGTTATGTTGACTGGAGCAGCACACGCACAGGGGATGACCTGCAACTTAAAGACGCGGCAGCAGCAGATGAGTATCTATCAACGTTTTATTCACCCTGCTCAAGTCATTTCTGGGATGATGATTATGCCAACCAGGTACAATCCATACTTCCCAAGCTTCCTTCAAATAATGTCCAGGTATGGAATATTGGCTGCGGAAAGGGCTATGAAACTTTTTCATTTGCGTGTATATTAAAACTAAGGTATCCTGAAGGGAATATCAAAATATGGGCCAATGATAATGACATAATGGCAATATCACAGGCCCCCAATATGGTTTATGATATGGATGAAATTCCTGAATATTGCAGGGAATTTATGGTTCAAGGCAGGAATGGATACACTTTTAATCAGGCAATAAAGGATGCCATAGTATTTGAATACCATGATGTTTTGAACGAGAATCCTTTACCGGATCTTGATTTTATTCTTGCAAGAGATATATTATCATTTATACCGGAAGAGAATCAAATGAATTTGATCTCGAGTTTTAAAGAAAAACTCAAAAACCATGGGATGATAATTACCGGAAAAAATGAGAATCTTCCGGAAGCAAACTGGCGATATGCAGGGCATGGCAGCGTTGCAGCCTTTATGCAATAATTAATTTTATTAAAAGGAGTGATAAATGAGAGTTGAATATATCAATCCCTTTGTTGAATCAGCTTTTAATGTACTTAAAGAAGTAATGGATGCTGAAGTAAAACGCGGTGATCTGTATTTAAAATCCTCAACAATGGCCATTAAAGGTGTTGCAGCCCTTGTAGGTCTTGCAGGAGATGTTGAAGGCCGTGTTCTTTTTGACATGGATAAAGATACAGCCCTTATGGTCGTAAGCTGCATGAACGGCGAAGAATTTAAAGTCATGGACGAAATGGCAAAAGCCACTATCCAGGAATTAGCCAATATGATCACAGCTCAGGCAGTAACAAAACTGCATGATCTGGGCTTTAAATTTGACCTTACGCCTCCTGCCCTCTTTACAGGAACAAATATGGAAGTTTCAAGTAATATGGGAAAAGAAATTGAAGCTCTCATAGTCCCAATGAATATCACAATGGGCGGCCAGGCAGGTAAAATCGAAGTAAACGTAGTAGTCCGGGAAAGGATGTAGCTGTAAAAATACAGCACCTTATTCACGGCGGTATAATGGTCAATTACCGCTGTAATGCTGCATGCAGGCATTGTCTTTATGCCTGCTCGCCAGCCCGGAAACCAGGTTATATAAGTAAAGAAAAAATACAGGAAGTCTGCAATCTCTTAAATAAGGGCCGCATAGGTTCTGTCCATATAGGTGGCGGAGAACCATTTCTCGATTTTCCGGGGCTGTTAACAGTAATACGCTGCCTTGCCAATACAGGTGTAAGGCTTGATTATATAGAAACAAACGCATTCTGGGCCAATGACCCTAAAGCAAACGAGTATATAAAAACTCTTATAAATGAAGGGGTGGAAGCTCTTTGCATATCAATAGACCCCTTTCATGCTGAATATGTTCCCTGGGGTTATGCCCTTGATCTGGCAGAAAAATGCGATAAACAAGGTCTTGGATATTTTCTTTGGAAACCAGAATACATTAGACTGCTTTCAAACCTTGACAGAAATAAACGCCATTCCCACGAGGAATTAAAATCAGCTCTGCGAGAGGACTATGTTGGCAGGACTGCTTATGCTTATGGAATTGGATTTAGCGGCAGGGCCATAAATATTGAAGATGAATTTTTTTATCAAAAAACCCATGATCCGGACATAACAGACTCAATCGAGGGCTTGCTCGACACAGAGCCCTGTGAAAACCTGCTCTCTACAGGACATTTTCACATTGACCTTGACGGTTTTTTTATACCGCCAGGATGCACTGGCCTCAGGCTGCCTCTGGAAGAATTGCTTGAAGGCGCTGAAACAGGCAAATACCCTGTGTTCGAAGCCCTGTACAAAGGCGGTATTAAGGCTCTTTACGAACTGGCCTTAAAACAGGGATTTTCTGCAGATAAAACTTTTGCATCCAAATGCAATTTATGTTTTTATTTGAGAGAATACTTAAGCACGCGCGGCTATGCAAAAATGCATTTAGCAGAGCTGGACGATGATTTCTACAGGCAAGCGCTGGGGAATGGTTAGGTGGCTCTTGCTGCCGTATTTTAGCTCTGTATCAAATATCCATAAGCTTCGATTGCCTTCCCGTCATACACAGCCTGTGCATCGCTTACATTCAAGGCAATTGTAACGAC
>Ga0099364_10005889_pt1 | contig 18018 bp, 12 predicted proteins | sample TergutTh196P3_FD_73070 | JGI IMG/M metagenome (GOLD analysis project Ga0099364, IMG submission 73070) | Microcerotermes parvus P3 segment gut microbial communities from Pointe-Noire, Republic of the Congo - Th196 P3 | ecosystem: Host-associated > Arthropoda: Insects > Digestive system > Gut ...
ATGTGGGTGATGGAGGCGTGGGAGCGAGCCCGTAGGGCGACCGACCTAGCCGACTGAACCCTAGCCGCCCTCAAGGCGGCGTACATATACAATCCTGTTAGGCGAAGTAAAACCCATTACGAAGCGCCCGCCATGGACGGCGGGCGTACATATTTTATTCAATAATTATTATTTTTCATCTTTTTCCTCATATTTTTATTTACTTTTTTTTATATATTTATAGCAGAATACATTTTTTCATCAGTAATGCCATTATATAACCTTAAAATTCCTTCAAATACCATACCTGCTTTTTCGAGGACACGACCAGAAGCTGGATTATCAATACTATGATATGCTTGTATACGTTTTAAATTTAGCTTTGAGAATCCATATTCAATAATAGTCCTTACAGCTTCAGAAGCATATCCTTTATTTCTATGAGGTATGGCAATCCAATAGCCTAATTCCGCTCGAGAAATATATTTATGTATATCTATTGTAATTGTTCCACATAATTCATTTGTTTTTTTTTCAGCAATTGCAAGAGTTCGATATTTTCCATTTTTATATTCCTGTATAAGAACAGGTATATAGCGGCGAACATCTGAAATATGATTAAATTCATTACTGTGCATGGAATGAATTTCTGGACAAGCCATTGCTGAAAATATTTTTTCATCATCAGTTATATTTACTTCACGAAGTATGATTTTAGGGGTGATTATTAAAAATTCTTTTACCATATACCTTTCCAATAATTTCTTATATTATTATATACTATAATACATATTTTAACCCATTAAGTCAATTTTTTACTGTATTTGCCCTGCCATGGATGGCAGGGCACCTATTTTATATAAATTCTGGGTTTTATTTCGCCTAACTTGAACGTTAGGCGACAGTTCCTTTCATATAACATACACCCCCAGGGATATATACGACACTAGATTTTTCTAAAAAATTGTACTTTTTTAACATAACCTCCCTTCAGTAAAAGCGTGGTTTTTTGTGGAGTGCCGGTTTTAAGGCAAAGAAGAAGCCTGCCATATAATAGACATACTATACAAATGTAAAGTATAATGTAATTAGTGTCGATAATTTTTTAAGAGGGTTTATGACAAATATATTGATAGGTACAATGGGTTGATATTATGAATACAGTCTATCTCATTTATAATGGGAATGAAACAAGAATACCTGCCACTGATAAAGACTACCGTATGCATAAACTGTTTTGTGAAGCCGGGCGCGGGATATGGAAGGATGACAGCAAAGAATTTGTTTTTAACCGAAAACTTGACGCAGATAAATTAAGTTTGTTATTACCTGATTTGACAATCATAAAAGTAGATAATAATGCTCCGGGGCTTATGGGTATTAAGGGTTTTTTTTGCCGTCCGTGGCAGGATACGGAAAATGAAACAAAATATTTTTCCGATGACTGGCAGAATAAGCTTGTGGCTGAATTGCACGCAAGAAAATACAGCGTTAATACCATCAATCTTTACATTTATTACAATCAATCAATCTGCCAATGGCTTAAAAAAACGCCTAACTTAATTACAAGTGAAGATGTTAAAAATTATCTGGCATACAAAGAAAGTAACGAAAATCACTCTGCCGCTTCATTAAATTTGATGCTGAGCGCATTTAAATTTTTCTTTAGAAATATTCTTAAAAGCGATAAAATCCGTGAACAAAAAAGGCCCCGGCAGGATAAGCGGCTCCCTGTTGTAATGGCTAAAAGCGAAATTAAAAAAATGATAAAGCTGGAAAAAAACCTTAAACACAGTTTTTTATTAATGATGGTTTATTCTTCGGGTTTGCGTGTCAGCGAGGTGGTAACTCTAAAACGCCATGATGTCGATATAGCGAGAAAGTCTATCATTGTTATTGCGGGTAAGGGCCGCAAGGACAGATACACTATCACCTCGGAAATGGTTATGTCAACTTTGAAGGAATATTGCGAGAAGTACGATACTACCGACTGGCTTTTTCCCGGTCAGCCGCCAAGCCGTCATCTTAGTATCCGCTCCGCCCAGCATATTTTTGAAAATGCCGTCAAAAGAGCCGGTATTAAAAAAGCCGTCTCCATCCACTGTCTGCGACATTCTTTTGCCACCCACCTTCTTGAAAGCGGTACTGACATTCGCTATATACAGGAACTTCTAGGGCATTCCTCTGTCCGAACCACCGAACGTTATACTCACGTTGCCCGAAGAAAGGCTTTGTCAATTATTAGTCCTTTGGATACACTCGAAGATGAGGGGTGAGATCCCCCGCCCTTTTCGGACTTTCATGCGTTTGTCGTGGGGATAGTAGAATTATCGCTGGATTTTTCTGCTAATATTTGATACTCTAAAGACATGTCTGAATATCAAAAAGATGCTAATGAAAAATTAGCCACAATCCGCCATTCTGTAAGCCATATTATGGCACAGGCCGTAGTAAAACTTTTCCCGGGAACGAAAACCGCAATAGGGCCAAGCATCGAAAACGGCTTTTACTACGATTTCCTCCTGCCCAGGCCAATCACTGCCGATGACCTGCCCGTAATCGAAGCTGAGATTAAAACGATCATCGGCAGCCGCCAGGATTTTGCAAAAGTAACAGTCAGCCGAAAAGAAGCGCTGGAACGTTTTGCCGATGAACAATTCAAAGTTGAGTTGATCAATGATTTGCCGGAAGGTGAAGAAGTTTCGATTTACGAAAACCGGGACAGCGAAGGCAACGTCCAGTGGGCCGACCTTTGCCGCGGTCCCCATGTAAACAACACACGCGAGATAAACTCCGCCGCATTCAAGCTGCAAAGCATCGCAGGCGCGTACTGGCGCGGCGATGAAAAACGCCCTATGCTTACCCGCATTTACGGTACGGCCTGGGAAAATCCCAAAGACTTAAAAGCCCACCTTGCCTTTTTGGAAGAAGTTGAAAAACGCGATCACCGCCGTGTAGGCAAAGAACTTGACCTTTACTCTATCCACGAAGAAGCGGGCGCAGGGCTAATTTATTGGCATCCCAACGGCGGGCGGATGCGTGTCGCAATTGAAGATTTCTGGCGGCAGTTGCATTACCGCAATGGTTACGAGATTCTTTTTACGCCGCATATCGGCAAAAGCTGGCTTTGGGAAACATCGGGGCATCTTGGTTTTTACAAAGATATCATGTACAGCCCTATGGATATCGACAATCAGGATTATTACATCAAACCGATGAACTGTCCTTTCCATATAATGATTTATAACAACAAAGGACATTCTTACCGCGACCTTCCTCTGCGGTGGGCGGAACTTGGCACTGTATACCGCTATGAACGCAGCGGCGTATTGCACGGGCTTTTGCGGGTGCGCGGCTTTACACAAGATGATGCACACATTATTTGTACGCCGGAACAAATGGAAAGCGAGATTCGCGAAGTTATCCGCTTTAGCCTTTCTTTATGGAAAGTTTTTGGCTTTAAGGATATCAAGGCGTACCTTGCTACACGTCCCAAGGACAGTGTCGGCGAGCAAAGCAAATGGGATGCCGCTCTGGAAAGTCTTCGCAAGGCAACGGATGCCGAAGGACTTGTCTGCGAGATTGACGAAGGCGGCGGCGCGTTTTACGGCCCAAAGATTGATCTAAAAATCAAAGACGCACTTGGCCGTGAATGGCAGATGACAACTATTCAGTTTGACTTTAACGAACCGGAACGTTTTGACATGACTTTTGTTGACTCTGATGGACAGCGCAAACGTCCTTACATGATTCACAGGGCGTTAATGGGAAGCCTTGAACGTTTCTTTGGCGTCCTTATCGAGCATTTTGGCGGCGCTTTCCCTGTATGGATAGCTCCAGAGCAAATCGCCGTTATTCCCGTGGCGGAACAGTTTAACGAATACGCTAAAAAGACGGCAGCGGAACTTAAAGCCCGCGATTTGCGCGTAACGGCAGAGCTTGATGATTCACGCCTTAATGCAAAAATCCGCGATTGTCAGACACGAAAAATCCCTTATATGCTGGTTGTAGGACAGCGGGAATCCGATGAAGGTACTGTATCAATACGTTTACGCGACGGCAGGCAGCTTCCGGCAATGAAAGTACCGGATTTTGCTTCCTATGTATGTGAAAAAATTGAAAGCCGGTCTCTGGAGTTATAAGATGAAATGTTTTTTTCTGGCTATGATTTTTCCGGCAGTAATTTTTTTTAGTTCCTGCACCGGCGTACCAATGTCTGTTTTTCCGGGAAGCAGTTCTATTCCTGCCGATTTTGCCGGAATTGCTCATGCTGGTCACACAAGAACCCAAACTGAATTAAATCATCTTGATTATCTCGGTGTAAGATGGGTACTGCGCACTTATAACTGGCATATTATTGAACCTTATCAGGGCGAATGGGATTTTTTGGAATACGATGCCCATGCTGACACAACCACGGCTGCTGGTATTAAAATAATTGGAATTTTAGCCTATGAAAACTGGTGGATAAATGAAGACAGAACTACGCCCAGACGTATTACGGCAGAGCAATTGCCGTATTTTCTTGATTATGTGCGAAAAACAGTAGAGCATTTTCAGGGAAGAGTGGATGCATGGCGTATCTGGAATGAACCTAACAGCCGCCGCTTTTGGGCTGGAACCGATGAAGAATTTTACGAGTTAACCCGGCAGACAGCAGAAGCTATAAGAGAGATAGACAGCGAGGTTGTCATACTTGGAGGTGGATTTAACCGCAATGTAATGGGTCTGCGCGAAGATTTTATAAGAGGGCTTTTTGAATCAGGAGCGATGGAAAAAGTTGATGCTGTTGCATTTCACCCTTACGAAATAAATCCGGTACGCTCGGCCATATTGTATAATCAGTTCAAGGAAATTGTCGCAGACTACGGATTTGAAGATAAGATATGGGTTACCGAAGTTGGTTATCCAACCGGGGGCAGGTATCCCACACAAATTCGCGAAAACAGGCTTCCCGAATATGTTGTAAAAACCTGGGTATTTCTTGCTGCAAGCGGCACGAAAAACATAATTTGGTATCAGTTGTTTGATCCCCCTGATCGTGTAAACAAAAATTCAGAACATTTTTTCGGTTTAACCCGAAGCAGAAGGGATTTTACATCCAAGGGCGCCGAAGCATTCCGGTTATGCTCCCTGTATCTGTCGGACTCAATTTGTTATCCAATAGATCCGGAACAGGAAGGTCTGCCTAAATCGGTAAAATCGTTTTGGTTTAAAAAAGAAGATGGCGGCGCCTTGGTTCTTTGGAATGATGGTTTAGGGTCAAGTCAGGTACATTTGCGATTGCCGGGAACAGATCATTTTTTGTACGATCTTGTTTCCGGAAACTCAAATTCCATACCGGCGGAATTGACAGTCAGAGCGGGTAGGGAACCGGTGTTTATTACATGGCAAGGACACGGCGCTTTAAATGATGAAGGGCCGGTAATAAGCAAATAATTCTTAGAACAAACTTAATTAGAGTCTGTCTATAATGTAGACACATTATAGACAGTACCAAAGGTACGCGACTACCTAAAAAAAACTAATTACTTATCCTTATTAAAGCATTCCTGGCCCAGTTTCGTTCCTGTGGAGTATAAATGTCGGTACGCTGAATGTTGGTAAGGAGTATCCTTGCTTCTACAGACTGTGTTCTGGTTACGCCAATGCAGGAAATAACCCATTCAAATACCTGCCTCTCTTTTTGTCTCCAGGGACCGGTACTCCGTCTACTGTGAAGATCTCTAAGGAATTTCAAAAGAAGCTCAATCGCTTCATCTGTCCTTAACGCAGTCAGGGCATTCAAGGTTACCACAATTTCATCATAGTCTGGGGTATTGCTGAGAAAATTGCTGCTATAGGATCTTTCCAGATTTTCATAAACAGAAGCGTCTACAGCGCCAAACTGACGTATACTGTCAATTGCGCTCTTCCTCATTTCCCTTAGATTAGTCTGAAAACTTATGTTGGCAGTAGAATAATTCCAGCCTGTGGCAAGAGCCACTGCCGCAACCCTCGCTTTGGAAGAATCGGACGCCCTTGTCCTGAGCATTTCCCTCCATGCGGCTAATTTGACACTGGGGTCACTTGACGGGTCCCGGATAATTTCGGCAATTACCTCACCAGGATCTTCAGCAATATTAGGAAGGGCTCTGGAAGCAACTTCCCTTGTCCTGGCGTCATAGCTGCCAATTGAAGCAAAGAAAATAGGTCTGAAACCGGCGGCATCCTGAAAAGCTTCCAGAGCGTTTATACATCCAATTGCCGCAACCTGCACCCTGCGTCTGGCTTCCGCATTGGTTATAGATAGGGTGTTAAAATTATTAAGACGTAATACTATTTGCGGAAGAAAATCCCTGCCGCCGACCTGCCCCAATGCGTTCAGGGCAGCCGACATTGCATGTCCTTCATTGTCGTTCTTGGCAACATCAAAAAATTCTACAACTTGCCAAAGTTCCGGAGCGGCAGCGGTATACCTTTCAGCCCCAAGCCCCTGACACAAAATTACGGCTGACTTTTCAGCGGCATCATGGTCTGTTATGTTTCTGATATCTGGAATTCTAAGAAGCAAAAACTTCAAGGCTTCATGGTAAAATTCCCCAATCCCGGTCAGACCGGCATCACGGACTGTTTCCAACACTGTAAGCCGCTGATTAAAAGAGCTGCCCGACCTCGTATATTCGCTGGTATAAAATGACATATCCGTACCCTGCGCAAAGACTGTCATCCCGATAAAACAAAAGACAAAGATTAATGAATAACGTTTCATAATACCTCCGAGTTGATTATAAACAAGAAAAAAGAATTTGGGAATTAGGTATATACCCTTTTTTAGCGCCAGAAGCTCCCTTCGCAGGCTATCGAATCAACCTTCTTTTTCGGTATATAAAAAAGGAGGCTGTTCTGGAAAATGCAGCCACTTTATCTTCTCCTCAACAGGAGGGACCTTGTTAAGCAGGATTTTGTTTTTGATAATGACCGCTTCAGCTTCTTTTGGGATGCTTCCATCTGTAAAAACACCGTCAATATTTTCAAACGGCATCAGGTTAAACGCTCCACGGCGGCTGAATTTGGCAGCTTCCGTTAAAATAAATATCTTTTTGGCCCGTTCGGCAAGTTCACACGCGGTTTCCACACGCAGATGGTCCCTTCCTGTAAACCCATAATTGGGGACAAAGCCATCGGTACCCAAAAAGAACTTGTCAGGAAAAATACTTTCGGCGTATTTTAGGGTTATCGACCCTACCAGTACCTGTGATTCCGGCTGAAAATACCCGCCCAAAAGAATGATCTTGGTATTTGGCAGACTGCGTATGTAATTTACAACGAAAATGGAATTGGTAATAATGGTAACATTCTTTCTGGTCAGTACCAGTTCTTCGGCAAATAAAGCGCAGCATGAGCCGGATTCCAGCATTACCGTTTCGCCTTCTTCCACTATCTGAGCCGCAGCTTTGGCTATTCTCCGTTTGATCGAGTGATTAAACGCTAGTCGTTTACCTGTGTTATCAGCGTTATCCAGGCTGGCATATCCATGAGTACGGCGGACTATTCCACGGCTTTCAAGGTTATCCAAATCCTTTCGCAAAGTTACCTGTGAAATATCCAGCATTTCGGCAAGAAGGGAAATTTTTATTGTTTTGTTACTGGCGAGAATATCAAGAATTTTGACAGTTCTTTCTTTCATTAAACTCATTTACTTAATCCTTAAGAATCCCCAAGAGCCGTTCCTTGCTTATTGATCTTAAAAAACTTGCAAGCCGTGGTCCCTGATCCTTGCCGATAAGCGCCTGATAAGCAGCCGCGAAAAGCGTCTTGCCGTCAACTCCGGCTTTTTCGGCGGCGGAATAAATCGCGGCTGCGCAGGATTTATCATCGCCATATTCTCCGATCCTGTTAATTACATCATCACGCAGGATACGGACGGCGTTTTTTTCAGCATCGGAAAGGGAGCGAAGTTTCTCGCGTTCTTCCTGCGAAAGAGCCGCCGCTCCGCCTGCGGGCAGCAGCCGGAATTTAAAGTCTTCTGGAGAGCAGTTTTCTACCCAGTATTTGGCGCGTTCAGCCCTTGCCCTCAGAGTTGGAAGCTGTTCATTTTTGGGTCCGTCCGCATTAGCTGATAAATCAGCCAGCGCTTTTTCGATATCGCCGTCCGCTATTTGAATCAAATTGCACAAATGCCGGAAAGGAATCTGATAAGGCGCAGGTCTTTCTTCAAGACATGGAGTTTTTCCATCGGCGCTTACCTGCGATAACTCGTAAACGCGCCTTTCTTTTTTATATGTATTTTCGTCCTTTGCCTCTTCCATCTTCAAGGCAATACGTTCGGTTTTGTCGTAATCTTCGTAAATTTTTATTACGTCAAGATCAAAAGAAATTGTAAATTCCGTATTTGGCCTTGTTCCCGCGAACAGATAACGCGATACTTCCGGCGTGTAAACTCTTAAAACATCATCCAGAGTGATTACATTGCCGGATGACGAAGACATTTTTCCCGGCGATCCCTTGGTGCCGATAAAATCGTAGCGGAATGTAATTGGCGCGTCCCAGCCGTACACATCCTTGCAGATATACCTGGCAGTATCAAAACTGCCGCCCTGACTGTGATGGTCTTTTCCGGCTGGTTCAAAATCAACTTTTTCAAACTCCCAGCGCATTGGCCAATCGACCCGCCAAACCAGCTTAACACCTTTCGCGCTTCGAATGTCGGAAGTCTCGCTGTGGCCGCAGGAACGGCAGCGATAACTCAGACCCCACTCCCCGTCCCAGCTTTCAATATCAGTTTCATCCTTATTGCATTTATCGCAAAAAACACTGACAGGCCACCACTGCCCCTGAATCTTGTGATCTTCATCTCGGAATTTATCAAGCGTTTCTTTCAACACATCATGTTTTTCAAGAGCCTTGCGGATACCTTGTGCATAACGGGAAGCCCTGTATTGATCAGCCTGATAAATATACTCAGGATTTATTCCCACAACTGGAAGAATGTTTTCTACATTAACTTCGTGATGACGGGCATAATTTGCGTCCCGTTCCCATGGGTCGGGAACCATAGTGATGGGAAAGCGCAGGTACTTTTCAAGCTCATCCTGCTTAGGCATATTTTTTGGCACTTTGCGGAACACATCGTAGTCGTCCCACGAGTAAATAAAGCGCACATTTTTACCCATGTCACGCAGGGCGCGCACTACCAGTTCTACAGAGATAATCTCCCTGAAATTGCCGATATGGACAGTACCAGAAGGGGTAATCCCAGAGGCGCAGGTGTAAAGCTCTTTATCGCCCTTTTCAAAAATAATCTTTGCGGCGGCATCATCAGCCCAATGTCTGGTTGTTGTTTTCATAATGTTTATTGTAGCAAAATAACGGGGGTATGGGGAATACTTAGAGTCTTTGCTGAGAAGATTCCAGCCAATGCCCCTTAAGACTTGGATTTGCCGAAATCTACGGCATTTGTCTTGACACACGTTCATTTCCTTCGTATTCTAACTTTACGGAGGAAAAATCATGAAAAAAATCACTTTAATTTTACTTGCGGCGCTTGTATTGTTTGCAAGTTGTACTGGCAGGGAGACCTTTGAACTTGCGCTGGTAACCGATCTTGGCACTATTGACGACAAGTCCTTTAATCAGGGTTCTTGGGAAGGATTGGTTATGTATGCCAGAGAACATAATATTTCCCATAAATATTATCAACCCGCAGAGCAAAGCGATGATGCCTATCTTACAGGTATCGACCTTGCTGTCCGGGGCGGCGCTAAAGTAGTAGTAACACCGGGTTTTCTTTTTGAAACATCAATTTTTATTGCCCAGGACCGTTATCCCGATGTGCACTTTGTTCTTGTAGATGGTGTGCCCAATAATGGTGATTGGGGCAATGGTCCTATATTCAGGACTGGTCCTAATGCGGTAGGAGTTCTTTATGCCGAAGATCAGGCGGGTTTTCTGGCAGGATACGCGGCAGTAAAGGATGGTAACAGAAGGCTTGGGTTTATTGGCGGAATGGCGGTTCCCGCTGTAGTCCGCTTTGGTTATGGATTTGTCCAGGGGGCGGAGTACGCTGCTACAGAACTGGGGTTTGAGCCGGGTTCAATTACTGTAAACTACCATTATACAGGGCATTTTAACGCTTCACCCGAAGTCCAGACATTGGCAGCCTCATGGTTCAATGCCGGAGTAGAGGTAATCTTTGCATGCGGCGGTGCGGTTGGCAATTCTGTAATGGCGGCGGCGGAACCGGCTGGAGCAAAGGTGATCGGCGTTGATATAGACCAATCAGGCGAATCGCCTTCAGTTATTACTTCGGCGATGAAGGGTTTGCAGGCTTCGGTTTATTCCAGTATTTCATATCTTTATCAAGGCAGATTTCCCGGAGGGCAAACTCTGGTTTTTGACGCAGCCAATGATGGCGTGGGTCTTCCCATGGAAACTTCCAGATTTGATACCTTTAGCCGTGCCGACTACGATGCGATTTTCCAGAGACTGGTCAGCGGCGCTGTCCCGAGAATGGAAAATCTTGCTGACGATGGAAGCCCCAGGGTAGTTCCTGTAACAATTACCAGAGTTACCGAGGTAAGGTAATTATCGCGGCATGGATTTTATTATTGAGATGAACGGGATTACGAAAGTGTTTCCCGGTGTTGTAGCTAATGATGATGTTACGCTTCAGCTTAAAAAAGGTGAAATCCATGCCCTGTTAGGTGAAAACGGAGCGGGTAAATCTACCCTTATGAGTATACTTTTCGGTCTTTATCAGGCCGAAAAGGGAACAATTAAAAAAAATGGCAAAGCTGTTCATATTAGCGGCCCGATTGATGCCGGAAAGCTGGGGATCGGGATGGTCCATCAGCATTTCAAGCTTGTTCATAATTTTACAGTCCTGGAAAACATCATCCTGGGTGCGGAAACTGTCAAATATGGTTTTTTAAAACTTGACGATGCCCGTAAGCAGGTGGTGGATTTATCAAGACGCTACAAACTTGAAATTGATCCGGACGCTTTTATTTCTGACATTACGGTAGGAATGCAGCAACGGGTGGAAATTCTTAAAATGCTCTACCGTGAAAATGAAATTTTAATCTTTGATGAACCTACGGCAGTTCTTACTCCGCAGGAAATCGAAGAGTTAATGCACATAATGAAAAACCTTACGGCAGAGGGCAAGTCGATTCTGTTCATTACACACAAGCTGGACGAAATCAAGGCTGCCGCTAACCGCTGTACGGTATTGCGCAAGGGTAAATGTATCGGAACGGTGGATGTAGCGGCTGTCTCAAAAGAAGATCTTTCGGAAATGATGGTAGGCAGAAAGGTAAGTCTTTCCGTTGAAAAGCCGCCGCAGCAATCTGGAGAAACCATCTTAAAAGTAGAAAATCTTACTGTTAACAGTAAAACCCACGGAAAAGCCCTTGTGAACAATGCGAGTTTCGAAGTCCGCGCTGGCGAAATTGTCTGTATTGCGGGTATTGACGGAAACGGCCAGCAGGAACTTGTTTATGCCCTTGCCGGAATGTCGCTGCCGGACAGCGGGCGTATTTTTCTTGAAGGAAAAGAAATTACGCATAACGATATCCGCTCCAGGGGCATAGCCCATATACCCGAAGACCGGCACAGACACGGGCTTGTGCTGGATTATAATCTTGCCTTCAATCTGGTTTTGCAAAATTACAATACCGACCAATTTCAAACAAGAGGCTTTTTAAAATTCGATGAAATATATAAATACTCGGATAAATTAATTGAAAATTTTGATATTCGCGCGGGGCAAGGTTCTAATACTATTGTTCGCAGTATGTCCGGCGGCAATCAGCAAAAGGCAATTATTGCGCGGGAAATATCAAGGGATTCCCGTCTGCTGGTTGCAGTTCAGCCGACAAGGGGGCTTGATGTCGGCGCTTGTGAGTATGTTCACAATCAGCTTGTTGCGGAGCGTTCAAAGGGCAGGGGAGTGCTGCTGGTTTCTCTGGAACTTGACGAGGTAATGAATGTCAGTGACAGAATTCTTGTTATTTTTGACGGAATGATTGTTGCCGATGTCAGGCCAAATGAAGTTACTTTCAAAGACCTTGGTCTTTATATGGCAGGTTCTGTAAAACAGGAAAGCGTATGAAACGGGAGAACTTATGAAAATTAAACTTAATTCTTCAGGTATAAACGCGCTTTCTTCGGTTACGGCTGTTTTAGTTGGGCTTTTGGCGGGTTTTATAATTCTGCTGATCAGCAATGCTTCTCAGGCTTTGTTTGGTTTTTTGGCAATCCTTACCAGCGGTTTTTCTTCTTTAAGGGATTTGGGGCAGGTTTTATATTTTGCCACTCCTCTTATTATGACCGGTCTTTCGGTTGGCTTTGCCTCAAAGACAGGGCTATTCAACATTGGAGCGGCAGGGCAGTTTATTGTCGGCGCTTACGTGGCAGTATTTATAGGAGTAAGGTGGGATTTTCTTCCCGGACATTCGCATTGGATTATAGCTCTTTTAGCGGCTATGCTTGCGGGCGCTCTTTGGGGAACAATTCCCGGATTATTTAAGGCTTTGTTTAATGTAAACGAAGTAATTGCCTGTATAATGACAAATTATATCGGCACATATTTAGTGAATTTTCTTATAACCAGGACAATTTTTGATTCTTTGCGGAATCAGAGTATGCGTGTCGCCCAGACGGCAGTTATCCCCAAAATGGGAATGGATAATATTTTTAAGGAAGGCTTTATTACTTCAAGCGCAAATTCCGGTATCTTTATCGCGGTTTTGTTTGCGGTATTTATCTATATTATTCTTGAAAAAACTTCTTTTGGTTACGAGCTTAAAGCATGCGGTTTTAACCGCGAAGCTGCCCGTTATGCAGGTATTGACGAAAAGCGCAGCATTATTCTGTCCATGGCAATTGCGGGCGCGATGGCAGGGGCTGGCGGAGCGCTATTATACCTTGGCGGAGCCGGCAGGGGAATTACCGTTGTTGATATACTCGCGCAGGAAGGTTTCCTCGGAATCCCTGTTGCGCTTTTGGGGCTTAACAATCCGCTGGGAATCATTTTTTCCGGTTTGTTGATTGCGCACCTTAATGTTGGCGGGTTCAATATGCAATTGTATGCTTTTGCCCCGCAGGTTATCGAAATTATTATCGGTGTAATTATTTACTTTAGCGCCTTCGCCCTTCTTGTCAGGAATTTTTTCAATTCGCTGAAGAAACGCCCGGTAAATTCCGCCGAATTGGAAGGGAACCCCCGCTCGCTGCCGCCGGAGGAAAAATGAACATATTATATTTTCTTGTTCAACAAACCATGTTCTTTTCTATTCCGCTGTTGATAGTCGCTCTTGGAGGAATGTTTTCCGAAAGATCCGGTATAATCAATATCGCTCTGGAAGGCACAATGATCATGGGTGCTTTTAGCGGTATTCTGTTTATCAATGTTGTACAGCAGTTTATTCCCGGACAGCCGGTATTGTTAATGGCAGTATTGGTTTCCGCGCTTGCCGGAACATTGGTATCACTTCTTCATGCTTATGCTTCCATTAACATGAAGGCGAATCAGATAATAAGCGGCACGGCGATTAACATGCTGGCCCCTGCGGTTGCTGTCTATGTTGCCAGAATGATCCGCACTGTACAGCAGATTCCCTTTGTAAACCAATTCCGTATAGAAAAAGTTTTCCTGTTAGGTGATATTCCATTTTTGGGACCGCTTTTTTTCAGGAACACTTATATGACTACTTACATAGGTTTTATTATCTTGGTATGTTCCACAATTATTCTTTATAAAACCCGTTTTGGTCTCAGGCTGCGTTCCTGCGGCGAACATCCCCAGGCAGCGGATTCCGCCGGAATAAATGTATATGCAATGCGCTACGCAGGAGTAATGATTTCAGGAGCGCTTGCGGGTCTTGGCGGACTTGTATTTGTTATACCAACATCCATTGAGTTTAACCCGGAAGTTTCCGGCTACGGCTTTTTGGCGCTGGCGGTATTGATTTTCGGTCAATGGAACCCCGTACGCATTCTTGGAGCTGCCTTTTTCTTCGGTCTGATGAAGGCAATATCTTCATCCTATTCAGGCATAGACTTTTTAATGGCGCTCTCCATTCCCGCATACATTTACAAGATGGTACCATACATAGCAACTCTTGTAGTCCTTGCGTTCAGTTCCAAGCTTTCGCAGGCGCCAAGAGCCGCGGGTATTCCGTATGATAAAGGACGCCGATGATGCAAAAACAATACCACATAGGCTTTGACGACTCACATGGCGCGTTATACGCCATTCTTCCCGGCGACCCGGGGCGGGTGGAAAAAATCGCCTCTTACCTTGATAATCCGCGCTTTTTCTGCCAGAACCGTGAATACACAACCTGGCTTGGGGAGCTATCGTCTTCTAAAGAAGCCGCCGGTCAGACAGTAATGGTAATATCTTCCGGCATGGGCGGGCCTTCTACAGCCATCGCTGTCGAGGAACTTTATATAACCGGAGTACGTAATTTTATCAGAGTCGGTACCTGCGGCGGAATGGCGCTTCCCGTTACAGGCGGCGATGTGGTTATTGCCACTGGCGCGATTCGCATGGAAGGAACCACAAAGGAATATGTCCCTATTGAATTTCCCGCAGTTGCCAATCTGGACATCACAAACGCCCTTGTAGAAGCCGCGAAAAAACTTAATCTGAACTGGCATGCCGGGGTAGTGCAGTGCAAGGATTCTTTTTACGGCCAGCACAGCCCTGACCGTATGCCGGCTGGCTTTGAACTGAAAGACAAGTGGGAAGCCTGGCTTAAAGCCGGCTGTCTTGCCTCGGAAATGGAAAGCGCCGCGCTTTATATCATAAGCCAGATACTTGGAGCTAGAGCCGGCTGCGTTCTCAGTGTGGTATGGAACCAGGAAAGAGAACGAGCCGGCATGAGCAACCCTCGCTGCCATGACACAGAGGCCGCGATCAGGACAGCGGTGGAGGCTGTCCGTGTTTTAATCAACCCTAAATCATGAAACTTAGTTTCATCATTAATTAAACTATACTGTTTTCGCAGTACTAAATTGAGGTTAGCAAATGTACAAACCAGTAGATTCAAAAGTAAATTTTCCCAAAATGGAAGAAGAAGTATTAAAATTCTGGGAACAAAACAACATCTTCGAAAAATCCGTGTCGCAGCGGGATGGAGCGGAAGAATTTGTTTTTTACGACGGCCCCCCTTTTGCCACCGGCCTGCCTCACTTTGGGCATTTTGTTCCCAATACCATCAAAGACATTATTCCCCGCTACAAGGCCATGAAGGGCAAAAAAGTCGACCGCCGCTTCGGCTGGGACTGCCACGGCCTTCCCATAGAAAACCTGATCGAAAAGGAACTTAATCTTAACTCTAAATCCGACATCGAAAAATTCGGCATTGATAAATTTAACGAAGCCTGCCGCGCCTCTGTTCTTCGCTATGTAAAAGAATGGCGCTCGACCATCACCCGTCTTGGCCGCTGGGTCGATTTTGACAACGATTACAAAACTATGGAACCCGACTATATGGAAACAATTTGGTGGATAATGGCGCGGCTCTGGGAAAAAGGCCTGCTCTACGAAGGCCACTACATCCTGCCGTACTGCCCCCGCTGCGCCACCGTCCTTTCCAATCACGAGTTGAATCTCGGCGGTTACAAAGATGTGCATGATCCATCAATTACAGTGAGGTTTAAGATAACAGATAGCGGAAAGATTGATATTCCGTCTAATACTTATCTGCTTGCGTGGACGACTACTCCCTGGACACTGCCTTCTAACCTCGCACTAGTTTTAGGCGCGGACATCGATTATGTACTAATAGAAGACTCCACAACTCACTACATCATCGCGGAAGCCCGCCTAAGTGCGTACTACAAAGACCCATCCGAATATAAAATTGTGTGGAGCAAAAAAGGTTCTGAGCTTACCGGTATACAGTATGAGCCTTTGTTTCCGTATTTCAAAGATACACCAAATGCGTTTAGTACATTTTTAGGTGATTTTGTTACAACCGATAATGGTACCGGTATTGTGCATACCGCGCCTGGATTTGGCGAAGATGATGCGCGTGTACTAAAAGGAACGGGTATTCCTGTAATTTGTCCCGTAGATGCTGAATGTAAATTCACTTGCGAGGTAAGCGATTTTGAAGGGCTTTTTGTAAAGGACGCTGACAAGGCAATTATCGAAAAACTTAAAAACGAAGGCAAACTTGTAAAGCGCGACCAGATACTTCATGCCTATCCCCATTGCTGGAGATGTTCAAGCCCGCTTATTTACCGCGCAGTAGGTTCGTGGTTTGTCAGTGTGGAAAAAATCAAACAGGATTTGATAGATGTAAACAACCAAATCTACTGGGTTCCCGAACATATCAAAGGAGGCAGATTCGGTAAATGGCTGGAAGGCGCACGGGACTGGGCAATCAGCCGGAGCCGTTATTGGGGTAATCCCCTTCCAATTTGGCGTTGTGAAACTTGTTCTAAAACAATTTGTGTTGGCAGCCGGGACGAATTAAAAAAACTTTCCGGCGTGTACCCGGAAGATCTTCACAAACATTTTGTCGATAAGATAACAATCCCCTGCGAATGTGGCGAAACAATGACTCGTGTACCAGAAGTTCTTGATTGCTGGTTTGAATCCGGTGCAATGCCCTATGCACAGAATCATTATCCGTTTGAAAACAAAGAATTTTTCGAAAAACATTTTCCTTCGGATTTTATCAGCGAAGGGCTGGACCAGACACGCGGCTGGTTTTATACCCTTACAGTTCTTGCGGCGGCATTGTTCAAAAAACCCGCTTTCAAAAACTGCGTTGTAAACGGCCTTGTCCTTGCCGCCGATGGCAAAAAAATGAGTAAAAGCCTTCGTAACTATACCGACCCAACCGAAGTTATCAATTCTTTCGGGGCGGATACTCTGCGGCTTTTCCTTGTACATTCGGCAGTGGTAAAGGCCGATGACCTGCGTTACAGCGATGACGGTGTGCGCGATATAATGAAAAGTATTATCATTCCCCTGTGGAATGCTTACAGTTTCTTTGTTACTTACGCCAATATCGATAAGGTAACTCCGGCGGGCGTGCCTGAAAATACCGTTAATCCGCTTGACCAATGGATAATTTCGGAAGTACAAACCCTTGTAGAAAAAGTCGGCGGCGCGCTTGATGCCTACGATCTTAGCCGTGCTGTAGACCCTATCCTGAGGTTTATCGATCTGCTTAACAACTGGTACATCCGCCGTTCCCGCCGCCGTTTCTGGCGTACCATCGCGAGCGAAGGTTTCGAAAATGACAGCGATAAACTAGAAGCCTACGGGACTCTTTGTTATGCGCTTAAAACACTTATTACGGCGGCTTCTCCGTTTATGCCTTTTACCACAGATGCAATCTGGCAAAATCTGCGGCAGGAAAGTGATGCGGAATCTGTTCACCTTGTTGACTATCCTGTTCCAGTCGAAAAGCTGCGAGACAAATCTCTGGAGTTCCGCATGGCCGCCGTCATGACAGCTGTAAGTGTGGGAAGAGCCCTTCGTTCCCAGTACAATGTTAAAATGCGCCAGCCCCTTCGCAAGGCAGAGCTTGTTACGCGCAACCAAGACGAAAAAAAGGCCCTTATGGAAATGGCAGACATTATCCGTGAAGAACTCAATGTAAAAGAATTGCAGTTTTCGGATAACGAAGAAGCTCTTGTGGAATACGAAGTAAAGGCCAATTTCCGCGTACTGGGAAAAGAGCTTGGCAAGGATATGAAAAGCGCCGCCGCCTGTATCGAAAAATTGGGCCATGCCGAAATTCAAAGCGTTATAGAAGGGGCATCTCTTTCCATTGACATTCCCTGCGAAGACGGCAGTACAAAAGAGCTTGTAATAACAGCCGATAAACTCGACATAAGGCGTAACGAAAAAGCCAACCTGCGGGTCCTTAACGAAGGAACTCTTACTGTGGGGCTGGACACAGAAATTACCCGGGAACTTTCCATGGAAGGCGACATCCGCGATTTAATTCGCGGCATACAAAACAGCCGCAAGGAAATGGGTTTTTCGGTTACAGACCGTATAGAGCTTGTAATACATGGCTCCGATTC
>Ga0099364_10005890_pt1 | contig 18017 bp, 13 predicted proteins | sample TergutTh196P3_FD_73070 | JGI IMG/M metagenome (GOLD analysis project Ga0099364, IMG submission 73070) | Microcerotermes parvus P3 segment gut microbial communities from Pointe-Noire, Republic of the Congo - Th196 P3 | ecosystem: Host-associated > Arthropoda: Insects > Digestive system > Gut ...
TCGGGAGCTTCTATTGCTTTTCCATTAATTGTTAGTTTTACCACTGTGTATTCCTCCCACCTTTGAAAGATCCGTAGCCGTAGCGATCGCAGCGCAGACAACGCGATGTTTCTATTTGTGCACCCTCTTTTGTCATCGGACAGTCAATGTAATCAAAGTCATTGCGCCTTTCGGAAGCTTCTCGCTCCGTAGTATTCACGCGTCCGCGACGGTTTTTGTTTTGTATCTGAGCCGGTGGTATTTCTACATCAGTACTTATCACATTGTTAAATCCTAGGTAATTGTCGATATTCGCAGCTGCGACTTTTCCGGCGGAAACAGCTTTAATAGCCGATGCTGGTCCTGTGGCGCAATCGCCGCCGGCGAAGACTTTGCCGTCTTGGAAAACTTCGCCGCTGGGCAGTGTTTTCAGATTGCCCCATTCCAATGGGAAGTCTGCTTTTTCAAAAATCTCGGATTCGACCCTTTGCCCGACTGCCATGATAAATACATCAGCGGCTATACGCTCTTCGGGCAAATCAGCATTGATTGGTGCGGGACGTCCTCCCGAATCTAGCTCACCGGGAAGCTGAGGCTTTACCCAAAGAGCGATTGCTTTGCCGTTTTCATCTGCTTCGATCCGAACAGGAGCTTTTAGCGTTACCAATTCTGCGCCTTCAGCAATAGCTCCCTCTATCTCTTCCGGGAGTGCTGTCATATCCGTTTGACGACGGCGATATACGCAATACACTTTTTTCGCACCAAGCCGCAATGAAGTCCTAGTGGCATCCATGGCAACATTTCCGCCTCCCACAACGATCACTGTTTTTCCTGTATAGTCAGGATACTCTTCGTCTCCGATGGTTCGGAGCAATTCCACTGCTGAGGTTACACCGTCGAGATCCTCTCCTTCGATGCGGGCTTTACTATCTGTGTGTGCACCGATTGCAACGAATAGACTGTCGTATGTATTCATAATTTCATCGATTGATATATCTGTGCCTATGTCAGTTTCCAACTTCACAGTCACACCTGTAGACAAAATGTTGTTAATATCCCTATCCAAAAGCTCCCTTGGGAAGCGATATGCGGGGATACCGTAACGTAGCATTCCACCGAGCTTTTTGCGACGTTCAAAGACTGTAACTTCGTGTCCCATAAGAGACAAGAAATATGCAGCACTCAAACCACCGGGGCCTCCACCGATTACTGCGACTTTTTTACCGGTGGGTGCAGCTTTAGCTAAAGGAGGTATTACGCCGGCGTTTTCTGTGATATATTGCTTGATTCCGCGAATATTTATCGGACTGTCGAGCATACCCCTACGGCAATGGTTCTCGCAAGGATGCTCGCAAATATATCCACAGGTAATGGGGAAAGGATTGTCTTTCCACATAAGCTTCAGCGCATCTGCATATTGCCCTTGGTTAGCCAGAGCAATATATCCTGGAATGTCAACATGGGATGGACAATACCTCACACAGGGAACAGGTGCATCGGTTCCTGAGAGGCAGCGTCCCTTATCGATATGCTCTGTAAAATCATCGCGAAAAGCTGTCAGGCTATCGAGTAGCATACGCGCGGCATCGTAGCCGATGGCGCAGTCAGCGCTTTCTATGATGCCTGTAGCGGTATTCTCGAGGGTTCTGATGGTACTTGAATTTGCTTTCCCATCTAATATGTCCTTTAGCAAGTCAGAAAGAACCCCTAAGCCAACGCGGCAGGGAACGCATTTCCCACAAGACTGTGATTGGCACAGTGTTACGATATTCATTGCCGTGTCCACAGGGCAAAGTCCAGTCGGTCCTGAGCTTAGACGGCGTTCAACATCCTGGTACAGCTTGTCGATTGCTTGCTGGACGCGGTTTTCGGTCATAACTTCTAGTCTGCTCATTGTATCACCCTAACATATAATATTTTTTATATTGATGCGGATTTAAGCTCTCCACCTATTCCCCTATTTAGGTGATAATTTTAGTTGCTATTCACGCTAATGTGGGAAAAGAGATATGTTTCTGTTTAGCAGAGTGCATACATGGATGTTGGAGCGTTCTCAAAGTGGCACTAGACAAGCCACTGAGCAACTGGGAACAAGCGTATGCCTCTTTTTCCATGTATTGCACCAATAAATCAAGCTACCCATGAATTTAACTCACCATAGCCAAACCCATCAATACATTCTTTGCATTGTAGCATGAATTATCATAGTATGCTATTGTGCTGATAGGAAAAGTAAAATAATTCAAAAAGTAATAATTATTTTGGGTATTATGCTCAAGTGGAGAATTTGAATAGCCTAAAACGCAATAAACCAACATCCTGAAAACCCTCGCAAAGCGGGAATGCAGGGTGTCGCATATCTAGGAATGCATATAGCTATTCAAGTAGGTTGTGCCGTTGAAGACGCAATGGTTGGCAGGCCAATACGCATTTGGCGATTCAGCCAGAGATGGCTGTGCTGCTTAAATAACAAAACAAACTTGCAGCGAAACCGATATCGGCTTCGTTGCAAGTTAGTTTTTGCGATATTGCTTTTTAATAATGTAGCCTAAATGGGAAACGAGGTGAAGCTGTGCAAAAATATCCCTTATTTCACCAAACAGAGTTATGATCAATTAATCATTTACATAAAGCGCATAAAACTCAATCAACTGCTCCTTATGTCTTGCCAGACTTTGTTATGCTTGTCGACAATTTGGCTGGAGTAGATAAACGCCTCGCATCTAGCAAGCTCATCATCGTTGGGGAACATTATTTTGTTTCCGGCAAACTCGCTCCAGGAATCAGATACCGGAGAGGTATAGCCAATAGCGCTCATATTGCGAATGGCTATGTTTGGCCCACACATGTAATTGATAAACGCATGTGCCAGTGGGATATTGCCGGAATTGGCCGGGATAACAAAGGCATCTGTCCATTTGTTGCTCCCCTCCTGCGGAATAATGTACCCAAGATTCGCATTTAGGTCAACAGCTAGCTTACCATCACCTGAGTAGACGACGCCGATGAAGGCTTCTTGTGCGGTTACCATGTCAACAATGTATGTGGTTTCGTAAAAACCTCTGATACGGGTTCTTGCTTTTTTTAGTGCTTGGCTTGCTGCTTCTAGTTCATTGTCGTCCGTTGTATTCATGCTGTATCCAAGCATTTTCAACGTTATCCCGATTACGTCCCTTTCCGAATCGACCATGAGTATCCCTTCTGCATTGAACATATCTTCCCAAGAGCCAATTTGCAATACCCTGCGGTTGTAGAGAATACCGACCGTACCAACCATATACGGAATGTGGTAATCGTTGGTGGTATCGTATTCCGGACCCATGTACTGCATAGATATATATGACATGTTTGGCAGCAGTTCATGATTCAGCTTTGCTAATCGCCCTTCCTGAATAAGCCTGTCGATCATATAGTCCGATGGTACCAGGACATCATATTCACTTGTCTCGATAGCATCCTCGTACATCTCCTCGTTGGAGTCGAATTCCACAAGGGTAACTCCAACGTTGAATTCCCTTTCAAAATCTCGAAGCACATCTAAATCTATATATTCTACAGGCATGTACACCGTGATATTTGCCGTGTATGAGGGACGCGATGTTTCTCTCGGAGAATTAGCTGGCGTAGTATTGGATGTGCCGGGATTTCTACAACTTACCAGCAGCAATGCGATCAAAGATGCGGCAATTAAGGTAAAGGGTAGTTTTTTCATGGTTTATGTTCATCCCCTTTCAGTACACAAATCAATTTAAGCCTGTGAGCTGAGTAAGCTCGACAGGATGTATGTGATATTGTCCGTTCCTGCATCAATATAGCTTGCTTCATTGATTGCAGCTAATTGCTCCAAAATTTCTGTATTAAGATTGTTCGTATCAGACTCATACCCAATAGTATAGATGGGTATTTTTAGACCTGCAATAATGGGGTTCAATCTAGAATAATCGAGTCCTACATTACTGTCTCCATCTGTCAAGACAAAAAGAACCAACTTTGTGTCAGGGTTTTCATCTTGATATACGAGCATCATTTGAAGAGCCACCGCCAATGCGTCATACATGGCTGTTCTACCGCCGTCTGTCATGTTGCTGATGGCATTTGAAAAATAGGATTGTTGTTTGCCGTCAAAAGGAGCAATTGGAACAGCAATGTTTACATTGTCGGCAAATGTCACTAAGCCAATGTTGTTGTTTGGATCTATTGAGTTGATTGCACCGCGTAATCCGGTTTTTAGCCTGAGTAGCGGTGTGCCGCTCATACTGCCGGAGATATCGGCAATAAAAACTGCGGTTATGTTTGAAGAGCCACCCCTAACAGAGCGATATATGCTTTGTAATCCTCCGGCTATTGCCGAGGTTACAGATATGTTTGAGTTGTAGTTGCCAACGACTGAATCTACCGTATTAACTCCAAAAGTAATGCAATATTCTGAAAATTTCTCTGCAATCTGAGTTTTCAGGGGGGTGAGTTCGCCTATTGCATATATAGGGTTGTTTTGGGGAACGCCGAAAGGAATAAATTTATAACCCGAAGAGTATTCAGGTGCGCTTATGTAAGAATTGTAATCTATCACATATCCGTCAAGGATTCCTCGTAGAAATGAGCTCTTCAGCTGCGCACTGTCATTAGCAATGAGTGTAATGTTGTTTTGCAACTGCCTGAGTCCTTCGACAGCTGCTTCGCCAATTGGTCGCGCTTGGTCGAATTCGTATAAAACAGACAATATGAAATTCAGACCATCCGGGTTTTGCAAAGGGTTCACATATCCGATGGAAAGGTCGCCTCCATGCACTTGGCGCACAAGGTCGGAAAAATCATCAGCAGCGACATTATCCGGGACAACAACACCGGATAAACCTTTTGCTGTTGTATTAGCAAGCAGACTTACTTGTACACTCCTGTATGATAGTATTTCACCGTAAATCTCGCTTGCAGGTATCAGTAAGTCCGGCGTATATTTGCCGGACAGAATAAAATTCGTTCCAAGAGCAGAATCTACCGCTCTAACACCTATAGACACCTCTGTGCCATCCAGCATATATGCAGCGTTGTTAAACTCGGTTGCAGCTCTAAAAATTTCAGTGTTTGAAGAGTAGACTGTTATATAGCTGGGGGTTATTGGATTGACAACAAAAGGATATTCGGAAATATCGGGGAGCGACTGGGTTTCATGAGATAAATCAAGGTCAAACATCTCGTTGGGATCGAGTCTTACAGGTATAGTGACAGGTTTTACATTATCTGAAAGCACCGCAAGTTCAGTTCTTGCGTCGTTATAACTCATGGTTTTTTGGGTTACGCTCCCGCTGTTTGGATTATTGCGACATGAACTCGTTATTGCGAGCAGCATGGCTATTGGCAGTACTGTAGCTACAATTCTTTTTAACCGTTTCATTGATATGCTCTTCCTTTCATTCAATACTAGATATACATCAGTTTAGGTACAAGAACGCTACGGTATCAGGATATATAAAGGGTTGTTAAGGAAAAAGAGTTTAAAACAAACGAGTCGCATTCGGAATTTCAAATTACGAGAAAATCTCACCCTGGGCTTTGAAATGGGCGTCCTGTCTCTTTTCCATCGAATATATCAGAAGGCAAAACGAGTCCTTCCAATGCTTGTATCCATGCTTCGGTATCAGCGTTTGATTGGTTCCTAATCCGCTTGCTGCTGACGGCTGTTGATGCACGAATAAGAAACCTTTGATTCGTTTCAAATACTTTCTCATTGGCATCTATTACCCGTTGCAATAGTTTTTGAAAGTCGATTTCTTTATCCGTATCAATTAAATGATCTGTTTTTTCGACGATTCCACGGTTGACTGCAGTCATAAGGTTACGCAATATTGTTTGTTCTGCCAATCGCAATGTAGATATCGCATCATGTAAATAACCGGCGTTATTTAGCTCAATCAGTTTTTCAAAGTTGTCTTGCTGCTCCTTAATGAAACTGATTTGCTTCATGCAGGCACTATATAAGCTAGAGTAACTAGGGTGTTTTTCTTGGCATTCATTTAACATTCCATATACATTGCTAGGCATAAGAGTATCTGGATTTGGAACAATGAATTCGATTTCCGGGGTATAGCTTATAGCTTGCTGCTTTCTCGGAGCGAAAGCGATTGCGAGTATGACAAAGGACAATACGGCTGGGGGCACAAACAACCAATTTAATCTGTTTGCAATTATGACACCCAAGTTCAAGATTATGGTTCGTCGCATTATCCGCGGAACAATAAACCCTGCAATTGCCAGACAAAAGAATCCCAAGCCCAGTATGAGCGGTTTTTTACGCATGTTGGTCACACTCCCTCCCGAAAGATTTCTATGAAGACTGAATATGCAGCTTTCATTTCACTTCCTATCAGATTCTGAATCACACAATAACACAAAATAGGAAGATTCGCAACCACCTTTGTGGCAATTCAAGAGAGTTGCCGATATCTTGGCTTGCTTCATGTGACAATGTGCCAATTAAGCTATTAGTCAGAAGGTTGCGGGGAATGTCTTTTTTTGTTCCGTCAAGCAATACCAATATTAGTGGAGTGTCGCGTATCTTCTCTTGGCTGCGGAGTTGAACGAAAGGAATGTAAAACAGATATTTCCCGCTACTCGTTGTCTAGCAAAAAAGTTTTAGGCTAAAATTTGACGATCTTTTTCGCTGAAATATCTGTAGAGAGTTCTTGATGCCCTAGTACAAACTATCAAGAAACATAAAAAAAACATCAAATGTGTGACAACTTCTCCCATAGACCTACACATTTTAGTATGACGATTGACGTAAAACATTTTTTTCTGCATTAATATCGCAGAGTAATCCCCTTGTATCAATGGGCATGATTTTTTTTGTTACCGTAATGACGTTTTTTATAAGGTGCAATATTCAGTGAAAAAACCAAATAGAAATTAAAACTATAGTGCAATCTGAATGCAAACAGGCACGACAATGATGATAGAATACTTCAATTTCATCTTGTACAGAAAGTAACTTCTGATACCGAAAATTAAGCCATTGCATCTTCTTTGTTATCGACAAATAATGCGAGTGCCTATATACTCCCTCCTATGATTGATTGAGAGCAACGATTGAAATAAATAAAAGGAGCATAACAAGGTGAGGATACAGCTATTGCTTGCTTCAGAAGATATTGACTACATAAACCATTTGTCCAATTTCCTTGCTGACAAGCATACGGATGACTTTGAAGTCATTGTTTGCAGCACACGTGAGGATTTGTTGGGACAACTTGCCGCTAAAAGGATAGATATCGCATTGATGGAAGCGCCACTGCTTGATATTGCAAATCTCGAATCGGTTCAACTCCCTTTGCATTTATGGACTCAGTATGAAAAGCGATTGTCAATTCCAGATAGCATTGCAAAAGTCAACAAATACCAACGAATCACGTCAATGGTTGGTAACATTATTGAGCTTTATTCGAAAGGATTGTCGAATACGAGAAGCCTTAATTCCAAAAAAGCTCACATCACAGCGTTTTGGGCTCCTATTGGTGGTGTGGGGAAGACAACAGCTGCTCTTGCTTATGCAGCAGGGAAAGCCATGCGCGGCAAAGCGGCTATGTATTTGGACTTGGAACAATTTTCAAGTGTTGGGACTTACTTTAAAGAAAGCGGTAAAAGCATTAGTTCTGTTTTCGAAATGCTCGAATCGGAGGAGGGGAATGTGCAAATGCTTATCAAAAGCATAAGCAAGCATGATAATGACAGCGGAATCTCATATTTATGCCGTCCGGAGAATTTCGATGATATGAACATCCTGACAACTCAGAACATAGAATCGTTAGTGGATGCTTGCTCAGAAGTTACTGATGAGTTGATTATCGATATGTCATCTGTATGTGACAACCGTACGCAAAGAGTATTTTATCTTGTGGATAAAGTTTTCATAGTAATCGATGAATCTCTAAGTGCACAAATTAAATATGCGCAATTTGCTACTCAGCACAATGTATATCAAAGTATCAGAGATAAAACTGCGATTGTTGCTAATAAAGGCGCGATATTAAATAGCTCTTTCGCAGATGAAATCATTTGCTTGCCTTTTGTGCGCTCACAAGACCCGATAACAGTATATAAAACTTTATCCGGTATCAGTTTTGATTCGCTTTCTGAAGCATCTCAACACAGGATTTAGTCAATATTGATGGGTGAAATCATATGACAGACACAACTAAAAACACGTTGATTGGTCAGCTCAAGTCAGAAATGCAAGACAATGCAGATTTGACAAATCTGAGCAACGAGCAACTCAAGGCACTTATCTCTAAAACGTTGGAAGACAAGATCGAATCGGCAAAATCTGGTTTGCCGGAGCTGTATTATGAACTTTCGTCTATGAACTATAAAGAAAAAAGGCTCATCATTGTGAGCGTATTCGAATCGATACGGGGATTAGGCGTGTTGTGGGAAATAATTTCTGATCCGGAAGTCACGGAAGTGATGATCAATGGGTATATGGATATTTTTGTAGAAAAAAAAGGAAAATTGTTCAAACTCGATAGCCGATTCGAAAGCCGACGGGAACTGGAAATCATTATCACGAAATTTGTCTCTCGAGCAGGGAGAGCGGTTAACGAAAGCGAACCAATCGTTGATTTTCGACTTGAAGACGGGTCCCGTGTGAATGCAGTTATGCCACCAGTGGCACTCAACGGGCCGATTGTGACAATTCGCAGATTCTCTAAAGAAACAATGACTGTGGAAAAACTAATAGAGTTTGGATCATTGACCCAGGAAACAGCCGAGTTTCTAAGTAAATTAGTGATAGCAAAGTACAATATTTTCATCAGTGGAGGAACAGGCAGCGGAAAAACGACATTTCTTAATGCTCTTTCAAACTTCATTCCTAAAGATGAGAGGATCATAACAATAGAAGATTCTGCTGAACTACAGATCAAGAACATAGTAAACCTTGTTAGGCTGGAAACCCGCAATGCCGGAGCAGATGGCAAAGGTGCTATCACAATACGCGATTTGATTAAATCTGCTTTACGAATGCGTCCGGAGCGGATTGTAGTTGGAGAGGTTCGTGGTGCTGAAGCGCTAGACATGCTGCAAGCTATGAATACAGGGCATGATGGCTCATTGTCGACAGGACATGCCAACTCAACCAGCGATATGCTCAGTCGCTTGGAAACGATGGTGTTGCAAGGTGCCGATGGATTACCGTTGGAAGCAATACGGCAGCAGATTGTTTCAGCGGTGGATATAATCATCCATTTGGCGCGATTGCGCGACAGGAGCAGAAGGACTATGGAAATAGTAGAAGTTGTAGGTTATCAAAGAGATAATCACCAAATTATATTGAACACGCTATATGAGTTTAAAGAAACTGAAGGAAGCACAAAAAACAAGGTTGCAGGTAAGTTGATTCGCACGTCTAATCCAATGATTAGTAAACAAAAACTTGAAATCGCAGGCATTAATTTAGTTGTATAAGGTATATAAAGGTGCAAAATTCCGAAAAAATTGGACTATTTTAACCAAGTATTTTGCGTTGAAAGGCTGAGTGAGTATATGAGTGATTTATTAAGAACAGTTTCGAAGAGATATTCCCGCGGTGATTTGACAAAAACTCGAAACAAGGTCACGCAACCGGATTATTCTCAGAGCCCTTCTGGTACAGTTGATCATGTATTGGCGTTTACCATCGGCTTTATTGCAGGAGCTGTGGTACTTTATATCTTCTATAAGATACCTACATTATCGCTGGTTGGCGGCGCATTATGCGGAATTGCAAATATAATTGCTGCGGCTATTGAAGCTATAAACAAACGCATACTAAAACTACGTACTCAATTCTATGACTTGTTGGAAGCCATATCGGTTTCGATGAGATCAGGAAATCCCCTTGCGAGAGCGCTCCAAAATGCTCGAGAGGATCTTGTCGTCGTTTATCCGGACGACAGCGACATTATTATAGAGATAGATATCATACTTGGGAGATTTAATAATGCGGTTCCAATGTCAGAAGCGTTTTCGGACCTTGCAAAGCGTAGTGGTTTGGAAGATATTGCCAGTTTCGCATCAATATATGCAACTATTGAAGGCAAGTCCGGCAGAGATGATGAAATTGTTCGCGAAACCCAACAGATAATTGCTGATAAAATGGAAATTGAGATGGAAATCGACACAATGATGACAGCAGCAAAGACAGAAGTAAATATCATGCTTTTTATGCCGGTTGTGATACTTGGGATAATTGCATATGCAGGAGCTGGTTTTATGGATGCGATATATACCACAGAAAGCGGTCGGATTGTATCGACATTTGGACTTATTGTATTCGTTCTTAGCTTTGTCATGGCAAGAAAATTCAGCAATGTGAAATTGTAGAGGTATTGATGTGTTCATAACAATAATGATTCTAGCAACAGCGATGATGATAACGTGGTTAGCAATGCTGTGGCGAGTAAATACGGATGATTGGATTTCAGCGGCTTATTGTAAGGTACTGGATAACACTACTGCTTCAAACACACTACGGCTCAAGGAAAAGGCAAAGCAAGAAAGGATGAAACGATATCATGGGATAACAGCGTTTGCGATGAAACTTCTACAGGGGAATTCAATAAAAAAGATTGACAAACTTCTAAAAGATAACCAACTTTTGAGAAAAGGGAATCTGAAGCACTTGAGTGTGTTATCAATGCCAGGGTATGCTATCCAACGGCAATTTGAAGCAATCGGAAGAGGCGGAATACACAAGGACATCATGGTGAAAAGCTATGAGCTTTATGGAAAAAAACACGCCAGCAACAAAGCAAAGCAGCTTTTAGCAAAGCTCCTCTCTTATCCTCTGATTGGAGTTGCATCCACGCTCATAGCAGGTGTTATGCTTTTTGCGACTGGAAACACTACCGCAGGTGTTGCGATACTCGGAATAGGCACAGTTTTGACGTTGGTATTGGTTTATGCGATGTATGATGACCTGAGCGACAAGGTACAAAAGCGCCGCTTTGCAATAAGCAAACAGTTTCCGAATGTAGTGTCAAAGCTTGCGCTGCTTGTGACATCAGGAATGATTATGGATAGAGCGTGGAAAGAAACAGCGTATAGTAGAGAATCGGAGCTTTATATAGAGATGCGGCTTACTTCGGAGGAACTGGATAATTTAGTAAGTCCGGAGGTAGCTTACAGCAACTTTATTGCAAGATGCAATACAAAAGAAACATCAAAGCTTGCATCAGCGATAATGCAAAATCTGTCTAAAGGGAATGCGGAAATTGGCAGACTGTTGAAAAACATGGCTCATGAAGCATGGCAGGAACGGCGCAGAACAGCAAAACGAGACGCAGAAAATGCGAATTCAAAACTAATGATTCCCACAATGCTTTTGTTTATTGCTATCCTAGTTATGCTTATGGTACCGATTGCGTTGAATTTTTCTGGAATTTAGATGCAATGAATGGATATTCTCCCTTAGTCTAGGCGTATTAGATAATACAAAAGACTATTTCGGAAACTCATTAAATGGGAATATTTAGAAATTTGTCCCATCAATTGACAAAAATAATGGTGTTAGGCATAAGTTCGAGAGTAAATTAAGGAAGGAGGGATAACAATGTTGAGTTATATTATTTCGTTGCCACAAGTATTGTATTTTGCGTTCATCGGATTTGCTAAAGAACTGAAAAAAGATGAGAAAGGACTGTCCGGTGTCGTTGTTGCAATATTGCTGATATTAGTCGCAGTGTTGGCAATACTATTAATTTGGGGCTTTCTTGGAGATTGGCTCGAGGAACTCTGGATGCGGATCACGAACCAAGGCAGTAGCATTTCTTAAAGAAGCTGAATATGAGTGAGTGTGGTATGAAAGGGGATAAAGGATGGTTCTTCGTAAGATAATCGGAGATACGAATGGAGATGCGGTGGTTGAAGCGACTATCCTTTTTCCTGTTATGATTTTGATTTTTGCTGCGCTTGTACTTTTAGCGATATATTTGCCCACACGAGCGGTTTTGCAAAGCTCAACACAATACGCAGCAACGACGATAGCTAGCACACTCAGCGACACTTGGCTCTGTTATGATGAGGATTCTATGGGATTTCGTTGGGAAACAGATGGAAGCCGTCTCCCAAACGTTTATTCCGCGCTCTTTTCAAATCCTATTGATGTTGAATCGTTGGGAGAGGAAATCGTTATGCACATACAAAATCGCATGTTGGGCTTCAAAGCAGGCAAGTTAATGATTGAGGAATGCTATATAGTCAATCGATTAATTTACAAGGAAGTTGTGATAACGGCAACCAGAGAGATTGAAATCCCGCTGAATTTATCAATTATCAGATTTCCCGAAGTAGTTGCTATAACAGTGACTTCAACCGCTGTTGTGCAAAATGGTGATGAGTTCATTCGGAACATGGATTTAGCTGTAGATTTCGTTGAGTATATCAATGAAAAATTCCATCTGAGCGATATATCGGACTCTATCGGTTCATCATTAGGTGAAGTTGCATCTTTTTTTGGCTGGTGAATATTATGCTGTCAGATTCAATAATCTGCAATAATGATTGTAGCTATGTTCGCTTTTGCTGGCAATATTGAAAGCTCACAAGTGTGTTCTGATTCATTTATGTTAGGGGCAATACGATTGCAAAAATTAAGAAAAGACATTAAAGGTGCGGTGACCGTTTTTATAACGTTGTTGCTCATTCCTGCAATACTAGTCAGTGGAACTGCTGTGGATCTTGCGCGAATTCATACAGCGCGTAGCATTTTACAAGATGGCAACCAACTTGCAGCTAATAGCGTACTCACTCAATATAATGCATTGTTGAATGATTTGTATGGATTATTTGGTGTGGCAGAAAATGATCCAATTCTGGTGCAGCTCTTAGACGACTATATTAATGTGTCGGTATTCGGAGAGCCAACGCAAGACAGAAGGATAGGAACACTACAGCTGTTTTATGGTTCGGATTTGGCATTGGAGGAGCCGATTCTCAGTTGGGAAACAAGACTGGATAACGAAGCTGTGCTCCGAAGGCAAATCGAAGAGTATATGAAGTTCCGTGGACCGATAATCATTGTTAAAGAAATTCTGGAAGCTTTGGACGATACGAATTTCAAGGCAGATAGAGAAGTAGTTACGACAAAAACCGAGATAGATTCGGAAATTGCGGAGCTATACGATAAATATAAGGAACTTTTACGCGCCATTGACCAGGGGAATAAATGCAATCTTGTAACCGGCGGTATTGTAGGAGGGCACTTCGGAACAATCTCTGCTCAATTGAGATACATACATGAACAATTTGATGACTTGCGAAGCTGTTATCAGGCTTGGGAAGCTATTCCGTATCCGGACAACGCAGACGCTGGTGCGCAATATTTTGCAATACTCGAAAACATCAAAGCTCTCACGCTGGGTGGGTCTCGCGGAAGAAATTGGTATCTGGGGAGTTGGCATACATTCAGTGGAAGCAACTCGCTTGTTTATCATATAGAGGGAGCAAGGCAATTTGCGACAGATTTCAAATCTAACTTTGATACAGCATTGCGATTGGCACAGGAAATTGATGCAATGCATACTGAACTGGAAAGAAAAATTGATTCTTTGGAAGCAAAACTTACCAGTGGAGACTGTTCGGATGCTCTAAGAGCAGCCCTAACCAGAAAAGAAGGTACACCTCCTATGTCAATGATTGAGCGATATCGTGAAGTCTTGAAATATGATGATATCACATCAATGGCGAATGTTTACCGAGATGGGGGGTATGATTATATCGACAACAAATTCTTGCCATTGCTGGACGACATTAGATATCGAAACAGCGATACACCATATGCTAATAGCCTGACATTGGATGAGCTTTCGAGTCTTGCTTCAAACCCGGATTTTAAATTATTGGAGTGGAGACTGGCAGAGAATAGTTTGGCGACATATTATGCATCATTCCCATTAGATAGCATTGGATACAAAGGACCTACAGGATTTCTTAGGTTTGCATTTCTTTCCAGGGAGCATAGTACATTTTACAACGCACTCAAAGCTATGGGTGATAACCCACCATTGGATCCGGTTTTGCTTTATGACGGGCAAGAAGCAGAAAAGGATGAGACAGACAAAGATGCAGAGGAGGAACAACGAGACATCATTAATGCTCTTTTAGAGCTGGTGAATACTGCATATAATGGGCTGGCGAATAAACCGTTGGGTGCAATGTATATTAGCGATAATAGTGTTGCAGCAGTTGACAGGATGGGAATTCTAGAGATATTGGCACTGATTCCGCAAGCGCTTGGGAATCAAGTTATCGATGCCATAGAGGATCCTCGCGGAAGTTTGGCAGAAATGGGTGGAGACATATTGCTACTGACATATTGCGCATCTATGTTCTCAAACTATACAACAGCAAGACCTCAGAGCGTTGGAAAAACGAGAGAAGAGCTGAGTTCGATTGCGCTCCCAAATTCGATTGCTGGGATACCGATGAGTCCGAGAGTGAATTATTTCTTTCAATCCGAATGGGAATATTTATACAATGGTAGCCAAAACGCAGCAGAGAACCTAAGCGCTATTACAAAGCTTATATTTACGATTAGACTGGTCTGCAATTATATTACAGTATTTAGTGTTACAGAAGTGACGACAATTGTTACAAAAATCCAAACCGCATTTAGTTGGAATCCACCTCTAGCGGTGGTGCTGGGAGAACTCGCTCGCGGAGCATTTGTAGCAGCTGAGTCAGTTATTGATGTAGCTGCGCTACGTTCGGGACACAAAGTGCCGCTTATTAAAAATGTATCCGAAGGTGAATGGATATGCAGCCCGAGGGGAATTCGCTCTGCAATAAACAAGATAATTTTTAATGAAACAGGCGATGAAGAAATGTCAAAAAGTGAAAAAGGGTTGACATATTCCCAATACATGCTTTGCCTTTTTGTTGCCAAAATTGTATTAAACATTGGTGGAATCGCGTCTGAAGAGCTAGTCTCTCGCACAGGTAATCTAATCGAATGGAATATGGTTAATTATGACAATAATGCTAATGCAGATGAAGTGAAAATGGCAGAAGCGATGGCATTAGAAAATAGTTTCAAACTTAGTAGGATGATTACAGGCTTTGAGCTAAGGAGTTCTGCAAATATGCGAATGCTGTTTTTGTCAATGCCACTTGCGCAACGCGGGAGAAGAGGCATATCTCCTCCGGAAACCATAGTGATAACTGCCAGCGACTTTAGAGGATATTAATAGTGGTAATATCGTTACTGTTCACGCTCATGTTAGAATAGAAACATGCCTCTTTTCCGCGACTTGCACTAACAAAACAAGCTAATCCATGAAGAGCCGCGCAACATCTCTAAATGAGTAATAAGAATGTGAAGTAGATATGAGAAATAGCAAAAAATCAGAATTTATTGATGATAATGGGTATATTGTTGTGGAAACGGTTGGAGCGTTCATCCCATTCGTTTTCTTAGTGGTATCAATACTCAGCCTCGTAAATATTGTGACTGTTCAAGCTCGTGTGCATTATGCACTGACACAAGCCGCAAACACACTGTCCATGTACAGTTATACATTGGAAGTTCTTGGCGTGTCGAATAAACTAACAGAATTGCATTATGAAGCTGACAAAGTATCAAAAGAGATTGGCAAACTGAGAAGTGATATGGACGAAATACTTGCCGGTCTCGATTCCTTTTCAAATGTTACCGGTGCAGTAGAGGGAAGTAGGAATGCAGCAGCGAGAGTGTACGGATGGGGGGAAGCCGCTGCTGGGGATCCGCGCGCAGCACTTCAGACATTTATGAATTATGGAGAGAGTGAGTTGCTGAATCTTGTTTTTGAAGAGCTTGCACGTCCGTTGGTTGGGAGATATCTCGCCAATGGCGAGTTAACTGGTGATGAGTATCTTTTGGGAGCAGGTGTAATGAACAGACACACAGGCGCGACAGGGCTTGATGCACTTGAATTTTACCAATTTAGCAATGCAGGATTAGGTAACAGTGTACTGATTGATGCTCAAGGTAATGTGAAGTTGGTGGTCGAATATGAAATTGCTTATACATTCGGGCTGTTGCCTCTGCCTTTTAACCCCTCTCTTAGAATAACGCAAAGTGCAGTGACAAAGGCATGGCTCAATGGCAGCGGAAAAGGATATTGGTGATGGCAAAAGAAAAAGCAACCGGATTGTTACCTTACATTGGAATTCCGATTATCGGAATCTCATATTTCATAATGAGTATGAATCGAACTGATGCTTTCAGGATTCTAATATACGAGTTAATACTTATGTTTGGATATGCAATAGCGGTTTCGGATATTAGAACAAAGAAAATCTCCAATGGTTTAATATTGGCAATGCTGACTGCATGGGTCTCGGTTATGATACCAAAACTAACTATGGACCCAGATCCGGCGATTGTGCTACTAAAAGACTCAGTTTTAGGTTTTTTAATTGGCGGTGGTATGTTTCTATTTGTCTATATTGTCAGCAAGAAAGGGCTGGGCGGCGGAGACGTCAAATTCATGGCTGTAGCAGGGCTTTTTTTGGGATTGAGCGGCGTTTTTACCACAATGTTTTATGGTACATGCCTTGCAGCAGCTTTTGGGCTACTTTTAATTGCGCTTAAAAAAATCGGGCGAAAAGATGCTATACCGTTGGCACCTTTCCTCTATGTCGGCATCATTGTGACTGTCTTCCGTTTTTGAAAAATGATTTTCTGAATGGAATTATTGGCAGCTTTTATAGGTTCGCTTATTTTCAGCACTGGAAGTGGTGAGCGCAACTTTTAGATAAGATAATACAATGGTTTTCAACAACGACAGAATGAAAAGCCAGCACAAGGTTTTGTGCTTATACGAAAATATTGTACAGCTAGGATTGTACAGTTAGGAGAGCAAAGCAATTGAAACGAGGAAAACGCTTATTTTTGGGCATCTGCTGCTTCGTGTTGCTTGTAGTGTCATGGTTAATAGTCGCAAATACTAAATCGGAAGAGCAGAAACAAGCGGAGCTTTTGGAACATGCCTTAGCTCTAATGAGCGATGGTATATATGTTAATGCCGTGCCTATCCTTGAAGAAGCTGCTGCATATAGAACAGAGCAGACCTTGATAATTGAGGAGTATTTGAAAAAGGCATATTTAGCACTTATTGATACACGAGGATATCGTAAAAAGTATAGAAATCTACTTGATATGCAGATGCAACGAGAAGAATCGAACCCAGAGATTTTTGCAGAAGCCGCATTCCATTATTTTGATGCTTCCCAGATTGCAAATGCGTTGCTTATCCTTAGAACTGGTATTGAGAAAACCGGTAGCGAAGCATTAGTCGCATTATATGAAGAGAATCGTTATTCATATGAAATCAATCGAGCTGTATATGGCAATGCTTTGGCAATACACGAGTCGAAAGCTCAAGTGCAAAAAGATGGGCTTTGGGGCCTAGCGAGCTGTGATGGAACTCTTTTGATTCCATGTGAATATGATAAGGTGAGTACATTTAGCAACGATAGAGTGATTGTGCAAAAAGAAGACGAGATTTTCGCTGTCAACTTAGATAACAACCGGATAGCAAAGCTCAATGAGCAAGCTATGGATTTCGGAAATCTGGCTAATAACCGACTTGGGTTGCGGACAGAACACGGTTGGGTACGTGCAACAAGCGAGTTTGAAATTGGGACTGCTGTGTTCGAAGAAATAGGCATGTATTCGAATGGATACGCCGCTGCGAAAATTGACGGAAAATGGGGAGTCGTTGATTTGGGACTTGATTGGCTTATTCCTGCGGATTATGATGCTATTGTTCAAGATGAACTAGGTCGCTGTTATGGGCAAGGAGCTATATTTGCCAAAATGGACGAATGGATTTATTTAATTGTGAACGGAGAGCAGGTGGGCAACGCATATGAAGATGCGAAACCTTTTTCTAATGAAGGCTTTGCAGCAGTCAAACAAAATGGGAAATGGGGTTTCATTGATACCGAAGGGTGTATTGCCATTAACTTTGCTTTCGATGATGCGCTCTCGTTCGGACAGCACCTTGCAGCAGTCAAAGTCGACGAGC